>ERZ856578.4579-NODE-4579-length-18357-cov-13.457987_pt1 | contig 18357 bp, 14 predicted proteins | sample MGYA00514384_ERZ856578 | MGnify/ENA primary metagenome ERZ856578 (study PRJEB29103, sample SAMN06111958) | human gut metagenome | biome: human gut; feature: ankylosing spondylitis patient; material: healthy_person | host: Homo sapiens | place: China:Hangzhou... | reverse complement strand
TGCTCCCTCAGAAGCAACGGGTTGCGTATTTTAACCCCTTTTCTTGCTTTGTCAAGTCTTCCTTTAAATATTTTTTCGATCTGATTTATCTCTTTTCTTTACTCTCAATTTCCTAGTTTAGAAAAATTAATAGGGGCTTGCGCCCCTATCTTAAAGAATTAATTTAGTTCTTTGAGTAACTCATCGATTCCCTGCTGGGCGTCCATGACTACCCCGTAATCAGCTACTTCAAAAATTGCCGCTTCAGGATCATTATTAATCGCCACCACTACCTTTGCATCTTTGATTCCTGCAATGTGTTGCATGGCACCTGAAATACCTATTGCAATATACAGATCAGGTGCAATGATTTTTCCAGTTTGACCGATTTGCCAATCATTGGGGCAGAGCCCCATATCTACCACGGCTCGGGTTGCCCCAATTGCAGCTCCCAAACGATCGGCAAGCAACCCCAACTTTTTGAAACCTTCTTCGTCTTCTAATCCGCGGCCGCCAGCAACCACTATTCTTGCTCCTTGTAAAGCAGGACGATCGGTCTTAACTGCCTCAAAGCTGACCTTTCGAGTTTTCATTGTCTCTGGGAAAGCAGCCGCAGTGACAACTTTTGCCTCTCCATTTCTTTCACATGGATCAAAAGCAGTTGCACGAATACTGGCCACAACTACCGGCTCTTCATTTCGAAGCGTTACTTCAATGCTACCGGCAAAAATTGGGCGCACAAATGTTTTGGCGTCTACAATAGCCGTCACATCAGATAATGGAGCAACATCCAACAAAGCGGCCACCCGAGGCATCACGCTTTTACCCATTGAGCTTGCTTCAAAAAAGATATGGCTATAACCATGTTCTTTTGCTAAGCCAACAACAGCTTTAGACAATGACTCTGTCAGAATATTATCTCCCTCTTCAGGATTAACAAATACAGTATCGACACCCGATAAACTCTTTGCCGCATCCTGCGCGATTTGCTGTCTACCCAGTAAAAGCATATCAACCGCACCGGCTGCCTTTAATGCTGCAGTTACCAAAGAACAGGCCGTCGGCTTCAAACCGTTTGCATTAACTTCACCAATCACTAAAGCACGCATGAAAATCTCCTCATTAAAGCACCTTGGCTTCAGTTTGAAGCTTATTGACGAGTTCAGAAACAGAACTCAACATTTGTCCGTTTTTTTCTTTTTTCGGCATGCTGTAGCTCACAGGCTTTAACCTAGGAGCAATATCCACTCCCAAGGTTTCTACATTAATCGTTTCAACTGGTTTTCTCTTTGCCTTCATCATGTTGGGCAACGTAACGTACCGAGGTTCAGCCAAACGCAAATCAGCTGTAATCACCGCAGGTAGTTTAACCGCAACAGTCTGTACTCCGCCATCGACTTCTCGAGTCACTAACGCTTCGCTATTGTTGGCTATCTCTAATTTAGAAGCAAAACTGGCTTGAGGAATGTCACAATAAGTCGCAAGCATTTGGCCGACTTGGTTAGCATCGTTATCAATAGCCTGCTTACCAACAATGATCATGTCCGGTTGTTCTTTCTCAACAATCTTTTGAAGAATTTTGGCAACTTGCAATGGCTGAATGATAGCCTCGCTAACTACATGGATACCACGGTCGGCTCCCATAGCCATAGCCACCCGCAAAGTATCCAAACTTTTTTCTGCGCCAATGGTCACAGCGACTACTTCGGTGGCAATACCTTTTTCCTTTAATTGAACTGCACACTCTGTAGCGATTTCATCAAAAGGATTGATAGACATTTTGACCGTGGCAGTATCAGGTTCCCCTGCATCATTGAGTCGAACCTTTACGTTGTAATCAACAACCCGCTTAACGGCTACCAGTATTTTCATATATCACCTTTTGCCTGAATACTCAGGCTCTAACAAAATTCTGAGATTGGCTCATTATATCGGGCAAGCCATCAAAATTCGTCATCATCTCGCCTATCTTCAGTCAGTCTTTCCGCCCAACCGGCACTCGCAAATGCCGCTTTTAATATCTCAGTTCCCGTTTCTGCAAAGGCTGCAGGATCGGACAAAGTCCTTCGATAAAATCTGGCACCAGCTAATCCTTGTAATAACCCAATCATCGCTTTAGCTGTAGCACGGGGAACATGACTGTCTTTTGGCGTTTCTCGCCGAATATACTGACTCATTCTTTCTATAAGTTCTTCACGAGTCGGAACCGGGTGCATATCCGCAAACAAACGTGCATCAACATCACTTAAAACCCAAGGCGTTTTATAAGCGGCCCTGCCCATCATGACACCATCGACCTTCTGAAGAAGCTCTTCGGCTAACTCAAGTGTATCCACTTGACCGTTGATCACAATACTTGCCTGAGGGAAATCCTCCTTGAGCTTAAATGCAACTTCTCTCTTCAGAGGCGGTATTTCACGATTTTCTTTCGGGCTTAAACCTTTTAACCATGCATTACGTGTATGAACAATGAAAGTTCTCACGCCTGTATCGAAAAGCGTTCCGACAAAATCACGAACAAAGCTATAGTCTTCAATCTTATCAATACCGATACGATGCTTAACTGTAACATCAATATCGGCCACATCCATCATAGCTTTACAGCAATCAGCAACCAACTGAGGTTCTGCCATCAAACAGGCTCCGAAGGATCCCCTCTGCACACGTTCGCTAGGACAGCCGCAGTTGAGATTGACCTCGTCATAGCCCCACTGTTGAGCAATCTTGGTGCAAACGGCTAGATCTTTCGGATCGCTGCCACCTAACTGCAAAGCTACAGGATGCTCCTCGGCATTAAAGTCCAAGTGCCGAGCTTTATCGCCGTAAATTATTGCCCCGCAAGTGACCATTTCAGTATAAAGACGAGCATGTCTGGACAACTGTCTATGAAAATAACGACAATGTCGATCCGTCCAGTCCAACATTGGAGCTACACAAAAACGCCAGGGATTAATTTTTGTTGTCATTGTTCGAAAAAGGCCACTCGTACCTTTCGATAAGAGTGGCCTCAAGTTAAAAAGATGTCATTAACGTGTTTGAACGTAATCGCGTAATCTTTCTGCAAAATCGGGGCTACGCAATTTACGTATAGCCGCACTTTCAATTTGACGTACACGTTCACGTGTCAGACCCATTGAACGGCCAACTTCTTCAAGCGTGTGGTCATGGCTTGTACCAATACCATAGCGAAGTCGAAGAACAGTCGCCTCACGATCGGTCAAACGATCTAAAGACTTCTTGATTTCTTCTTCCATCGCGGTCACCATAAAGCGACGTTGCGGATCTTGTTCTTCATCTCCACGGACAAAGTCCAACTTTGTAGCATCTTCATCATCACCGATCGGTGCATCAATTGATTCGACCCCACGCATGGCTTGAATCAGCAGTTGCACTTTAGGAAGCGGTACGCCGGATAATTCAGCCAACTCATTATCAGAAGGCTGCTTACCGTGCTCTTGCAGATACTTTTGCTTGATGCGACGAATCTTGTTATAAGACTCAGTCATATGAACCGGAATACGAATGGTATTACCATAGTCAGCCACGGCGCGCGTCACCGCCTGACGAACCCACCAAGTTGCATAAGTTGAGAATTTATAGCCACGGCGATACTCAAATTTATCCACCGCTTTCATCAAACCTAAGTTGCCTTCTTGGATCAAATCCGGCATAGCTAAGCCACGATTGACATAACCCTTGGCAATGGAAATAACCAGTCGCAGATTCGCTTCAATCATCTTGGCCTTTGCCTTAGACAAGCTTGCCTGAGCCACCGTCATGCTGCGATGCAGATCTCGCTGCTCGGAGATAGGAAGACTTGCTTCTTCCTGCAATCCCAAAAGTCTAGCCTGCAGTTCTTCAAACACCCCTCGATGCTGCTCGAGCGCTTTTGCCCAGGGCTCATCGCTTGCTACTTCATCATTGAACCATTGACGATCACAGCATCGTTCGCTGAAGCCACGTACAAAGTGTTCCTGCGTCATGTGCGCTTTGTTGACCATTACATCACGCATAGCGTACATCGTATCGGTTACCTTGGACATATGTTCAGCTAAGATATCTGCCAAGTGCGAAACCGTCTTCACAGAAAAGCGCACAATCGACAACTCATCGGCGATATTTTTTCTGGCCAGATCAAAAGCTTTTTTCTTTGTGGGATCAGCAAAGCTTTCACGCATCTTGTCCAAATAGCCCTTTAGACGTCCGAACATTTCCAGAGCACGTTCCTTCATCTCATTGAGCTGTTCAACAGTCATAGCTGCAGCGCCAATATCGGTATTGAGGTCACCGCTGTCGTCTTGGATTTCTTCTCCGGCCACATCGGTGAACCCATCGATAACGTTATCGATTGTCTCAGTTCCTTCACGAACTTTTTCTGCCAAATTCAACAATTCTTGGATAGACAGTGGGGACATTAAAACTACTTGAACCAAGCGGGCACGATGCTGCTCAATGCTCTTTGCAACTTCAATTTCGCCTTCACGGGTCAAAAGTTTATGACTGCCTACGCCACGCAGATAAGCTCTTAACGGATCTTTGGAAAGACCCGCACTTTCTTCGGGAGTCAAAATAGTAGCCGCATCTTCTTCGTCAATATCATCATCGACCGTCGCCTGTTGCTCGGCTAACATGGCTACCGTATCTTCGTCAGGCGTATGGTCAAAAACCTGAACACCGAAGCGACCCAAACCCAAAGTAATTTCGGTTAATGCGTCTTCGGAGCGAAGTGCACTTTCCGGCAGCAAGTCATTGATTTCAGCAATCGTTACCCAACCGCGAGAACGACCGAAGCGGACCAATTGACGATATCCGTTTTCCGCCCCTTCTTCCTGTTCGGTTTGTGTCGGCAGCAAATCCGCAATTGGATCACTCTTTTTACGTCCGCCTTTGCGCTTTTCGATTTTGGGAAGTTCGCCGTAATCATCCCCGAAATCCTCTTCGGAGAGCTCCTCGGCTTCTTCAATTTCCTCTTCAAGCTCTTCTTCGTCGAGCTCCTCTTGGGCATACTCATCCTCATCCAACGTCAAGTTGCCTTTGAGGTTGATCTTCAACTTGTCATGTGAATGCAGCCATTGATCAAAGTCTTCCTGATTGAAAGACTCAACGTCCAAATTACCAACCAATTCAATATCCTCGTTGGCTTTTTTGGCAGAGGTTGCTTTTTCGACAGTCGCTTTTTTCATAATCTCGTACAAATACTCAGTCAATGAAACCGGACAGAAAAACACTAAATTGCGGATAGTGACTTAGCGCATCAAATTCAATAGGACAATAGTCCATGCGGCATGTCTACACTACACACCGTACAAATAATCAATACAGAATTTCGCGCTCCTAGCCTCTGACCCACGCAATAGAGTTTGTCTCCAACCGGTTCGATTCACATCTCTGTGAATCCTGTTCCCGTTGTTTACTTCATCAGTCTGCACGGTCTCCAGACTCAGCAAACAAACGAAGCTCGTATATTAAGCGGCAGTTGGTTTCGGGGCTAGAAATAAGAGAAAAGCTAGATTCGTCAGAGACGATGGGCCACCAAACCACTGCGAATCTATTAAGATACACTAGAAAAATAAAGCCTGTGCAACAATTTACACAAGCTTTGGCATTTTTTTTGATTTAAATCAAATTTTATGTGGATCTTCCCCTTCCAGGAATCCTCGTAACTTATTTGCTCTGCTGGGATGGCGCAACTTTCTGAGTGCTTTTGCCTCTATCTGACGAATTCGTTCACGAGTCACCACGAACTGTCTTCCCAATTCCTCCAAAGTGTGCTCCGTATTAGTGTCAATACCATAACGTAGCATCAATACCTTGGCCTCTCTCGGAGACAAAGAAGAAAGTACTTCATGTACAACCTGTTTAAGGTTGTCGCTTTCGGCTTTTTCCAGCGGACTCTGTGAGCCTTTATCCTCAATGAAATCAACCAAATGAGAATCGTCCTCGTCACCCACGGGAGAATCAATAGAAACTGGTTCTCGCCTTGCACGCATAATAGTTCTTACTCGCTGTTCAGACAGACCAACTTTTTCGGCCAGATAGGCATACGAAGGTTCTCGACCGTATTCTTGCTGGTATTGGCGAGAAATTCTCGTAATTTTGTTAAGTGTCTCAACCATATGCACAGGAATACGAATCGTACGTCCCTGATCAGCAAGCGCACGAGTGATGGACTGGCGGATCCACCAGGTTGCATAAGTAGAGAACTTATAGCCGCGGCGATACTCAAATTTATCAACCGCCTTCATCAACCCCATGTTGCCTTCTTGAATCAAATCTAAAAACTGCAATCCTCGATTCAAGTAATGCTTTGCAATAGAGATCACAAGCCGCAAATTGGCATTAATCATTTCCTGCTTGGCTTCGTGCACGGTTTTCTCAGCTTCGCACATTTGGCTATAGAGCTCACGCATACGAACAGCAGGCAACCTCACTTGGGAGTTAAATTCTGCGTAGTGGTGCTGAATCTGCAAAATAGAGTCAATATTTTTCTCTAGAGCTAAGCTGTAAGGCTGATCCTTATAAAGACGATTGGTTATGGCCTCTTTGCTAAAACCCTCATCCCTAAAAAGACGCCCGAATTCAGCTCTGGACATTCCGACAACATCAACAAGCAGACGCTGTGCATCCTGTTCAATTCTTTTATAGATCTCGGCCTTATCATGAAGAAGGTCTGAAAGCATGCGAACCGTAGAAGCCGTAAATCGGACCTTCATCAACTGCTCTTTCACCGCCATTTCAAGCTGTCGATATTCATCGCTATCAACAGCTATTTTCTGCATACAATCGTAGTAACCCTTGCAGGTATCAAGAATATCAAGTGTTGTATCTTTGAGAACCTTCAGTTGCTCGGAACTCATTCCTGAAGCACCCATTGCCACTTCCTGGACATCATCGTCTTCTTCCTCACTATATTCGGGCAGTTCTTCCTCATTCATCTGAGTAACTGACAAGTCTTCATCTGTTACCCCGTCAACAATAGCTTCAACACTAACTTCATCGGCACGAAGAGTATCAGCCATGTCCACCAGAGCTTTGAGCGCCACAGGACTGTCGGCAATTGCTTCCATCATTGCTTGAAAGCCATTTTCAATGCGCCTTGCAATAGCGATTTCTTCCTCACGGGTTAAAAGTGCCACAGCTCCCATTTCACGAGTGTACATCGTCATCGGATCTGAGGTTCGAGCCACATCGCTTTCAACCAAACTCAACACGTCCTCGTCATCTTCATCATCTTCATCCTGCACAAGAGACAAGGGGGAATCATTGAGCAAAATTTCGTCTTCAGCGGGCGGTTCATCAAGTACTTGAATACCCAAGAAGGTAAAAGCGTGCTCAAGCTTAGCAATAGCTTCATCTTCATCATCAACCTGTTCAGGAACTACTTCAGAGAGCTGCTCATAAGTGACGTAGCCGTTTTGCTTAGCCTGAACAATCAGAGAACGAAGTTTTTGCAGACGAATTTCGCTTGCGCCGTTTTGATAAACCTGTTCCAAAGACTTTTTCAAGCGCTGTTTCTTGCGACTGACATTGCTCGCTTTAGGAAACGCTTTAAGGTCCGGAGCTTGAATTTTGATCGGTTGATCGAAAAGAATATTGATAGTGGTTTCTGCCGACGGCGCCGCTGCAACCGTCAGAGATTCGCTTTTAGACGACTTTTTCTTTCGAGTAGCCATACATACACTCTATTCCTTTGCCACGATTTTAATCGTAGACAGGAAACAGCTAAGGGAGAGTCGGGGTCGTTTGCAAATCATACTGATAGCAAAATCGGTTCTCTTTAATTTTTACAATGAGAACAGTTCTGCGATTATACGAGCTTTGCGAGCGAATTGGGCTTGCAAAACTAAGGGTTTTTGCTTGGAATTTAACCACTCAAACGATTATCCAAAACAAAATCTACTGCCTGAGTACTCTCATCAATCAGAGATCGATGGATATCTTGACGCCGCTTAAACAATCTTTCCAAATATTGAGAGTCCACATTTTCCCCCTGTTCCTCCAAGGAAAGAATTTCTGCAATTTTGGCATCAAGTTGAGCTTTCTCTAATTTTAAGAAAGCACATTTAATTTCATACTCCGCCACTTCCGCAGGAGTTTGAAGTACCTCTTCTTCTGAAGCCAAATCTGCCAGACGATCATAGAGTGCATCGGATTGCAGAAATGACAAAAGGTATCCTGTCGTGAGCTGAGAAACATCAAAACTTTCGCCCTTGGAGTGATCTTGAGCTAAATGCCACAATCTCACAATAGCCTCTTCCCACTCATCAACAGTATCCAAGAGCTCGTACTCTATTTGATCTGAGTACTTCAACAACCACTGTGGATGAGTGATAAAACATTGTAAAAGCCGACGCTTGATGTTGGCATAGATGGGACCTGTAGTCACCGGACGAACCGGACGCCTGTAACGCTGTCCCTGTTGGGCATCTCGCCCATAGGCACTCACCAGTTTGCTAGATTTTGCCGTTTGAGGAATATCCAAAAGCGTCACACCGCATAAAGTGGCTACCTCACCCGGATCCATTCTCAAAACAGAGGAAAATTCCTGAAGCAAGAGCTGCCGAAGAGTATGCGCATTCATACGCTGCAATAAAGGCTTTGCAATAGCAATGGCTTGTGCCCGCTCTTCAGCCGTCCGCAAACCTCGACCTTGAGTAACCTCCCTGACAATGTCCATTACGAAAAATTTCGACAAAGGAAAAGCCGATCGTAGTTGTGCTTCAAAAGCTTCAGGACCTTGAGATTTAATCAGACTGTCAGGATCTTCATCCTGAGGCAAAAGCACAAAGTGAGCAGTTTGAGTATCGCTGATAATCGAAAGCGTAGACTCCATTGCTCGACGGGCAGCCTTAAAACCCGCTGCATCACCATCAAAAGAAAAGTAGACGTGGTCTGAGAGCTGAAAAAGTCTTTTAACGTGCTCAGGCGTAATCGAAGTTCCTAAGGCAGCTACCGTTTCCAAAAATCCACCCTGGGACATTTGGATTACGTCCATGTAGCCTTCACAGACGATAGCCCTGCCCTTTTTGTGGATAGCATCACGGGCTTCGTAAAGCCCGTAAAGTTCTTGACTTTTGTGGTAAACAGGCGTTTCTGGGGAATTCAGATATTTTGGCTCTTCACCAGGGATCATTGTGCGAGCACCGAACCCGATCACCTGCCCTCTCGGATTGCGAATCGGATACATGATCCTGCCGCGGAAACGATCGTAACGATGCGCATCTTTAGCAATGACAAGACCGCATTCTTCAAGTTTAGAGTCTTCGTATCCCTCAGCTTTAAATATCGATTGAAGCCCCTGCCAAGTATCCGGCGATAAACCCAATTGAAACTTATTAACTGTTTCTTCAGTAATGCCACGACCTTTCAAATACTCAATGGCGTGACGATCATGAAATAAAGCTTGGTGATAAAAGTCAGCCGCCTGAGCCAGATAATCGGTCAGTGTTTTAGCTTTGGCTTGGCGAACTTTTGCCTGACGGTCTTCCGGAACTTCCATACCCAGATTATCTGCAAGTTCCTTAATTGCCTCAGGGAATGTCAGTCCCTTAAATTTCATCAAAAAGGTAATCGCTGTACCATGCTCGCCACAGCCAAAGCATTTGAAAAACTGCTTCGAGGGATTAACCGCAAAAGAAGGTGTTTTTTCCTTATGAAAAGGACAACAAGCCATCCAGTTGCTGCCTTTGTGCTGCAACTTCACATAGCGGCCAATCACCTGAACAATGTCAGTGCGCGAGAGAACCTCTTCGATAAAACTTTCAGGGATCATAATCAAGAGAAATTACTAGGCAGACAGTTTTTGCTTAATTAAAGCAGAAACTTTGCTCATGTCAGCGCGACCGGTAAGTTTGGGCTTAACAGCGCCCATCACTTTACCCATAGCAGCCATTCCGGTAGCGCCAATCGCAGCAATTGCTTCATCGACAATAGCCGTAATTTCATCTTCACTCAAAGGCTTCGGCAGATAAGTTGATAAGACTTCAATTTCAGCCTGTTCTTTTTCTGCCAAATCCTGACGATTAGCCGCCGTATACTGCTCGATGGAATCGTGACGTTGTTTAACTAATTTAGCAATAATGGCAACGATATCAGCATCAGCGCATTGCATACGTTCATCGACTTCTTTTTGTTTAATTGCAGCCATGAGCAATCGAATAGCACCTAAGCGAGCAGCATCGTGCGCCTTCATGGCTGCTTTCATATCGGCCATGATTTGTTCTTTAATCGTCATTTTATTTTCCTTTAAAAAAAACGCGTGCACCACTCCAACAGTCAGAGCTTTGCACGCGTGATTTTGGCTTAAAGACGAAGCTCAAGCCCTGACGATCCTTGCGCAATGACGGACCGTCATATGAATGCGGTCCGAGAATTAGTAGAGCTTCTTCGGCAACATTTGGCTGCGCAAGCGCTTGTAATGACGCTTGATGGCAGCAGCCTTCTTACGCTTACGTTCGGCCGTGGGCTTTTCATAGAACTCACGAGCACGCAATTCGGTCAAAAGACCGCTCTTTTCAATAGTGCGCTTGAAACGGCGAAGAGCGGTTTCAAACGGTTCGTTTTCTTTAACACGAATAGTGGGCATCAGGCACCTTACCTGTCAATAAAAAATGTTACGGTAATGCTTTACCGATCTGATCAGAGTATACGAATGTCTTCCGAAACGTACACACGACCTCCGAAAGTTCCGTATTTTCGCATAAAATACGCCTAAAAGGAAATAGTCCCTTTAATTTTTTCATATTTTCTTAAAGAAAATTATCTAACTCACTGATTTATTTGATTTTATGCTCGTTCTCGGTTTAGAGTCCTCTTGTGATGAAACTGGTGTCGCTCTGATTGACAGCGAAAAAGGACTGCTTGCTCATGCCATCCACACTCAAATAGATATGCATAGGTTATATGGCGGTGTTGTGCCGGAATTAGCCAGTCGTGATCATATTCGTCGGGTCATTCCGTTAATTGAGCAAGTACTTCAGCAGGCTGGCAAAACCAAAAAAGACCTAGATGCAATTGCTGTGACTCAGGGACCAGGTCTAGCCGGAGCTTTACTGGTGGGAGTCAGTGTAGCTCATGCTTTGGCTTTTGCTCTTGATATTCCAGTCATAGGCGTTCACCACATGGAAGGTCACCTCCTTGCTAACCTTTTGGCTGATCCAGCTCCTGAGTTTCCTTTCATTGCCTTATTGGTTTCTGGCGGACATACACAAATTATGAAAGTCTCTCAATTTGGACAATATGAACTGCTGGGCGACACTTTAGATGATGCCGTGGGAGAGGCTTTTGACAAAACCGCACAACTTCTTGGCATGAGTTATCCGGGAGGCCCTGCTGTCAGCGCATTGGCTGACAAAGGAATCTCCGGCGTCATTGATTTACCTCGTCCAATGATTCACTCACCCAATTTAGACATGAGTTTTTCTGGTCTGAAAACAGCGGTTTTAACCGCTGTAAAAGCAGCTCCTAACCCCTCTGACGAAACCTTCAGAGCCAACCTTGCTCGAGCCTTCGTAGATGCTGTTGTTGATGTTTTAGCAACCAAAGTTATCAAAGCTATGAAGCAGGAAAAAATGAAAACGCTGGTTGTAGCTGGCGGTGTGAGTGCCAATAAACAATTACGCAACCGCTTAGTATACGAAACTACAAAAAGAGGGATGCGAGTCTTTTTCCCACCCATTAAACTGTGCACCGACAACGGCGCAATGATCGCGACAGCCGGACTTGAGCGCCTAAAGCACATGAGCAGTGACGAAATTAATCATCATTTCAAAAATTTGAAATTTGGTGTCAAACCTCGCTGGCGCCTGAAAGAAGCGGCTTCAGACATTATCAGCTAACAAAAAGCTGCCTTATTGCTGAACTCCAGGAGATAAGGCAGCTACTAAAATTCTTCTACTGATTGTTCCCTAATCCATTATTCGTCTGCGTTGGCACAATCAACTGGTTTTGCCTCTAGTTCATTAACCAATACGCTGGGGTTAATTTTGACAATAAATCCCCTTCTACCGCCATTAATATAGATTTCCGGCAAATCCAGAATCGTCTTTTGCACATAAACGGGCATACGTTTTCTCGTTCCAAAAGGAGAGGTACCGCCCACCTGATAGCCGCTGTTTCTTTGTGCCTGTTCAGGCTTGCATGGAGCGATATGTTTAGCACCGACTTGACGGGCCAAATTTTTGGTACTGACTTCACAATCCCCATGCATCAGAATCACAAGAGGTTTAGCATGCTCATCTTCCATGATAAGTGTTTTTACCACTGTGTGATGGTCAAGCCCGAAAGCGGCTGCCACTGATGCTGTGCCGCCGTGATCAACATATTCGTACGAGAAAGGTTCAAACTGAACCTTGTGCTGCTTTAGCCAATCAGTGGCGGGCGTTGCACTTTGATGCTTTTCTTTTGCCATAATGAGCCTTTCTTTTTTACAGTCCTGTAGGAAGGGGAAACGCAATCCGGTCTGGTACTCCAGGCATTGTTTCTACCGACGTTGCCCCATTGGTCTTTAAATAGTCCACAACTCCTTGCACCAAGTGTTCAGGAGCTGAAGCCCCAGCTGTTAACCCTACTATTTCAACGCCATCAAACCAGGATGGTTCAATATCCTCGACACTGTCAATTAGGAACGCTTTCACTCCCTCTTTTTGTGCTTTGTCACGCAGACGACGTGAATTGGAACTAGAACTAGATCCAATAACCAGCACTAAATCGACAAGGGCGGCTAGCTTTTTGACTGCCTCCTGACGACTTTGCGTTGCATAGCATATATCGGCTGCAGACAAAGAACGAATTTTCGGAAATTTCGCCTTTAGTCTGGCAATAACTTCCCTTGTTTCATCCATCGATAGCGTCGTTTGCGTAACATAGCCGACCTTATCAGGATTAGGCACTACCAGTGCATCAACTTCTTCATCTGAACAAACTCGATAAATATTGTCTTGCACCTGTCCCATTGTCCCTTCCACTTCTGCGTGACCTTTGTGTCCAATCACGACAACAGTGAGACCTTCATTGTGCATTTTGACCACTTCACGATGAACCTTCATCACTAATGGACAAGTTGCATCAAAAAGACGTATAGCTCTTGTCGCCGCATAGTCTTTAACCTTTTGGGGGACACCGTGCGCAGATAAGATCGCTGTGGCGCCGTCGGGTACTTCACTTAAGTGATCTACAAAAACAGCGCCTTTTTGTTTGAGCTCGTTGACAACAGTTTTGTTGTGAACGATCTCGTGCCTAACGTAAATCGGCGCACCATAAACATCGAGAGCTTTTTCAACAATAGCAATTGCTCGGTTCACACCGGCGCAAAAGCCTCTGGGCTGTGCTAACAGAACCTGCATACCAATCCCCTGAAAATAAGATTAGAGTCTACCGACTTTTCTTTTAATCGTTGAGTTGATGCCACTAAATACGAATTTTTCAGCGACTTTGTGCAAACAACAACTCATTCGTTCAGCTAGTATTGAAGAGCAGATTTTAATCATTATCCGTTTAAGTGATGAGAGCAACCAACGCCATTCTCGGTCAACATTTCAGCATTTTGGGGCAGCTACATTTCACCTTCCCCCGTATGCTGATGTCTTTATTTATCATGAGCTATATGGTAGCCGACGGCGTGCTGATCAGTCGATACATGGGAACAGTTGCGCTTGCTTCACTCAATATGATCTTTCCCCTTGCTATTTTTTTGGGAGCTGTCGGGATCATGCTATCGGCCGGTGGCGGCTCAGTTGTCTCCAGAAGAATGGGAGCTGGCGACTCTTTGGGGGCAGACCGTGCATTAAGCACGTTGGTATACGCGGAGTGCTTTTTCGGTACAGTTGTTGGATTGCTAGGGATTTTGCTTTTGGATCCGTTGCTGGGCTTTCTTAACGTCAACGAAGAGCAGTATGCATTTGCATATGACTACCAAGTCGTGTGGCTACTTTTTATGCCATGCTTTTTGTTGAGCGTACTTGCTCAAACATTTTTTACTGTTGCAGGTTACCCCAAATTAGGACTAGCTGTCTCCATTGCCTCAGGCTTAACAAATGTTGTTTTAGACATTCTTTTTATGGGGCCTATGCAATGGGGAATGTATGGAGCAGCCTTAGCAACAGTTATTTCCTGGATCGTAGCAGCTGCAGCCGGTGCCATATTTTTCTGCCGCACTAAGGCTCCCATCCGGATCATTCTAACCCGACCCGATTGGGATGCTTTAAAAGGCGCCTGCACGAGCGGATTTTCCGAAATGGTTGGAAGCCTTTCTTCGTCGGTTACTCTTTATTTATTTAACGCGGCCTTTATGTATTGGTTAGGGGTTGACGGTGTGGCGGCTTTGACAATCGCCTCTTACTCCACATATGTATTCAATGCTATTTTTTACGGATTTTGTGAAGCAACAGGGCCTATTTTAGGCTATAAATACGGCGAACAAAACTGGCCTGAACTGGCTCAAGTTTTCAAAAACAGCCTAATTATCATGACAATTTTCTCCTTGGGTGCCTACGCCTTGTCATTGGTTTTTGCCGCTCCTGTTCTGGGCTTTTTTACACCGAAAGATTCGCCGGTTTTCGATCTTGTATTGAGCAATTTCGGCCTTTATGCCTTATCCCTTTTACTGCTTTGTCCCAACATGTTTGCTGCTTACCTTTTTACAGCTATGGGTGATGGGAAACGCGCAGCAGTCATCTCTTTTTGCCGTACCTTCCTTTTTACGGTTTTAGCGATTGAGTGTCTTCCGAGCCTGATTGGTGAAATCGGTCTTTGGCTCTCAGTTCCTGTTGCTGAGACTTTTACATTGGTATTGAGCGTTATTTTGATCATCCGTAATCGTCGGCGCTATGGCTACGACGGTAAACCCGCACTTGTGATCATTCGTGATTAGACATCAAACGCTCAACCAGAAAAAGAGTTAATCAACGTTTGATACGCAATATCAAGTTCAGCAGATATTTTTTTAAGTAATCGATGTTGGCCTTATCCAATCGAATGGTGATCACTTTCTTGCTTTTTTCAATGTAGGGATTTTTTATTCTTTTTTTGTATGTAAATTTCTGAATTGCTCGGAAGGAGAATGATAAGATAGCTTTCGAGTCACACTTCAATGATCTTTTCGCCGTGGTCATCCACGTAATGTTGTACGAGCAAACGAATATTGCCTGTTAATTGACCGCTTAGATGCAAATAGTCAGGCACTGACCAATAGTTATTGTCCAACATTTCATGAACAATATGAGGAATTTCAAGTGTCTGGTCATTCAACCACTGACAATCATTAGTCGTGTAGGTCAACCAATTTTTAATGTTCGGGTCGTCTGTAAATTGATTCCAATCACTAAGCATCGGATTATTAACGCAATCGCTTCGCCAGTATTCTCTTAGACCAAAACACAAATCTTCAGGCTGGTAATATCGTTTCAGATAACGACTTGGTTTCGATAGAAGCGCTCTCATCTTAAAAAAGTCGCTCCCGTAGCTCATCTCATCTTCCAAGACATTTTTAGCACCCGTTGATTCAACTTGGATTCCCGACTGAATGCACCAATCCGTCTCATTGGAGTAAGTCAGAGATTGAATCAAGCGGCTGACAATCTCAATGGATCGCGAGTGATTTAATTCAACCAGGTCCACGAGTTGACGTGTCACCTCCCAAAACAATTTTCGATTTTCTTTAGTATCCGGGCAAGAGGCATTTAAACGCTGTTGTCGTTTAATAAGAGCCTGCTTAATAAACTCCCTTTCATGCTCTTCTCTATCTTTCAAACTGCTGACGTTATCAAACGTTTTTTTTCCCAAATATTGCTTTTTCAAGCGCCTGAACTTCTTCAAAACAAGCGTATCGGTTTTCGACTTTCATTTTATTTCTCGTCTTCAAGCGAATAATCGGCGACTAATTCAATGTCAGCCTCTGTGCTATGTCGCAAACGAAGCAAATCCGGTACCGACCAAAAATGGAATTGAAGCAGCTTCTGAAGGGCAAGAGAAACCTCACCTTGGTATTTTTCTAACCAGGCGCAGCCTTTGACGTTAACCAAAAACCAAGTGAGAAGATACTCACGATCATAATCAGGCTCGTTCCAATGAGAGAGATGCGGATCTGCAATCAAACCTTCATCGTCAATTTCTTCTTCCGCAAAGTGTTGATCTTCTTCATTAACGGGACTTGTTGAAATGTAATTTTGAGTAGAGGCCAGAATAGGACGCATCCGTTTAAAGTCTGAGCCATAGGCTAACTCGTCAGAAAGCTCTATTCCTCCCATATCACCGTCAACGATCAGATAAGCCTTAATCAACCAATGAGAACTTTCTCGGGATATCCCAGCAGAAGAAACAAAGCGGGCCATTTCAAGGGCGCGCTTTCTGTTGAGCCAAACTAAATTATCCAATTCTTGATTGATTTGTTTAAAAGCCAGAAAGTTTTCTTCTGTCAGCAGACAACATCGATTTAAATGATGTTTTCGATCAGAAAACAATTGGTGCAGATGCACACTTTCCCGAAAAGTCAATTGCGAGCTGTGTTTTTTTACTAGACTGAAAATTTCCTTTTCAATTTCATGAATAGCTTCAAAACAGTCGTATTTATCCATAAAACCACCCCATGTCTACGATAGATATTTCAACACGGGGTGCATCAAATTATGAAAGATATCATGCAAATTAACGATTCAACTGTTCAACTCCAGGACCTGATAAAACGCTTCTTCCCAGCGCCTTGGGAGTCACAACAATCTGCGTGCCGATTCGATCCTTGAGCTCTTGGACGTGACTGATCACGCCTATTAATTTTCCTTGCTGATGAAGCCCCGATAAAGTTTTGAGGGCATTATCCAGAGCATCCTCATCCAAGGTTCCAAAACCTTCATCCAAAAATAGCGACTCCACCTGAACATTTTGACTAGCCATCTTCGATAACCCCAAAGCAAGCGCCAAACTCACAATGAAACTTTCACCTCCTGAGAGATTTTTCGTTGAACGAATAACACCCGCTTGATAATTGTCCTGAACCTCCAATTCAAGTCCTTCTTTGTCTTTGCGTTTCAGGAGGTAACGATCATTCATCTTCATTAATGACTGATTGGCATACGCGATCATGATGTCAAAGGTGATACCTTGGGCGTAATTCCTGAATTTCTTTCCATCAGCTGAGCCGATCAATTCTGAAAGGGCGCTCCACTGATCCACAATGACTTGTTTAGTAGCAATCGTCTTTAAATAATCTTTGCTCTTTTCCCTTGCTTCATCATCGCCTCGAAGTTCATAAATAATATTGCTTAACGCTTCACGAACAGTTGTCTGTTCTGTTTCATTTGCTTGTTGACTATCTTCAAGCTCGTCCATGGTTTTGTCGGTAAGGTTTTTGGCTTTTTCTTGGGCTAACGCTTGACGGTTTTGCTCCATTTCTCCTTGCAGACGATTGATTCGTTCTGTCAGCGACTGAAACTTATTTTGCAAAGATTCCACTTCCGAGCTTTCCAGACGACTTTGAATATAGTGTTCTTGGTCATCAAAGCCATATTTTTTTAAAGAGGCTTCAAAAAGCGATAACGCCTGAACTTCTCGCTCCTGGATCTCTTTAACTTGCTGATCGTATGTTTCAATCGCAGAGACGAGCGTACGCAGTTGCCCGGCCTTTTCATCAGCCACTTTTCTCATTTGTTCATACGAGCTTTTTGTTTGTGTGACCGTATCATTGAGGCTCTTTTCTACTTGATCCGGATCCTTGTCACCAAAAAACTCCGTTCGGATTCTTTTTTCTTCATTAAGTTTTTCTTCACTCTGCACAAACTGAGAATGTTTACCTAACCAAGCTTTTTCTTTTTCTTCCTTCAGACTCCTAATTTGCCGAATGTCACTGGCTATGCGTTCAAAATCTTTTTGCTTTTCATTAAACGCTTCCTCATTTTTTATCCATAACGTTTTCTTAACCAAAAGCTCATTGATCACTTCGGTTGGTGACATCGGGAAAGCAAGACCAAAGCCGGAGACACTTTCGTAAAAAAGGTTTAAATCCAAGACCAACTTTTCTTTCTTTTCACCTATTAAATTAAAAGCTTCTCTTCTTTGCCCAGTCACCCCATCCAAACGTTCTTGAACCAGGCGCAGATTCGTTTCCGCACCCGTAACCGCTTCTTTTTGAAGCGCTGCTTTATCCGCTAGCTCTTCCAATTGGTTTTTCAAGCCAATTACCTCATTTAACGTTTTTTGAACCCCGTCAATTTGAGTTTGGATTTCGTCAACTGCCGGGATATTTCCCTCGGCATAAGGATGGTGCGTTGCGCCACAAAGCGGACAAGGAGCGCCGTCTTTAAGCCCCCTGCGATGCTCTTCCAATGATTGAACCAATTGACGGTAATGCCGCTTTTCTTTCAAAGCGTCAAGTTGCGTGACAAGCGA
>ERZ856578.4577-NODE-4577-length-18362-cov-3.431447_pt1 | contig 18362 bp, 16 predicted proteins | sample MGYA00514384_ERZ856578 | MGnify/ENA primary metagenome ERZ856578 (study PRJEB29103, sample SAMN06111958) | human gut metagenome | biome: human gut; feature: ankylosing spondylitis patient; material: healthy_person | host: Homo sapiens | place: China:Hangzhou... | reverse complement strand
TTTCCTCCGTCTTCTCCTTGCGCTCGGCTTTCGTGACAGTGGCGCAACCTGCCGCCTTTACCTTATTATATAGTGCCGGGAATCAGCAGTCCCAGGCCGCCGGCGATCATCAACAGCCGCCAGTAAGATTCGATCGGCGCGTCGATGTAGCCAATCAGGCCGCCGCCGATGCCGAACAGGCCGACAAGCGCCGTGGCGATCATCGGCAGCGCTTCGAGGAACGTGCCGTCGATCATGATCAGCTTCGGGTTGAGCGCAAACATGTACGGCACGAGGAAGGCCGCGATCGCCAGCTTCGAAGCGTTGACGCCCGTTTTGAACGGATTGCCCTTGGCGATGGCCGAACCGGCGTAGGCCGCCAGCGCCACCGGCGGCGTGATGTCGGCGATGATGCCGAAGTAGAAGCAGAACATGTGCGCCGCCAGCAGCGGGATGCCCAGATGGATGAGGATCGGCGCCGCCACCGTCGAAGTGATGATGTAGTTCGACGTGGTCGATACGCCCATGCCCAGCACCAGCGACGTGATCATCGCGCACATCAGCCCGAGGAACACGTTGCCGCCCACAACCTGGAACATGCCGCCGCCGATCCGCTGGCCCAGCCCCGTCAGCGTCACCATGCCGACGATGATGCCCGCCGTCGAGCAGGCCGTCGCCACGGAGACGATGTTGCGCGCCGCCAGCGGCAGCGCTTCGAGGATCTGTTTCGGCGAGACCCATGTGCTCTTTCTCAAAAACGGCACCAGCGCGGCGATCGCGATGCCCCACAGCGCCGAGCGCGTGATCGTGAAACCCGACAGCATGAAGTAGATGATGGCGGCCAGCGGCAGCACGAGATGCCCCTTTTGCAGAAGCAGCGGCCTGGCGGGCGGCAGCCTTTCGCGCGGCAGCCCCTTCAGCCCCTTGCGGCGCGCCTCGAAATCCACCATGATCCAGATGCCCGAAAAGTACAGCAGCGCCGGGATCAGCGCCACCAGCATCAGCTGCGAGTAGGAGATCCCCACCGATTCGGCGATCAGGAACGCCGCCGAGCCCATCACCGGCGGCATGATCTGTCCGCCCGTCGAGGCCGCCGCCTCCACCGCGCCGGCGAACTCCGGCTCGTAGCCCAGCGACTTCATCAGCGGGATCGTGAAGGACCCGGTCGACACGGTGTTCGCCACCGAAGAACCGGAGACCGTGCCCTGCAGCGCCGACGAAAGCACCGCCACCTTGGCCGGGCCGCCCACGGCCCAGCCGGCCAGCGCGTTGGCCAGGTCGATGAAGAATTGTCCGATGCCCGTCTTTTCGAGACAGGAACCGAAAAGGATGAACAGGAAAATGTACGTCGAGCACACGCCGATCGGGTTGCCGATCACGCCCTCCGTGGTGATGAAAAGATGCGTGATGATCCGCGGCAGCTGATAGCCGCGCTGCGCCAGAAAACCCGGCATCTGCACGGCGAAAAGACCGCGCGCGCCCATCAGGCCGTACAGCATGAAGCACGAGGCGATGATCACGATCGGCGGGCCGACCACGCGCCAGCAGGCCAGCAGCACCAGAAAAACGCCCAGCCCCGCCATCACCGTGTCAAGCGTCGTATACTCGCCGGCGCGCAGCTGCAGCGCCTTGAAGTTGCCGATAAAGTAGCCGATCACCGCCAGAAACGCCAGCGCGAAGAGCACGTCCAGAGGATTCACCCTGCGGCGGCTCGACTTTTTCGTCGTCGGATAGATGATAAACGCCAGGCTGATGGCGAACCCCAGGTGCCCGTAGCGCAAAATCTGCTGCGGCAGCCGCCCGCTCAGCGAAGCGTAAAGCTGGAACAGCGCGAAACACGTCAGCACGACCGTGAGAAAGACTTTCATGCCGCCGGAAAAGACGCGATAGCGCGAATCGCGCTCCAATTCGGACAGATCGACGTCCTGCGGGACCTCGTTCAGTTTCTTTCGGCTCAAAAAACTCAAGCGCCGCCTCTCCCTTCAAAAAAAAAGCGGACGGCCCGCAATGAACACAACTCCTGTCGAACCGTCCGGATCACATCATGAAATAAAACGCCGTTTACCTGCCGGGGACCGCGAGCCCCTTCTCCTCGTAGAAACGCGCCGCGCCGGGATGGATGTTGCCGGGGATGCCGCGGAAGGCGCCTTCGAGCGACATGTATTCGCCCTTCTTGTTGAGCGCGCGGATCTCGTCGAGATGATCGTAGATCGCCGCCGTCATCGCGTACACGTCGTCGTCGCCGATCTCGTTCAGGACCACCAGCATCGACATCACCGCCACCGACGTGACCGGATGGCCAAGATTGTACTGATCGTCGGGCGTCGTGAACGGCGCGTAGAACGGGTACTTCTCCTGCAGCAGCTTCAAATGCCCGTCGTCGATGGAGATCACTTCGATCTTGCCCATCAGCGACAGCTCCGTCACGTTGGCGTTGGGATAGCCCGAGCACATGAAGAACGCGTCGATCTGGTCGTCCTGAAGAGCGTTCTTGCCCTCCGACTGGCTCAGGAAACGCTCGTCGATGTCGTCGTAGCTCATGCCGTAGATGCCGAGGATCTGGCGGGCCGCCACTTCATAGCCCGAACCGACCGCGCCCACGCAGATGCGCTTGCCGCGCATGTCGGCCACGCTCTTGATGCCGCTGGATTTGCTCGCCACGATCTGCACCATTTCGGGATAGCAGGCCGTGATCGCCGAGAAATTCGTCACCGCGCCGCTGGCGAACTGCTCCACGCCGTTCAGCGCGTAACTGTTCACATCCGTCTGCACCAGCGCCATCTCGTTTTCGCCCTTTTTGAGAAGGCGCACGTTCTCCACCGAGCCGCCCGTGGAACTGACGGTGATGTTGGCCCCGGTATGAGTGTTGATGACCTGCGCGAGCACGCTGCCGAAGGAATAATAATTCCCCGTGGCGCTGCCCGTTCCCATCAGAAAGCTGCCGGAAATCTTGCCCTCGGCCGCGAACGAAGCCGCGGCCCCCACAGTCAACGCTGCGCCGACGGCCAAAGCGGCCCATGCGCTTCTTCTCATTTTTTCCTCCTTGCGATCGAGAGGCTCCCGCGCGGGAGGCCTCGGAATAACGAGCAGGCTTACTATACTATAATAAAATAAACTTTTCAATCGACGCGGCAGAACGCGCGCATTTCCTACAGCGGGAATATTTTCGGCGCCGATAAAATATTTCAGCCGTCACGCGTCTTCGGGCTGCGACAGCGGCACGCGCAGCGCCGCGATCAGCTCCGGCGGCAGCGGGGCGCGGAACTCGAGCCGTTCGCCGCTGACGGGATGGCGAAAGCCCAGCCGCCACGAATGCAGAAAGACGCGGTCTTTGAGAATATGCTGCGCCGGATCCTTGGGGCCGTAAAGCGTATCGCCGTCGAGCGAGCAGCCCAGCGCGCGCATGTGCACGCGGATCTGGTGAGTGCGCCCCGTATGCAGCCGCACCCTGATCAGATTGCAGCGCGCCCGCGTCCAAAGGACTTTGTAGTCGGTCACGGCGTCGCGCCCGTCCCAAGAGACGCACATTTTCAAACGATTGCGAGGATCGCGGCCGATCGGCGCGTCCACCGTGCCCTCGGGCGCTTTCAGCGCGCCGACGCCAAGCCCCAGATATTCCTTGAGCACCTCGTGCGCCTGGAACGCTTCCGTCAGGCCGCGAAAAGCCGCGTCGCTGCGGGCCACGACCATCAGCCCCGACGTGCCCACGTCGAGACGGTGAACGATTCCCGGCCGCACGGAATCTCCGATGCGGCCGATCTCGGGATAGCGGAACATCAGGCCGTTGACCAGCGTGCCGTCGGGACGTCCGGCGCCGGGATGCACGACCACGCCCGCCGGTTTGTTGACCACGATCACGTCGTCGTCCTCGTAGACCACGTCAAAGGGCATATCCTGCGCCGCGATCTCCGCCGGCGCGGCCTCGGGAATTTCCACGCGGTAAATCTGACCGGGTTGAATTTTGAAGGCCGGGCGAATCTTTTTCACCTGTCCGGAACTGACGGCGCCTCCGTCGATCAGGCTTCGGGCGCGGCTGCGCGACAGCGAAAGCTCGCCGGCGAGAAAAAGGTCGAGGCGCGCGCCGGAATCCTCTTCGGGGACAGCCAGCTCGTAAATTTCGCCGTTCATTTTTTCCATTCGACCGATCACCACTCCGTCATAAAAAAGGAGTGAAGGTTCTTCGCTCCTTTCATTGTACCCCGTCCGCCGAAAATGTTCCACGTGGAACATTTTCGGCGTTTTAATTTATTTCAGACTACTTTTTCTCGATGACGCACGCGCAGCGGCAGCAGAGCCCTTCGGCGTGCGACGTCTCTTCGTACTTCCAGCAGCGCGGGCACTTCGTGCCTTTGGCGGGGAACACTTCGACGCGGATGTCGCCGTCGCTTTCCACCGTCTCGCCGAACTCGAAGCCCGACGTGATGCACACCATCGCCCAGCCCTCGGCGCTCATGGCGTTTTTGTAGAACTCGGGTGCGGCCACGGCGACGCGGGCTTCGAGCGCCTGGCCGATCTTGCCGGCGGCGCGCTCGGCTTCCAGCGCTTTGCTGACGAGACCGCGCAGGAACTGCACCTTTTCCCACTTCTCCACGAGCGCGCCGTCCGTTTCGGCGGCGTCCGCTTCCGGCCAGCCGCCCAGAAAGACGCTCTCGGCCAGCGAAGCGTCGATCGTGCGCAGTTGCTGCCAGATCTCCTCGGCGGTGAAGCTGATCACGGGCGCGAGCATGCGCGCCAGCGCGCAGACGGTCTTCCACATCACCGTCTGGCAGGCGCGCCGGCTCAGGCCGTTCGCCTCGTCGGCGTAGAGGCGGTCCTTGCTGGCGTCGAGATAGAACGAGCTCAGCTCGCCGACGCAGAACTGATGAATGACGGTGATGGGCATGTGGAAATCATATGCCTCAAAACCTTCCGTCACGCGCTCGACGACGCGGTTCAGCAACGACATGGCCCAGCGGTCGAACTCGGGCATCTTGTCGAACGGCACGGAATCCCTGGCCGGATCGAAGCCGTTCAGGTTGCCGAGCATGAAGCGGGCCGTGTTGCGGATGCGGCGGTATTCCTCCGACAGGTTTTTGATGATGCCGTCGGAGATGTGCACGTCGCTGCGATAGTCGGCGGAAGCCACCCACAGGCGCAGGATGTCAGCGCCGTCGCGATTCGTGATCCTCTCGGGGGCGACGCCGTTCTGCAGCGACTTGGACATCTTGCGCCCCTGTTCGTCGACGATGAAGCCATGCGTGAGGACGGCCCGGTACGGCGCCTTTCCGGCCACAGCCACGGAAGTGAGCAGCGAAGTCTGGAACCAGCCGCGGTGCTGATCGGCCCCTTCGAGATAAAGGTCGGTCGGCCAGCTCAGATAAGGACGGCTGGGAACGTCCATGACGGAGAAGTGGCTCGCGCCGGAATCGAACCATACGTCGAGAATGTCTTCGCCCTTCTTCAGATGATGACTGCCGCAGTGAGGGCAGACCGCCAGATCGCCGAGCAGATCTTCGGGCGCGCTCGCCCACCAGACGTCGGAACCGGCCCCGGCGACTTTTTCCGCGACGCGGCGGATACGGGCGGCATCGAGGATCGTCTCGTGGCAGTCCTCGCACTCGAACGCCGGGATCGGCACGCCCCACACGCGCTGGCGGCTGATGCACCAATCGGAGCGCTCCGACACCATGTTGTAAATGCGGTCGTGCCCCCAGCCGGGAATCCATTTCACCTCGTTATCGATCACGTCGAGGGCGCGTTTCTTGAACGCGGCGACGTCGATGAACCACTGCGGCGTGGAGCGGAAAATGACGGGCTTGTGACAGCGCCAGCAGTGCGGATAAGAGTGCGAAATCTTCTTCAGGCCGAGCAAACGGCCGTTGGCTTCGATCACTTCCAGCGCCTTGCGGCCGCCCTTGTCCAGATCCAGGCCGGCGACGACGGGCGTGTCGGGCTTGTAATGTCCCGTGGCGTCGACGGGATTGTAGTTTTCGACGTGATAGCGCTGCCCCGTCTCGAAGTCCTCGACGCCGTAGGCGGGCGCCGTGTGGACGCAGCCGGTGCCGGCGTCGAGCGTGACGTACGGAGCCAACACGAGCGGCGTCTTGCAGGGATACATGGGATGATTGGCGCTGAGCAATTCCAGGTCTTTACCCTTGACGGTCAGCAGGCGTTTCGAGAAATCGAGCCCGGTGTCGCGCGACACCGAATCGGCCATGCCGTCGGCGATCAGGTAAACTTTGTCGCCCACCTCGAAAAAAGAGTAGTCGAAGTTGGCGTTCAGCGTCACGGCGCGGCTGGCAGGCAGCGTCCAGGGCGTCGTCGTCCAGACCACGACGTTCACGTCGCGTCCTTTCAGCGCAGGGAAACGCTCCGCCACGTCGTCGTCCATCTGGTAGGCGACGAACACCGAGGGCGACGAGACGTCGGCGTACTCGATCTCCGCCGCGGCTTCGGCGGTCTGGCAGTCGATGCACCAGTACACGGGCTTGGTGCCGCGGTAGACGAAACCTTTCTCCACGATCGTGGCCAACGTCTCGAGCTCGCGGGCCTCGAACTCGGGCTTGAGCGTCAAATACGGTTCGTCCCAGAGCGAGAAGCAACCCAGGCGCTTCATGCCTTCGCGCTGCACGTCCACCCATTTGAGCGCGTAGTCGTGGCACTCGGAGCGGAGCTCGAGCGCCGGCGTCGTGTCCTTGTTCAAGTGCTCGTCCTTGAGCACTTTCAGTTCGATGGGCAGTCCGTGCGTATCCCAGCCCGGCACGTAAGGCACGTAGTAGCCGCGCATCGACTTGTACTTGACGATGAAATCCTTCAGCGACTTGTTGAGCGCGTGGCCGATGTGGATCGCCCCGTTGGCGTAGGGCGGCCCGTCGTGGAACATGAAGGAACGGCGGTCCTTGTTGCGCTCCAGCATTTTTTTGTAAATCCCGTTCCGTTCCCAGAACTTGACCGTTTCCGGTTCTTTCTTCGCCAAGCCGGCGCGCATGGGAAACTCGGTCACCGGCAGTTGAAGCGTCGATTTGTAGTCAACCGACATGATGCCTCACCTCTTGATTTAAATTGTGCTCCGCGTCACAGGCGGAACTCATGAACCCGTCCGAACACACCGCAAAAACAACAGGGAGGAAAGAGCCGCGCCCCGTCCTCCCTGTATTGCTCCACGACAAATTATAGCGTCGTCAGAGGAAGAGAACACGATGCATCGGCCGCCGCTATAATAATAATGACGCCTTTGTACTGCCGCTCAGCCGCATACATCCTCTCCACCTCCGCAATAAGTAGTGTTGAATGTGATTTTAGCAGTCCCGCTCTGCTTCGTCAATTGTTTGCGCGCCTGAATCTCTGTTCATCGGACGCTCCCCCTACCATCGCTGATTGAAAAGCGGCCCCGCCTTGAAAGAGAAATGGCGGGGCCGCTCGTTTGCGGTAAGATTCATACTATTTCTCAATTAAAAGGCCGAACACAGAGGCGCGGCGAGGAAGATTCACAAGGCGAGCTGCGCAGCAGTCGAAGGAGTTCCGAGCGACTGAACTTCCCCGCAGCGCCCCGTAAACTGTGTTCATGCGTTTTATCAAGAAATAGTATAAGAATTCGTCGTTCTCGTGAAACCGGGATCACTCCGCGATCATGAACGTCAGACGGGATACCAGGACGGACTCGTCGGCGACGGTCTTGTCGGCATAAGGCACTTTCACTTCCACAGAGGCGTTCCAATAGCCGGCTTTCGAGGGAATGATGTTGATAATGCCTTTCAGGTCGGTACGCCCATAGAACGCCTTGTACTCGTTGGCGGGATCGCCGTCCTTCGTGTCGCCGGCAAAACCCGCGTAAACGGCTTTCACTTCCGCCGTCTTGGCCGGTTTGCCGTCGACGAGTATCAGAACGGGGAAGCGCTGTCCCGGCTTCACCGTCGCCGGATTCACCTGCGGCACCATCTCCAGACGCTGTCCCACCGGCTTGGTGATGACATCCATCCCCTCGGCGCCGTCAAGATTCAGGACGAGCTTGGCGTACATCGCCGCTTCCTCGGCATAAGTCGCATCGGCCTTCGTCAGTTCCTTGTACTTGGCCTTGTCCGCCTGTTTCCATCCTTCCGCTCCTTTGGCCCAGAAAGTGGGCTTGTAGTTGCCGATCACCAAATAGTCGCCTTTTTTCAGGTCGGCCGCCGCCTCGTAGTGGAAGTTGTCGGCGCCGGTCTGGGCCATCTCCGTCGCGCCCTCGGCGGTAATGAGCTTCAAGGGCTCGAAGAGATGCGTACGGTCCGCGGCAATGGGTTCGGGATCGGGATACTCGTGCCCGTAGCCCAAATCGGCCTTGAGAAGGCCGTCCTTATACTCGGCGTTCACCCAGAACTCGTGAGCCTCGGCGGAAACGCCGAAAGAAGCCGCAAAAAACGCCCCTGCAAGCAGTACGGAAAAAATCTTGCGCATGAAAATTCTCCTCCTTAGTGTTGTGTATACATCGAATGTCATGTCGATTCTTTCGAGAGGGACGAAACTCCCTCGATTATTCCTCGTCCGGAGGGCATTTTCTGCCCCCACACCCACATCCGCACCCGCCGCAGCGTCCCTGCCGTGCGGAAACGATCCAGCCGCGAAGCAGGTATCCTCCGGCGGCAAGCGCGATCAGGACAACGATCAGCTCCTGTGCGCCCATGGTCTGAAAACCTCCTCTCTCTGCCGTAGAGTGCCTCAACGAACTACATCTTGGCAGCCTGAACCCAAATCACCGCATCCTGCGAGAGCTCCTTGCCCTTGAATTCCGTATCGGGGCCGACGCCCAGAGCGGCAAATCCCCACCAGCCCTCCTTGGGCATGGCGAAAGCGAACGTGCCGTTGGCGTCGGCCTTGATCGTCAGAGTCACAAAGGCGTCGTGGGGAGCGGAGACCGCGCCCTTCCTTTCGAAGGCGTTCTTCTTCAGGTCGGGGCGATGGTTCATGTACTCCACCTCGACCTCGGCGAAGGGGACCGGCTTCCCTTCGCTCTTCACGACGCCGCGGAACATCCCGCCGGCCCAGATCGCATAGGGCTTGTCCAAGGGCACGATCTCCGCCTTGAGCCCCATGTCGGCATCCCACTCCGTGGGGAGACTGCCGTTGTTTACGATCATTTTGGTGATTTGTTGGATATAGATGTCCTCGCTCTTTTCGAAATAAGGAGCCGGGACCAGACAGAAGACGTAATCGCCCATACCTCTCATCTTGAAAGAAGTCTCAAAGCCCCTGCCCTTGTTCTCCAGGCTCGTCCAGGTGATGGGCTTCAGCGTCTTGAGCAGATCCGTCTTCTTTTGCTTGTTCACGACAAAGAACCCCTGCGGGGTCTCCATGTCCATCGTGTGTCCGGCCTCAAAAGGATGGGTGAACACAAGCTTCAGGGGAATCTCTCCGCCTTTGTCCAGAATCATCTCGGGGGTATAGAGCATCTGGAAGTGCGCCGAAGCGGGGAGAACCGCGGCAAACAGCGCGCATATCGACAACAGGGCCGCTTTTTTCACGTACGATACGCTCCTTTTCTTTTTTGAAATCAGTATCCTGGCCTGATTCAATCAGGCCGCCTTACTTGATGTCGCCGCTCTTGACGGTGAGAGTGTGCCCGGGGCCGCCGTCGAAGGTGACGGAGAAAACGCCCTGCGGCTTGCCGAACGTCAGCTCGCCGCTCTCGTCCAGCTTGCCTTCGAACACGACCTCGCCCTTCTCGTCGGCGACGCGGATGGGGATGTTCGCGGCCGATGAGCCGTCGGAGAAGCCGCCCTCGCACGAGAGCGTGCCGTCGCCGTTGTCCCAGCAGGAGAAAAGCGGGGTATGGGCCAGAGCGGCGCCGGCGAGCGCCGCGATGAAGAAGGCCGTTATGACGCCAGTCCACAACTTTCTGTTCATCCTCAAAACCTCCGTTTGAATTTTGTATGTCAGTCCAGCGGCGGGGAATGCCGCAGTCTGCCGCAGTATATGCGCGCCTTTTCGGGACAGGTCAATAGGTCCTCTTGGTTTTGATCAGCCCCAGCAGGATCGTCAGGGTCAGCGGGATCAGGTAGAAGATCCACATCGCCTGAAATCCGGTCAGGCCGAGGGCGGAGCCGCCGGAAAAAACGAGCACGGCGGCGAGCAGCCCGAGGACGAGCGGCACGAAAAATGCGAAGAGCATCCATTTAGTGGAGCCGGTCTGCACGCGAATAGCCATGATCGTGGGCAGGCAGGGCGGACAGAGGACCATAAAGAGCATCAGGGCCATGGCGTGCAGGGGCGTAAGTTTTTCTTCCTGACGCTTCATGCGCTGTTCCAGCGTGTCGGCGTTTTTCGGGCCGTCGTCGCCCGATTCTTTGATATAAAGGGCGCCCAGGGTAGAGACGCTGTTTTCCTTTGCCGCCAGAGTGCTCAGCACGGCGACGTTGACGCGCCAGTTGAAGCCGGCGTACCGCGAGACGGGTTCTAGGGCGCGGCCCGTTTTCCCGAGCAGGCTGTTGTCGATGCGTTCCTTGCGGATGGCCGTCAGCGCGTTCGTTCGGAAAACGATCAGCTTTTTGAGCTCCTTTTCAAGCGCCTTCGCTCCAGGATCCTTCCTGTTCTGGACGATCTCGAAGAAATCGGGATTCCGGAGGCCGTAAGCTTTTTTCTTCTCGGCGGAGGCCCCGGACTTGAGCAGTTCCTTATAACCCTGCTGGTAAAGAATCAGTCTCAGGACGTCGTCTTCGCTTTTGAGGCTCCGTCCGAATTTTTTGTCTTTCGCCGCGTCGAGGAAGGCTTTGACGGCGCGATCTTTCTCCGCCTCGTAATGGGCGCGGCGCTCCGGGGACAGCCCGGGGAAATGCAGCAGGACGAAGAGGACCACGGCGACCGCAGCGACGACGGTGGTGATCTTGCGGACGTACAGCCAGATCCGCTCGACCGCCCGCCCTAAAACGCCGCGAAGCGTGGGGATGTGATAGGGCGGCATCTCCATGATGAACGGCGCCGTTTCCTTGTGCTTCAGCACCGTCATCGAAAGGATCTTGGCGATGGGCAGCACGAAGAGCAGACTGATCGTCTGGATGAAAACGATCACGATGCTCTGCTGGTTGATGTCTCCCAATAGCGGCAGGCGCACCGTCTCGTTGAAGTAGATGCCGATGAGCAGGAAATACAGCGGCAGTTTCGCCTGGCAGTTGAGCATGGGGAGCGTCAGGATTGTCGCCAGCTTCGACTTCTCGTCGGGGATTCCCTTGGTGGCCATGACCGCCGGAACGGCGCAGCCGCCCAGGACCACGCCGCCGAGGATCATCGGCAGCGTTGACTGCCCGTGCAGCCCGAAACGGCTCAGGATGCGGTCCAGGACGAACGCGATGCGCGGCATGTAGCCGCTGTCTTCCAGCACGGCGATGAGCGCGAAGAGGATGAAGAAGATCGGGATATAGTTGAAAAGCGCGTTGAGATTGTCCACGATCCAGAGCACGAACTCCCGCAGCATGGGCAGCTCGATGAGCCCGGGCTGCGGAAGGATTCTTTCCGCAAAGCTGCGGACGCCGGCGAGGACGGGCCACGTGTAATGGGTGAGATTGTAGCCCTGGACGAAGGAAAGATAGTAGAACCCGTAGACGACGAAGAGAAGGAACACGGGGCCGAAAAACTTGTTGCAGACGGCCCGGTCGATGCGCTCGGAAATGGGCGCCTTGGCGGACGCCTTCTTGGTAGCGAAGCGTCTGGCGATGGAAGCGGCTTTGCGGCTGCGCTGGCCGGAGACGTAGACGTCGGCTCCGACGCCCTTTTCCCGTTCGAACTGCGCGCGCCATTCTTCCGCCCGTGCGAGCACGGCTTCGTTCTCTTCGGCTTGGGCGCGCACCAGCGCGGCGACGGCGGGGTCGCCTTCCATCAGCTTGACGGCGATCCACGAGACGGGGAAATCGCCTTTCAGTTTTTTCTCGTGGGCCAGCAAGGATGCAAGATCGTTCAGGACGTCTTTCAGGTCGGGATAGAGCTCGGAAGCGGCGAGGCTCGTGCGGCCGTTCGACCGCGACATGTCGGCGACGGCCTGCAGCAGTTCTTCGCGCCCGCGTCCCTGCGTGATGGCCGTCGTCACGGCCGGCGCGCCGAGCTCTTCGGAAAGTCCCTGAACGTCGATGGAAACGCCGAGCTTTTCGGCCACGTCCATCATGTTCAGGTCAAGGATAAGAGGAATCTCCATTTCCAGGAGCTGAAGCGTGAGATACAGGCTGCGCTTCAGATTGGCGGCGTCCATCACGTTCACGACGGCGGAAAGCGGCTCGTGGAGGAGCACGTCGCGCGTGACGCGCTCTTCGGGGGAATAGGAGGTCAGGCTGTACGTGCCGGGAAGGTCGATGACTTCCACGTCTTCGCCGTTTCGTTTATACCAGCCCATCATCTTGTCGACGGTGACGCCGGGATAATTGGCCACGAACTGTTTCGCTCCCGTCAGGCTGTTGAAGACGGTCGATTTGCCGCAGTTCGGCTGTCCCGCGAGGGCGATGATCTTCTTTGCCATCAGAGTTTTTTCACTTTCACGAAACGCGCTTCTTCGCGGCGCAGATTGACCAGCGCGCCTTCGGCGTCCACCTCGATCGGGTCGCCGAGGGGCGCGCGGCGGACGACCTTCGCGGCGACGCCGGGATACAGCCCCATGTCCACCAGCCTCTGGGCGAGGATCCCTCTGCCCTCGATCTTCACGATTCGCCCCGATTCTCCCGGAGCCAGTTCCGCCAACGTCGTTTCGTTCATCGTCTGCACCTCTCTCGAAACAGTAAAAGCGTGCGTTCGGAATTTCCGCCGCGCACGCGGTCCATCTTCCCGCCGGCCCCGCGAAAAATTACGAGTCGTTCACGGTCACCATCAGGCGCGCGGCGACGTTTTGGTCCAGCGCCAGGCTGCTCGCGCCTCCCGCCGGCCGGACGATGACGTCGCCGTCCCGTTCCTGCAGAAGGGTGAGGATGCTGCCTTCGCTCAATCCCAGGCTTTCGAGGCGCTTGGACATTCTTGCGTCGCCGCCGGGATTGACGATTTTCAGATCGACGTTCAGCGGCGCCAAAGAGAGAGGGAACATGGGAAACCTCCTGAAACTGCGCGGCATTCGTTTTTCGGAGAGACCTTCCCGTCTCGGATCCTGCACTGGGTCTCCGCATGCGCACATTCGTATTCTTACTGAATTCTTAATGGAACTTATCGACGGCGGATCTCTTGTTCTTTGTCTTTTTCCTGCTTTCTCACGATGCAATGCTTCAGAGCCGATGCATTTTTCTGTTCAAAACAGGCGCATCAGCGTCACAGAAGCGCGATCCCGTTCCGTGCAGCGAGCCCACGCTCGATGAGTCTTTTTCGTTCCGCGGCAGTCGCTCGCTTGACCGTATCGATGGCAATCAACTGAATTCGGAACAAAGCATCCACCGCTTTCCGGAATCATCAGGAATCCGACTTGAGTTAGTTATACATAACTTACCAAGATTCTAACAACTGATTTCTTTCCTGTCAATAAGAACGGGATTTCTCGTCGTGTTCAATGACAAATCCGCCGCCCCGCCTTCCAAAAATCTTGTACTCCTTCTTGATTGAAACGCTGGGCAGGGAGAGCGCCTCGAGGGAGATCCGCACCACGAACTGCGCCGCAGGCGAGATCGTCCTGAGCGCCAGAGCGCCCTCGGGGGGCCAGCGGGCCATGTTAAGTTTTTTTATCAAGAGTTTAGAATCAACCGGTGCGAATACAAAGGGGCTCGCGAAATCCATCCGGAATTTTCGCAAGCCCCTTACTTCATAAATTCTATTTCATCACGAAAAATCAGCCCTTGCGAGGCACATGGCGCGTGACGGCGACGCGGCAAGGGACTCCGGCCGGATGATCGGCCACGATGTCGCCCGCCCGGACCGGCGCATGGAGCACGATTCCTTTCAGGCTTTCGCGCACGGCCATGATGTCCTTCAACGGGACGGCATCAAGCGTGCGCACGCTCGCCACGGGCAGCGTGCCGCCCTCCACCAGCACGTTCGTGGCAATGGTACGGCGCGGGTCCTCCACTTCCTGCTTCGCCCATCTGGCGCCGCGCGGACACAGATTGCCCGTCACCGAAACAAGCTTCGCTTTTTCGCCGCCGCTCGTCTCGACTTGCAGAGGACAGCCATTGGGACAGACGATACAAGTATATTCGCGGCGTTCGCTCACTGCACCGACACCTCCAAACTGCAGCAGCCCTTCAGATCAGCGGCCCTGACTCCGAGATGTTCCATCACGGCCGGATGAAGGCGCACCCGTTTTTCGCGCAGGATCTCACGGCCATCGGCGCTCACGACGAGACAGCGGTCACGATCGGGAGAAACGAGACGGAACGCAATGGACACGTCTTTTTCGCCGCTGATCCGCGAAGGCGTAGTGTAACGCACGCCGGCGCCGGGACGAACGACGATGCTCTCTCTGCAAGGAGATCGTCCGAGAGCATAAGCCGCCGCGCGGGCCCCCGCTTCGGCCGCCTCCAGAGAGACCCAATCCACCAGATCGTGCACGTGCAGCACGTTGCCGCACGAGAAAATGCCGGGGACGCTGGTCATAAAGTCGTCATCCACCGCCGCACCGCCGGTCGCAGGATTCATTTCGATGCCGGCCATGCGCGTCAGTTCGTTTTCGGGGATCAGCCCGACGGCCAGCAACAGAGTATCGCACTCGAAAATTCGCTCCGTACCGGGGATGGGGCGGCGTTTTTCGTCCACCCGCGACACCTGCACGGCTTCGAGGCGGTCGTCGCCGACGATATCGGTCACGGTCGTGCTCAGATAAAGGGGAATGCCGTAATCGTTCAGACATTGCTGGATGTTGCGCGGCAGGCCGCTTGAGTAGGGCAGCAGTTCGAAAACCGCCTCGACGCCGGCTCCCTCCAAGGTCATGCGGCGTGCCATGATCAGGCCGATGTCGCCGGAGCCGAGGATGCAGATCTTTTTGCCGGGCATCAGGTTTTCGAGATTGACAAGATTCTGCGCGGCCCCGGCCGTGTAAATGCCCGCCGGACGCGTGCCGGGGATCGACAGAGCGCCGCGCGGGCGCTCGCGGCACCCCATGGCCAGCACGACGGCGTCCGCTCTGAGTCGGACCATCTCGCCGCGACGGCTGACGAGCAGCTCGCGCTCCTTCGAAAGTTCCAATACCATCGACTCGGTCATGGCCTCGAGCCCCAATTCGCCGAAGCGGTCGATGTCGCGCTGGGCGTACTCGGGACCGGTCATGGCCTCGCCGAAACGATGCAGGCCGAAACCGTCATGGATACACTGATTGAGAATACCGCCCAAGAGCCGGTCGCGCTCGACCAGTACCACGTCGCGGCAACCGGCCTCGCAGGCCGAGATGGCCGCCGCCAGGCCGGCGGGACCGCCGCCGATCACGGCGACGCCGCAGTGTCTTTCCCCGATCACCGGTCTTCACCCCCGCCGAGCGCACAGCCTGAAAACATGGCGGACGCAGCGCTGTGATCCACAAAGTCCTCCCACTCCCAATCGAACTCCTCGCGCAGCAGGCGGACGATACGGGGAAAACAGAAGCCGCCCTGGCATCGCCCCATGGAGACGCGGGAACGGTACTTGAGGCTGACGAAGGCTCGCGCGCCCAGCGGATTGTCGAGCGCGTCCAGCACTTCGCGTTTGCTGACGCCCTCGCAGCGACAGATCATTTCGCCGTAATCCGGATCCGCAGCGATCATGTCGGCGCGTTCCTCGGGACTGCGCTCGCTGAACGACAGAGCGTTGCCAGGACGTGCGCCGTTGAAATCCGGGGTGCGCCGCAGTTCCAGATGATTTCCCACAAAACCGAGCACCATCTCCGCGATCGCAGGAGAACTGGTCAGCCCCGGGCTCTCGATGCCGAGCACGTTGATGAAGCCTTTCACGTCAGGGCGGTCCTCGATCACGAAATCGGCGTTGCCGCCGACTTCCGGCGGCGTCCGCTTGGCGCGCAGGCCGGCGAACGTACGGATATAATCGGACACGTGGATGTCGGGCAACAGCTTGAGCCCTTCGTCACGCAGCGACGCCATGACCGGCGCTTCGTTTCCGGTCCAGCGAAGCGAATCCTGATAATCGGCGCTCGGCCCGATAAGGATATTGCCGTCCACCGTCGGCGTCAGGTGAATGCCTAGGCCGGGGTTTTTCGGATTCGGCGTGGGGTAGATCAGCGTGCGCAACGAACCGCCGAGGCGCTTGTCGAGCACATAGTACTCGCCGCGGCAGGGATAAATGCGATAATCCCCGATGCCCACCATCTCGCAGATTTTCGCCGCAAAAAGTCCCGCCGCATTCACCAGCACTCGGCAGGTGAGCATGTCGCCGCGATCGTTTCTCACTTCAAAGCCGCGCCCCTGCGGCAGCACGTTCACGTTCGCCACCGGCCAATCGAGACGGATGTCGACGCCGTTGGCCTTGGCGTTTTCGGCGAGGGCGATCGTCAGGCCGTAAGGCGAGATGATCGCGCTGGTCGGCGACCACAGCGCCGCGATCCCCTGTACGTCGGGCTGGATCTGACGCATGCGCGCCGGACCGATGATCTCCAGGCCCGGCACGCCGTTGGCCTGCCCCTGAGCGTGAAGACGTTCGATGCCGGGCAGGTCGTCTCTGTCAAGGGCGACTGTCAGCTTGCCGATGCGCCGGATTTTCACCTTCAAGTCGCGGCACAGATCGTCCATCATGGCGTTGCCGCGCACGGCCAGTTCAGCGCGGAGCGTGCCCGGCTTGTAGTTGATGCCCGAGTGGAGCACGCCGCTATTGCGGCAGCTTGTGCCTAGCGACACGTCAAGCTCGCGTTCGACGAGACAGGCGCCGATGCGATACTGCGCCAGCCCCCGTGCCACGGCGCACCCCACCACGCCGCCTCCGACGACGACCACGTCATAGTCTGTCTTCAATTGCCATCCCCCCAAAGATTGTCGCGCTGTTTCTTCATCAAAAATTCGAACACAAGGGCGCCGCACCGAACAAAAGCTGACGGCTTATTGCAGCGCGGAACGACGTTTTTTCGGCGTCCTGTCCCAGAATCTCATAGGCTGCAAAAAGCCGATCCCGTCGCCGCGGACGGAATCGGCCCATACTTTCAGCGTTAGAATGGCGCGGTCCCCGCCAGATCGAGCACGGCGCTGACGCAGCGGCGCATTTCCACGGAGTCGGAGCCGCCGAAGCGGACGCGGCGGCCGTCGAGGCGCTCGACGAACGGCAGCGTTGCGGCGACATCGCATTGAGCGGTCTTGAGAAAAGCGATCTCGGCGATCCAGGACGGAGCGAAGTCCAGCACGGGCGCTTTTTTGCCGCGCACCAGCTGCGCCGCCTTGATGGCCGCGTCGTAAATGATCTTGTAAGTCTCTTCCGGTCCCAGGCAGGTCGCGGCCAGGCGGCCGCGAGCCTTTTTCACCGCGGCGGTGACGGCTGTGTCGCCCCACAGGGCGCGGGCTTCGCGGCAGGCGGCGTCGTCGCCGGTCACCAACGCCACGGGGATTTTTTTGCCGGAAGCGGCCGCGGCGTTGATCCCGATCTCGCCCACTTCAAGGCCGTTCAGTTTCACGCTGTAAACCACGTTCGGATCGATGGTGTGATCCAGCACCGCGCACCGCGTGCCGGCCATGGCATGGTAACAGAGGAAGAAGATGCCGTCGCACTCGTCGAAGCCTTCCATCATGCCCAGCGTTTTGGGCGAGCCGCTGGTCAGCCGCGCCCCCTTCGGCCACTCGCCGATGTCCAGATTGGTCATGTGACTGTGAGCGTCGTTGACGATCACCTCGTCGGCGCCGCCGTCCAGAGCGCCGCGCACCGCCGCGAGCACGTCGCGCTGCTGCATCCTGCAGCCGAAAGCGTATTCCGGACGGCGGCTGTCGCACTGTGCGATGGACGTGACGCCCGTGGCGCCTTCCATGTCGGCGCTGATAAAAATTCTCATCGGACGGTTACTCCTTTTCCGCCGATTTCGCGGCGGGCGGCTTCACGGCCCTCACGGGGCGCCCGACCATCAGCTCGGGACGGACGGCCGCGTCGAATTCCTTGGCCGACAGGTACCCAAGCGCCAGCGCCGCTTCGCGCAGCGTCGTGCCTTCGCCGTTCGCTTTTTTGGCGATCTCGGCGGCCTTGTCGTAGCCGATCTTCGACGCCAGCGCCGTGACCAGCATCAGGCTGCGGCTCAGGTTCTCGGCGATGCGCGCCTCGTCGGCCTCCAGTCCGCCCAGGCAATGGTCGGTGAAGGAGTTCATCGCGTCGCCGAGCAGGCGGCAGCTTTGCAAAAAGTTGTAGGCGATCACGGGCAAAAACACGTTCAGCTCGAAGTTGCCCTGCGACGCCGCGAAGCCCACGGCCGCGTCGTTGCCCATCACCTGCACCGCCACCATGGTCACCGCCTCGCACTGGGTGGGGTTGACCTTGCCGGGCATGATGGAGGAGCCGGGCTCGTTCTCCGGGATATGGATCTC
>ERZ856578.4573-NODE-4573-length-18370-cov-36.753676_pt1 | contig 18370 bp, 17 predicted proteins | sample MGYA00514384_ERZ856578 | MGnify/ENA primary metagenome ERZ856578 (study PRJEB29103, sample SAMN06111958) | human gut metagenome | biome: human gut; feature: ankylosing spondylitis patient; material: healthy_person | host: Homo sapiens | place: China:Hangzhou... | reverse complement strand
GTCCGTAGGCTACTCCAGACGGAACTGGAGGTGTAATCTTGATGTTACACAATCACTTACGCAACTTCACGTCGCACAAACTTGTTATATACCTTTACCCCGCCAATCAGTCCGCAGACCGCACCGATGGCGTACACGAGTTTCGTGCCGGGGTCAAAATAGCTGGTAATCATATTCGTGGCTTCGGTGATACCCGCCTGCCCGTTGCCCTGGGCGTAGGCACTTACCACAGCGGCAAGGAGAGCCGCCGACAAAAAGATTTTCTTTTTCGTTTCCATTGCGAATTGAGTTTGAATTATACATTATTATACTACAGATACTCGTTCATGTCGAACGTCCCGTATTCCTTGCCCGTGTCGGCGGCAGCGGTTGGAACAACCGCCGGAGCCAGTTCAGCTTCATTGCGTTTCAGCAGTTCCGCCACCCTTGCCAGCCCGCCATTGATGTTCTCCACCACCGCATCGTAGAGGTTTGTCCCCTCAATCCTCGCCAGTGTCCCGGCGGCTTGCCGCTGTTCCGCTTCGGTGGATGTGTCGGCGTTCGCCGTGCGCACCGCTTCGCCCAGTTCCTCGAAACTCACGCCCGCAGCACGACCCGCATCGTCGCCCGCCATGTACCCGGCGATTTCCTCGTCCTCGTAGTCCGGTTCGTCATCCCCATAGCCGGACGTTTCGTCTGTTCCGGCGGCTTCCGGCGCAAAAATAGTATCATTTTCAACCGCTTGCGGGAGGTGTCTGGCTTTGTCCGGCATTGGCTCGATTTGTCCGCCCTTGTAGCGGCTTTCGCCTATCAGGGTATATCCGGCTAAGTCTTCATTTTCAGGGAGCGTTTCATTGCCTGCGCTGTTTTCCGTCTTGTTATCCGCATATTGATACCAGCCCCACAAGGCAAGGTAGTACACAACCAATACGGTGATGATGCAATAAATTATCGTCATGGCTAAAACGGTTTTTGGAAATTGCTTTCATACAGGGCGTTAATCTCGTCCTGATGCTGCTCGAAATGGCGTGTCAAGATGTTTTCCACATAGCTGCTGACCGTTACCTTGCGCCCGCCTATCACCGTTACGATGCGCATCAGCTTCTCGTGGGTCGTGCGGCTCACGTACAAGGGCTGGCGGTCGGTCAGTTCCACTTTCCGGAAGTAGGTTTCCCGGTAGTCGCCCGGGCTGTTCCTGCGCTTGTGGGGTGTCGGTTTCTCCGCCTGCACCGTTTCCGCCAGCGTTTCCTGCGGTACGTCATCCGTCCTGTCATTGTCTTGCTTGACTGGTACACCCTGCGAGATGAGTTCACGCATGAAATCCTCGTCTATCTTCGGCATTGTGCCGTTCTGCTTTGCCATATCATTGTGGTTTAATGTAATACATCATTTCCGTTATCAGTTCCTCCAAGTTGCTGCCCCTCACCAGCGGGCGGCTGGCGGGAAAGAGCGTGGAGCGGAACACCGTTTTCTTGTCAGCCGCCAGTTCCTTCTTGTAGCGTTTGGTGTCGGGGATGAAGGTTTTCATCAGCGGCAGTTCCAGTTCCCTGATGGTCTTGTCATAGGCGGTGTAGAGGTCTGTTTTCTCCCGACCGTCCACCATGTTCCAAAAGAGGTACAGACCCGCAAGGCGGCAGGCTTCGTTCTTCACCAGCAACTTGTGGATAGCCGCAGCAAACGACAGGCTGCTTTCCAGCACCACCTTGTCGGCGGAAATCGGCGTGAAGATGTAGTCCACCCCGGCAAGGGAGCTTATCACGCCCTCGCTGTTCACCGTGCCGGGAAGGTCGAAGAACACGATGTCGGGCTTGTTGTCCGTTCCGGCTACATATTCATCGGCGGCAGCTATCGCCTTTTCGGGCAGGCTGCACAATACCGGGTAGGCTTTCTTGCCCAGCCGGGTGAACTGTTCATACGCCATGCGCTTGTATTCTTCATCGGAGGACACCGTTTCGGCATCCCGCTTGCGCATCCCGGCGATGGAGTGCTGCGGGTAGTCGCAATCCACCACTGCCACATCGTAGCCTTTGAGGTAGTGGAGGTAGCTTGCCGCCAGCACGGTGAAGGTGGTTTTGCCGACCCCGCCTTTCTGGGTGGAGAAGGCGACATAAAGGGGTGTTTTCCCGTTTTCCATATTGCTTCCGTTCATTATGGGTTGATGGATTTGTTGATTGCTTTCAGTCAATCCGGCTATATGGCTTTCCTTGCTTCCACATTGCAATCTTGAACTATTGAAAGATTGTTTTATTCCAATCCTGCTTTCATTCTTTCTTGAAACCTTGCAATCCTGATGTCTTGCAATCTTGGTTTCATCCAGTCATTCCTGCTTGGAATAGGACTTTCCATATTGCTTTCAATCTTGAAATTTTCTGCAAATAAAAGGAGAAAAAGCGTCCGTTTTCAGATGCGTCCCGCTTTGTCCACCGATGTCCCGGTTTGTCCACCAATCGGCTATTTTACAGCATTATAAATCACCGTTACTTTGCAGCGGAGTAACGGATGCCCAAAGGGGAAAGGCGTGGAATCCGGTCGGCGGACGGCAGGCTTGCCGCCTTGCGCTGACCCCAATCCGTCAGGGACGGATTTTCGATTTTCGCCAGAAAATAGCAAGGTGTGTTTCGTGTGCCGCGAAACCGTTTTCCGTGCCTGAAAACGCCTTGCCCCTTGCGGGGTGAAAACCACTCCGAAGTCGTGATTTTTTAATTCAAAGCAGTATGGAAACAAGAAGAAACAACAAGGGCGGTCGTCCCGCCCTACAAGACCCGGCGAAGCACCGCCATGTGCTGTACCTGAATGACCGGGAGAACGCCCGCTTCCTCGCGCAATGGGAGCAGTCGGGCGTTACGAGCAAGTCCCGTTTCATTGCCGCACGTATCTTCGGCGAGCCGTTCCGGGTGGTGAAAGTGGACAAGTCGGCGGTCGAGTATTGCGCCAAGCTGACGGAATTTTACGCCCAGTTCCGGGCGGTAGCGGTCAATTACAACCAAGTGGTAAAGGCGTTGCACGGCAACTTTTCGGAGAAAAAGGCACTCGCTTTTCTCTATAAACTGGAGAAGGCGACCACCGAACTGGCTATGTTGAACCGTCAGGTTATTGACCTGACCAACGAGTGCAGGGAACTATGGTTGCCAAGATAAATACGGGAAGTTCCATGTTCGGCGCACTGGCTTACAATCAGGAAAAGGTGGACAACGGGGAAGCAAAGGTGCTTTTCTCCAATAAAATGCTGTTGGACGAGGACGGGCATTCCAGCATCGGCGGGTGTATGCGCAGCTTTGAAATGCAGATGCCCGTCCAGCTTTCCACCCAAAAACCGATATTTCATATTTCCATAAACCCGCACCCGGAAGACGTGCTTTCAGACCAGCAACTATCTGACATTGCACGGGAATATATGCGGAAGCTGGGCTATGGCGACCAGCCTTATTTAGTATATAAGCATACCGACATCGACCGCCACCATATCCACATCGTAGGCTTGCGGGTGGACGAAAACGGCAGACCGCTGAATGACAAATTCGAGCACCGGAGAAGCAAACAGATTACCCGTGAACTGGAAAGGAAATACAACCTGCACCCGGCAGAAAAGAAGGAACGGACGGAACGCCCGGAACTTAAAAAGGTGGATTACGCCGCCGGGGACGTGAAGCACCAAATCGGCAACACCGTGAAAGCGGCTTGCTACGGCTACCGTTTCCAGTCGTTCGGGGAGTACAGGGCGTTGCTTGCCGCCTATAACGTGTGCGCCGAGGAAGTCAAGGGGGAGATAAACGGCAGACCCTATCAGGGCATCGTCTATTCCGCCATGAACGGCAAGGGCGAAAAGGTGGGCAATCCGGTAAAGGCATCCCGCATCGGCAGGTCGGTGGGGTATGAAGCGGTACAGCGCAGGATGGAGAAATCTGGTAAAGTGATTAAGGGCGGAAAACTGAAAGAGCGTACCCGGAAAATTGTCGCCGCCGCCATGCGGACAGCCCGCACCCGGTTGGAGTTTGAACGGGAACTGAATCGGCAGGGCATTGACGTGGTGTTCCGTCAGAATGACAGCGGGCGTATCTATGGCGTTACATTCATCGACCACGACAGCCGGGTGGTGCTGAACGGCTCACGTCTGGGCAAGGAGTATTCGGCGAACGTGTTCAACGATTTGTATTCCGTTGAAAGGAAAACGGATGTGCGGCAGGAACAATCCACGCGTCAGGAACAGCCGGACTTCACGCCGAAAGCCGACATCGTTTCGGGTGTGGCTTCCGTAGTAGGTGCTTTCGGAGGATTGTTCGGCGGTGCATCAGGCGGTGATGAGCCACAGGACACTGCCAGCCAAAAGAGAAAGAAGAAGAAAAAGAAGCGTACAAGGCGCATCGACTGACTGATTAACATAAAAACATACGATTATGCAACAGGAAGATGATTTGAGGGGGCTTGCAAGGGTCATGGACTTTATGCGGGCTGTCAGTATTCTATTCGTGGGAATCAACGTGTACTGGTTCTGTTACTCCAGCCTGAAAGGATGGGGAGTAACCTTTGAGGTGATAGACAAGATTTTATGGAACTTCCAGCGTACCACCGGGCTGTTCTCGTCCGTTCTTTGGACGAAACTTTTTGCGGTGGTGTTCCTCGCCTTGTCGTGCATCGGCACCAAGGGCGTGAAGGATGAGAAGATAACTTGGGTGAAGATTTACTGCTGCCTTGCGGCAGGTGTCGTGCTGTTTTTCTTCAACTGGTGGTTGCTGGAACTGCCGCTTCCGCATACGGCGGACACGGCGTTTTACATCGCCACGCTGTCTGTGGGCTATATCTGCCTGCTCATGGCGGGTACATGGATGTCCCGGTTGTTGAAGAACAACCTGATGGATGATGTCTTTAACACGGAAAATGAGAGTTTCCAGCAGGAAACCCGCCTGATTGAAAATGAATACTCCGTGAACCTGCCCACACGGTTTTACTACAAAAAGAAGTGGAACAACGGCTGGATAAACGTGGTGAACCCGTTCCGTGCCAGCCTTGTGCTGGGTACGCCGGGCAGCGGCAAGTCATACGCCGTGGTGAACAGTTACATAAAACAGCAAATCGAGAAGGGATTTTCGATGTATTGTTATGATTACAAGTTTCCCGATTTATCAGAAATCGCTTATAATCACCTGCTTAATCACTTGGATGGCTACAAGGTAAAGCCGAAGTTTTACGTTATCAACTTTGACGACCCACGCAAGAGCCATCGGTGCAACCCGATAAACGCCAGCTTCATGTCGGACATTGCGGACGCTTACGAAGCCAGTTACACGATAATGCTCAACCTTAACCGCTCTTGGATAAGCAAGCAGGGTGACTTCTTTGTGGAAAGCCCGATTATCCTTTTGGCGGCTATAATCTGGTATCTCCGTATCTATCAAGGCGGTAAGCATTGCACGTTCCCCCATGCCATAGAACTGTTGAACAAGAAATACGCCGATGTGTTCACGATTTTACGCAGCTATCCCGAACTGGAGAACTATCTTTCTCCGTTCGTAGATGCTTGGGAATCCGATGCGCAGGAGCAGTTGCAGGGTCAGATAGCGAGTGCTAAAATCCCGCTTTCCCGTATGATAAGCCCGGCACTTTACTGGGTAATGACGGGCGATGATTTCTCGCTGGATATAAACAACCCGAAAGAGCCTAAAATACTGGTGGTCGGCAATAATCCCGACCGTCAGAACATCTATTCGGCGGCACTGGGATTATATAACAGTAGAATAGTGAAGCTGATAAACAAGAAAGGTCAGCTTAAAAGTTCGGTGATAATAGACGAGTTGCCCACTATCTATTTTCGGGGTCTGGACAACCTGATTGCCACCGCCCGAAGCAACAAGGTGGCGGTACTGCTGGGCTTTCAGGATTACAGCCAGCTTACCCGTGATTACGGGGACAAGGAAAGCAAGGTTATCCAAAACACGGTGGGCAACGTGTTCAGCGGGCAAGTGGTCGGCGAGACGGCAAAGATATTGTCGGAGCGTTTCGGGAAGGTGTTGCAAAAGCGGCAGAGCATGACCATCAACCAGCGGGAGAAGTCCACCTCGATAAGCACGCAGATGGACAGCCTGATACCCGCCAGCAAAATATCCAACCTCACGCAAGGGATGTTCGTGGGGGCTGTGGCGGACAATTTCGACGAGCGGATAGAGCAGAAGATTTTCCATTGTGAAATTGTGGTGGACAATGAGAAGGTGAAGCGGGAAACCGCCCGGTATGTGAAGCTGCCGCAGATTATCGACTTCACCGACAAGGACGGCAACGACCGGATGCAGGAGGAGATACAAGCCAATTACGACCGTATCCGGCAGGAAGTCCGGCAGATTGTCGAGGACGAGATAACCCGGATTAAGAATGACCCGGCACTATGCCATTTGATAAAAGACGAGGAAGAATAGCCCTATATAATATAATGTATAGAGCAAAAGATTGTCGGCTTGATAAAAAGTGCGCCGTTATTTTTCGTACATTTGCATAAACGAAGGATTATATGAGTGAAAACCAAAATATTGAATGGAAAGAAAACTGGCGGGACGAATACTTGAAATGGATATGCGGTTTCGCTAATGCCGCAGGCGGCAAGATATATATCGGCACGGATGACAACGGCAGGGTGGTCGGCGTTGCCGATGCCAAGAAGCTGCTGGAGGACATACCGAACATGGTGCGTGATGTGCTGGGCATCATGGTCGATGTGAACCTGCTGGAAGAAAACGGGTTGCAATACATCGAGATTGACGTGCCGCCCTATTCAAACCCTATCAACTACAAAGGTCAGTACCATTACCGAAGTGGCAGCACGAAGCAGGAGTTGAAAGGTGCGGCTTTGAACCGTTTCATCATGCAGAAAACAGGCAGGCATTGGGACGAGTTCCCCATAGAACGAGCCAAAGCGGAAGACTTGTCTGAAAGTGCGCTGAACCGTTTCCGCAAGGAAGCGGCAAGAAGCGGACGTGTAGACGAAGGGGTGTTGAACGACACGACCGGGCATCTGTTACAGGACTTGCGCCTGATTGACGATGCCGGGCATTTGAACCGTGCCGCTGTGCTGTTGTTCCATCCCGACCCCGAAAGATATGTGTTCGGCGCATATATCAAGATAGGCTTTTTTCGGGACGATAAAGGCAATCTGGAGTTTCAGGACGAGGTTCACGGTGCTTTGATGGAGCAGGTGGACAAGGCTATGGACTTGATAAAGACCAAATATTTAATCTACCGGATTTCATACGAGGGCATTTCCCGGCGGGAAACGCCGCAGTTTCCGGTGGAAGCCATCCGGGAATCACTGATGAACGCCATCGCCCACAAGGATTACGCCAGCGGTGTGCCCATCCAAATCAGCGTGTTTCCCGACCACATTACTTTCTGGAACTCCGGGCAGTTGCCGGAGGACTGGACTACCGACAAGCTGTTTGAAAGCCATCCGTCCGCACCCTATAATCCGATAATCGCCAACGCATTTTTCAGAAGCGGGGACATCGAAAGTTGGGGACGTGGCTACAAGCGTATTTTGGAAGCGGTCAGCGCATACAAATTACTGCCGCCCAAACTGGAAATGATAAGCGGGCTGATGATTACCTATTATACAGACGTGCGTTCACAGTTATTGGCGCAACGGGTGGATGAAAGGCATATACCCGTCCTTGAATATGCCGCCAAGAACGGACGTGTTACAAACTCGGACGTGCAGCATATTTTAGGAGTAAGCAAACCGACAGCATCCCGCATACTCCAACAGATGAATGGTTGGCTGGAAATGCAGGGAAAAGTAGGCAAAGGAACTTATTATGTACCCAAATGGCTCATTAACGTATCACAAGTATAATACAGTTTATTGTAAATAGTTGATTATGAACTATTTTTGCAATAATTAAATGGCTCATAAATGGCTCACCTAAAAGAGAGTGATTAACTTCGCTCTCTTTTTTTTGTACCTGTTTTAATTCCGAACCGTTAGTTTCTGTTATTTTTTACTCGGACAAATCGCCCCACCACAAGACAAAGCCGGACACCCTCTTGCCGTCCGTCAAAATATAGCATATTTAGTCGCTACCTTTGGACGGGACTATTCCCGCAATCGTTTAATTTCAATGATTTATGAGCGAAAACAGAATGACCCCGCCCGTAGAGGGGCAGGAAAAGGACGTGCTGCTGGTCTTGGACAAACAGCAGGGGAAAGTGAGTGCCGTTAAAGGATTCGACAAGGAGGGCAATTTGCAGACAGTGCCGCCGATACAGGGCGGCGAGTTCATGCAGGTGGACAGGAACGGCGACATCATCAGCAACCTTGTCGCCAACTTCTACCGCAAGTTTCAGGACACCGAAGGGCTGGCGTTGTTCCGCTGCAAGGCATCGGAGGTGGAACAAAACGCAAAGGCTATCGAGGACAACCACCGCCACCCCACGCCGGAGGGCGACAAACGGACGGAAGCACTCCGTGTACCGAAACCGGACAACCCGGAATCCAAGCAGGGCTACCGCTTCGACCCGGCGAAGATTGATTGGGAGAGCCTGAAAAAAGTGGGCATCACCGCCGACACCCTGAAAAACACGAAGGACTTCGACCGGGTGATGCGTGGCTACAAATCCCGCAACACCTATACCGTTTCGGGGACGATAGGCGGTTTCTACCTCAGACCTACCGATGTCAAATTGTCCTTCTATCAGGCGAAGGACGGCACGATAGTCCCCAAGCTGCACGGCGTACAGCAGGACGAGAAGCTGTTGCAACGCCCATACAACGGACATGAGTTCTCCAAGCAGGAACAACGGAACTTGCAGCATATCGGAAATCTGGGCAGTGTCGCCCAAATCACCGACCCGAAAAGCGGAGGGCAAATCCCCGTGTTCGTCAGCCGGGACAGGTACACCCACGAACTGGAGTACATGCGGGCTGACAAGTGGAAATGTCCCGATACCGTTTGTGGCGTGAAAGTAAGCCCGGAACAGAAAGCCGCTTTTGAAGCCGGGAAACCCGTCAAGATGGAAAACCTGCAATTCAAGGACGGGACGAAACGCAGTGCCTATCTTCAAGTCAGCGCAGTGGAGCGTGGCTTGGAGTTCCTGCCGAGGTCTGCCGTCCAGTTCTTGCAGCAGGGGCAGCAGCCCGCACAGCAGCAGGTCACAGGATTAAAGGACGGCAAGGGTGTGGAGTTCAACGGTCATGTGCAGCCCGGAGTACAGGGCAAATCCTCCGGCAAGGTGCAGCCGAAAGATGTTATCCCCGTTTCCGAGAGCCGGACGCAGGTAGCGGTTAATTCTGGAGGAAAGACCGATGAAGCAACCAAACAGACCAAAGAGCCACTGAAACAGGGACAACAGAAACCCACCGCCAAGCAGAAAGAGAAACAGGAAAAAGCACAGGACAAGAGCTTGAAAGCGGACAAGCCCAAGAAGTCCAGAGGGATGAAAATGTAGTACCTACCATTAAAAAGTGAAGAATTATGATTGCATTGATAGCGGAAAAGCCCAGCGTGGCAAAAGACATCGCCCGGATTATCGGGGCGACACAAAGGAATGACGGGTATCTGTCCGGCAACGGGTACATGGTGACATGGGCGTTCGGGCACTTGATACAGCTTGCCATGCCCGAAGCCTACGGCGTGGCAAATTTTCGCAGGGAGAGCCTGCCCATACTTCCGTCCGATTTCCGGCTAATCCCCCGTCAGGTGAAAGCAGAGAAGGGCTACAAGGCAGACCCCGGCGTGTTGAAACAGTTGAAAGTGATTAAGGAGGTGTTCGACCAGTGCGACAGGATTATTGTCGCCACCGATGCCGGGCGTGAGGGGGAATTGATTTTCAGGTATATATTCCATTACCTGAACTGCCGCAAGCCTTTTGTCCGGCTGTGGATAAGCAGCCTTACCGACAAGGCTATCCGTGAGGGGATGGACAATTTGCAGCCGGGCGGACGTTACGATAACCTCTACCTCTCCGCCAAGTCCCGTAGTGAAGCCGACTGGCTGATAGGGATAAACGCCACCCAAGCGTTGAGCGTAGCCGCCGGACAGGGCGTGTTCTCGTTGGGCAGGGTACAGACACCCACGCTCGTGATGATATGCAGCCGTTTTTTGGAGAACAGGAATTTTGTCCCGACCAAGTTCTGGCAGCTTAAAGTGGCGACCGCCAGCGGGGGAATAGGTTTCACCGCCCAATCGACCGACAAGTGGGAACAGCAGTCCGATGCCATAGCCACCCTGCAACGGGTAAAGGATGCAGGGCAGCTTGTGGTGAAGTCTGTTGAGAGGAAAGAAACCAGCCAAGAACCGCCCCTTTTGTACGACCTTACCACATTGCAAAAGGAAGCGAACACGAAGCTGGATTTTTCAGCGGACAAGACGCTTTCGATAGCACAAAGCCTGTATGAAAAGAAAGTGATGTCCTATCCGAGAACCGGAAGCCGTTATATTTCGGAGGATGTTTTCGAGGAAATGCCGGAGCGCATCGCACTGTTGGGACAATACCCCCGCTTTGCAGGATATGCTGCCAGTTTGAACAGCAACACACTGAACCGCCGCAGCGTGAATGACGGCAAAGTAACCGACCACCATGCCTTAATCGTTACCGAGAACCTGCCGGATGAACTTTCCGAAGATGAAAGGGCGGTCTATGAACTGGTAGCCGGGCGTATGCTGGAAGCCTTTTCGGACAAATGCGTGAAAGACGTTACCACCGCTGTATTGTCCGCCGGAAATACCGATTTCACCGTAAAAGGGGCGATAATGAAAGAAGCCGGATGGCGGGCTGTGTTCAACGAACAGGAAGCAGGCGAGGACGGAGAAGCTGCCGGACTGCCACAGCTTCAGGAGGGAGAAACCTTGTCGCTCTCCGGCGTGGATCTGCTCGAAAAGCAGACCAAGCCGAAGCCGCTGCATACGGAAAGCAGCCTGCTTGCCGCAATGGAAAATGCGGGCAGGGAACTGGAGGATGCCGAGTTGAAAGCCAGCCTGAAAGATGCCGGGATAGGTACGCCAGCCACTCGTGCGGCGATTATAGAAACACTGTTCGCACGCCAGTACATCGTGCGTGAGAAAAGGAATATTATACCCACAGAAAAGGGACTTGCCGTTTACAGGATTGTCAAGGACAAGAAGATTGCCGATGTCGAAATGACGGGTATGTGGGAAACCGCCCTTGCCAAGATTGAAGCGGGCGGCATGGATGCCAATACATTCCGCAAGGGTATTGAGGTATATGCCGGACAGATAACGGCAGAGCTACTTTCTGTACATTTGTCCATTGCGGGCGAAGAAACCTGTCCCTGTCCCAAATGCGGCAACGGGCGCATCCTGTTCTACCCGAAAGTGGCGAAGTGTTCCAACGTGGACTGTACGCTGACCATATTCCGCAGCAAGTGCGACAAGCAACTTACCGACAAGCAGATTGTCGAACTGGTTACGAAGCGCAAGACCGGGCTGATTAAAGGCTTCAAGGGCAAGAACGGCAAGGCTTTCGATGCTTCGCTGGTGCTGGACGGGCAGTTCAATGTCGCTTTCTCATTCCCGGAGAAGAAAGGGAAACCGAAAAAATAACCCGGTTTTGCCGATGGCAATCCAATGGTTTGCGCCCGGAGAACAAAGCCGGGCGCATTTTTTATCCCTCAAACAAATAGGTCAAACGGACAACCCCGCCATCCAGCATTTCACTTTCCAACAGCTTCCATTTAGAACCGAATGTTTCCCCGATAAAGCCGATGCCTTTGCCCACCATCACCGGGATGGTGTAGATGGTCAGGCTATCCAGCATTCCGGCTTTCACCAGCGAGGTAAGCAGCTTGCCGCCGCCCACCACCAGTATGTCATGCGTTTGTTTCAGTTCATAGACCTTGCGCAGCGGTTCTTCGGTCAGGAACTCCACGCCGCAGTCCGGCGTAAGGTTGGTATCGTGGTGCGACACGACAAAAGACCGCTGTTTTTTGTACGGCCACCCGCCCCAATGCTCAAAGATATAGGTATAGGTGTTTGCCCCCATCAGCAGGCAGTCAGCTTCCAGACAGTGTTTGCCTACGATGGCTTTTATTTCATCGGGCAACCAGTCCAGTTCATTATCCAATGTGGCTGTATGTCCGTCAAGAGATACGGCGATGTGCGCTTTTATTTGTTTCATACTATCAGGTATTTAACAGTTTAATATTCGTATTCAACTGTCCGCCAGTACTCAAAAAAGAAGCGTGGCTCTTACACTGCTTCGATACGTGGTACTGGCAATACCTTTGAGGAAACAGGCAAGACCACGCTATGCGATTGCATAACGTATCCTGCACTGAATATCCCCTCAATTTGAAAATTTGCCAGTTTTCGTATCAGGACGTTCAGCGGAACGCTAATTTTCAATATTATATATAAAGACAAAATCACAGTCAAAGCTGTTCAATCGCCGTTATTCTCTTGTACTACTTTTGCAAATGTAGTGAAAATCATTTAGAAATCATGGCATACAATAAAAAAATCCTGCCGTGTTATCACAACAGGGCAGGACACGACTAATTGAATGATGACAAAAAACACTGTCTAATCCGTGCGCTCACGAATAAGCTTGTGTATGTCGCTTGCCCGATAGTAATATTTTCCGTCCAGAAGAAGATAGGGCAATATGCCTTTCTTCCGGTAACGCTGCAAGGTCTTGACGCTCACTTTGAGCATAAAGCACAAGTCCTGATTGTCGAGCAGCTTTTCACCGTTCAGGCAGTTGTGGCTGTTCATCAGACGGTCTATCTTTTTATCCTGCATGTCGAGCCTGTCCATGATACGCTCCATCCATGCCACGAAGTTGTCATTGTCTATATACATAAGCTACTCCCGATTGAAATTAAATGAGACCTATCATAAAATAACTTTGGTTTGCCGGGTCTTTCAGGATGATTTCTTTCTCCCGCATGAAGCGGATATAGTTCTTGGCTGTCCGCTCCTTGATGTCCAGTACCTGTTGTAACTGTTCGCAAAGGTCTATGTAGGTGATGTGTGTCTGCCGCCCGAAAATATCACGGGCTACACCCACCAGTTCCCTTTCCTTGCGCTTCTCTTTTTCTTCACGTGGCTTTTCGCCCCGGTACGTGTGCATCCCGGCTTTCTTGTCCCATGCGAAAAGCATCAGCGGCACGTCCAGCGGGCTTCCGTCCCTTACTTTCAGGGCTTTCACTACCGATTGCGTGGGTTCATCGTCTTTCTCGATTGACAGGATGGTAGCTGCCTTCCTTTGCAGTTCGCTTCCCAGATGTCCACGCAGCTTTAATCCGTTCGGGACAAAATGAAGCACGCAAAGTATGCAGGTGTTGTAGATACCCGCCAACCGATATAGTTCATCTATCACCGCCACGCTTTCCGCTTCATCGTTGGCACTCTTTACGAGGTCGGCGATGCCGTCAATGACAACCAACTGGATGCCGCCATACTGGTAGTAGAACTTATCCATGCTTTGTATTATGGCGTTCAACCGCTCCTTTCGGGACATTCCCGTAAGGCAGAACGCTTTCAGTTCTTCCGGCTTTTCCTTTTGCCCCGCACGTGCCAGCAGGTTGCTTACGTTCTTGAAAAGCTGTACTTCCGACTGTTCGGTATCATAGAGTAAAACCGCCTTGTGCCTGTCGTTAGCGGTTATCCGTATGCCCAGCGTGTCTGTTTCTGTATCTGGCGGGCAGATACAGCCTGCCACGATTGCGGCTACATAGTTGCTCTTGCCCGTTCCCTCGCCCCCGGTGATGCCGAACAGGTTGCCTTGTGTTCCCAGTGGAACATCGCCCGCCGAAATGATGACCTGTGCTTTGACGGGTGGATTGTTGAAGTCTATCTCGCATGATTTAAGCATAATCAGTGTGTCGCTATATAGGTCGTCTAAAAATCTGATAAACAGTTTCAGGAAATCTTCACGGGTATTTCCCGCCTTGAAATAATCCGATATGTCCTTTTCCTCTTTCGTGCCCGGAAGCGGTAGAGAAAGGCGTTTCACGCCAAATTCCCCCAGCAGTCTTTCCTGCCTGCTTGAACTCTCCCTGCCTGTCTTGTCCATGTCGAAAAGCAGGACAATATGCTTGAAACGGAACGTCAGCCGATAAACCAGCGTGGACGGTATCATTACCGTTTCACTGTTGAAGCAGATGGCATGAAAGCCATGTGCCGCCAGTGAAAGTACGTCCTTCTCGCCACCCGTGATAAACAATGTGTCACCTTTGGCGGGCAGTTGCTCCAATCCGAAACAGTAGTTTTCCCCGAAGCTGCCGCCATATAGGAAACGGGGTGTGGAAAAGGGACGGTACAGCTTAATGTACTGTTTGCCCTTGTAGCCGTACATCGGTTCTGCCGCCGATGAAATGTAGGTGTATGGCTTTCCCTCTGCCGTTTCGCTGCTGTATTCCCGGAGTGAGCAGACCTTGTAATGCTCCAGCACTTCGGGAGTGATGCCGTACTGCCGCCAGTATTCCATTTCGGCGGTGGAAAATTTCTGTTCACTGAACTGGTAAGGCTTGACAGGCTTTTCGGGCGGTTCAACAGGTGTGTTCGCCGCAAGACGTTTGTCAGTAGTCTGGGATATAGGAACGGGGGGCCCGGAAGATAAGCCCAGCCCCAAGTCCCGGTCGATGGTTTCCAGTATCTCGATGAAGTCCAAAGCCCGGTTACAGTCCAGCCCTTTCAGTTGCCCCACGAGGAAAAAGCAGTCGCCGCTGTAATTGTCGTTGCCGAAGTCTTTCATCTTGTACATACCGCTATGGCGGTCGAAGTAGATGTTGCAGGATGCTTTTCTATCTTCGTATAAGGGATTAAGGAAATGCCTGCCTATCCGCCATTCACCCGGTAAATAATGCTTGAAAACGGATAAGCCGTTATTTGTTCGGCTTAGTATTTCTTCTTTCCTTAGCATACAATTCATGATTGGTTATCAGGTTACGCATACATTCGTCATTGCTCTTTATCAGCCGTTCTTCCAGCAGGCGTTTCAGTTCGCCTATCTTGTAATAACATCGTCCTCCTATGTTGGAGAAAGCGACTACACCTTTTGCACGCAAACGTTGCAATGTTCGGTCGCTGATTTGGAGAAATGTGCAGACCTCGTAACTGTCCACCCAGATTTCATCCTCGTTTTTCGTGTCCTCCTGTAAAAACACATAATTGGCTATCACATCTATCTTAGCCACTATCTCCTTATAGGCTTTTGATTCAATCGTAATCACATCCATATTGCTAACTTATTGGTTTGCCGCAAAGTTCGGGATATGATAAAGATTAAAAGTCATGGTTCATACCATCATGGTAAAAATATTTTTAGTGTATTTTAGGGCTGTTTTAATGAGATTTCAGCTTTAAAAAGTACAGCGCAAGCTAGTTTTGAGAACCAAACAAGATGAAAATAAAAATACCGTGTCGGTATGAACACGGTATTTTATAGATAAGAATATCAGATGATTATCTCTTATTGTCATCTTCTCTCATTCGTTTGGATAGTTTTTCTGCCAGCAAATTCAAGTAGGCGGTCTGGTCTTTTCGTTCTTTCATGGCGATATACGCATCATAATAGCCGCCTAAGTCTATGTTGAATATGGAACTAAGGTATTTCATAAACTCCTTAATCTCTATATTGCCGTGATTTATATCTCCGGAAGAGACGAGGGCATAGCCTAATTCTATCAAGGCATTCTTTTTCCCTGTAAAACGAATTGGAATCTTTGTTGTAACGGTTTGTTTATCCTCTATGTAACTGTCGCATTCAAGTTTCTGTAATCTCTTGTTCAGATAAATGCGTAGCATTTCATTAGCAAGTATTTTTGCGACTTTATAATCATATCCGGTTGAAAAATTAGGGTCTTTATCAAATTGCGCACTATCGGTACATAAACGAATGTCTGTTCTACCACGCAAAAAATAGTGCTCATCATGGATTGTTGAATGAGAACGGTAATATTGGTAGAAGTCTAAATTTCGATTGAAAAAATAAGTCAGACTATCCAGTTCTTTATTGATATAGAGCCTTATTACTTCATTACTCCCTGTCGGGCATTGCGTTTCTATACGATATATTTTATAGAAATACAATAATCTACCTAATAATTCAGGTTTCTGATTTTTGAAAAAGTATATTTCTTCTTCTTTTGTCGGAAATGTATATGTTTGTAATTCATCTCTCAAATCAACTAATACATTCTGTAAACGGTGTACCATTGAAAGGGAAGTTTCGATAATATCATATCCGTAGAGGTCGATGTTATCAATCTCTATATCTACTTTATACAATATATCAGCCAACTTCTCTTTCATTTATTAACAAATGTACTATATATTAGGAATTTTGTTTTTAATGCAAATTCCACCATAAGTAAAACCACCACCAAATCCCATAAGTAACAATTTGTCATTTAATTGTATTTTATTGTTTTTTATGCCTTCATACCATGCTAATGGTATAGACGCAGCAGAAGTATTACCATATTTCCTCACACTATCTAAACATTTCTCCATTGGTATTTTAAGTTCTTTACAAACAGCCTCTAATAGTCTGTAGTTTGCGCTATGAGGTAAAAAATAGGCGATGTCATCTAATGACATACAGTTTTTTCGTGCAAGAGATTGTAACCCATATGATAATGTCTGTATAGCCCATTTATATACAATTCTACCATTTTGATGTAATTTGTTATTTGCAACGACTTCTTCATCATTTATAGAATTTTTCTGACTGGTTAAATATAGGTCTTTTCCAAATTCACCATTGGTTTCTGTTATAGTTTCTAATAAATCATTCTCTTCACTACATTCTACAATAACAGCTCCGGCTGCATCACCGAATAATATACAGGTAGTTCTATCTGTAAAGTCTGTTACTTTCGATAAAGTATCAGCACCAAAAACTAGAATTTTTTTGTGTGTTCCTGCTGCTATTAGTCCTTTTGCTAATATTAGTCCATTACAAAAACCTGCACATGCACATGATATATCAATGGCTCCCGCATGAGGAATTTTAAGACGTGTTTGTACTTGGCTTGCTACATTCGGGACAACTTGGTCTGGAGTTGTTGTTGCCACAATTATAAAATCCACATCACTTAAATCTTTATTATAATTTAGTGACAGGTTGATTGCTGCTTGTACACACATATCACTTGTGTATTCATCTGGTGATGCAAAGAATCGACTTTCAATGCCAGTTCTTTCTTTAATCCATTTATCAGATGTTTCTAGTCTTTCTTCAAAATAAGTGTTGTAAACTTTCTGTTTAGGATGATAAATTCCTATCGAGTTAATTGTTGCATTCATAATTATACTTATTAGTAAGTAAGTTATATTGTAAAAAAAATTATATTTTCAGTAATCCCTCTTGTATATTCTGATATACAGTATTATCTCTTAACACTTTTGTTATTTGTAAAGCTGATAATAGCGTTGAATGAATCATAAGAGCTTTAATTTTAGGTTGTTCTGCAAAAGAAAAATCATTTGATTTTAGTCCTACATCTAACAAGTTTGTTAGCCAATCTAAAATGATATTTATTAGGATAGATAATTTTTGCTGCATATTTTCTGGTAACGTATCAAATGAAGGTGCAAGTGCACCAACAATACATACCCAATGATTATTTATGAAACTATCGTGCATATGAATATAATTATAATATTGCTGTTTATAACCTAATGTTTTCCAGCGGCTAATTAATCCATTAAATGCATCTATATTACGCTTAATAATTTCTTCCCCTAAATCAGATTTAGTGGGAAAATAATAATGGATAGCAGCATTTTTGATATTTAGTACTTTCGCAATATCTGCATAGCTAAAAGCATTATATCCTACGGAGCGTATTAATTCGCTACCTATACGTATTATTTCATTTCTTGTATCGTTCATACTGCAAAGATAATCATTTTATACTTACTAGTAAATAAAATTAGAATTTTAGTGCAAGGTGCAAGTATATATCTATATATAGCTTGCACCTTGCACTAACCATAGAATATTTATTTTCAATGATTTGCGTATTTGAAAATAAAGTGGTATCTTTGAACCAAAGATAAAGGCAGACACAATCCTGACAAGGAAAGTCAAATGTTCTTTGAAAAAAGTGCCTAATTCGTACCCCTTAAAGATTGAGGTACACTAAAATATTGATTTTAAGACTTGTGAGCCGCATGGTTCAAGACCCAGGCGGATCACGGAGTAAAAAACCTCTGATAATCAATGATTATCAGAGGTTTTTTTATTAATATACACAGAACATAGATATAAGACTCTACATAAAGCCCAAAACATATCCAATATCGAATCGATGACAAACAGACCTACACCAAACAATCGGTTCATAGAATGATAAACTTCTTTTTCCAGTTATTGTTTCCATCTTTACCTTATATATTATAAAAACGCGGCAAAGATACAACTTTAAGAAATAGCGGAAATGAAC
>ERZ856578.4571-NODE-4571-length-18376-cov-2.741079_pt1 | contig 18376 bp, 18 predicted proteins | sample MGYA00514384_ERZ856578 | MGnify/ENA primary metagenome ERZ856578 (study PRJEB29103, sample SAMN06111958) | human gut metagenome | biome: human gut; feature: ankylosing spondylitis patient; material: healthy_person | host: Homo sapiens | place: China:Hangzhou... | reverse complement strand
AATGCGTCTATCTCTCTTACGATTTGTCCCTTGGCAATTCCACCTACGGCAGGGTTACAACTCATTTGCCCGATTTTTCCTGCCGGTGCCCGAAAGGCTTTTATGGCGTATTCATCATGGCGACATCAAGACATCCCAGCTATACCAAACAAGGCATTTTGAACAGTCTTCACGTACTGATTCTCGGCATGTCCCTGTTTCTCGTGATCACCATCACCTACGATACCTTCCACCACATCCAGTTTCTTTCCATACGCAGTTTTCTGGATATCCAGTTCTGGATCTGCATGTTTTTCCTGTTTGTCTTTTTTCTGGAAATGTATCTGGCGCAAAACCGCTGGGAATTCTTCATTACCCATTTCCTGTTTTTGCTGGTTTCCATCCCGTACCTGAACATTATCGATTATTACAACCTCTCGTTTTCACCGGAAACGAACTACATCATCCGGTTTGTCCCGATGATCAGAAGCGGGTACGCACTGGCCATCGTCATCGGATGGCTGACCTGGAACAGGGCGTACAGCCTGTTCATTACCTATCTGACCATGCTGATCGCGACCGTGTATTTTTCCAGCATGATCTTTTACGTGCTCGAACAGAACGTCAATCCGATGGTCACGAGTTATTCAGCAGCCCTCTGGTGGGCCTGCATGGACGTGACGACCGTCGGGTCGAACATCTATGCCGTGACGACATTCGGCAAGATCATGTCCGTTGCACTGGCGGGCATGGGCATGATGATGTTTCCGATCTTTACTGTATACATCACCAACGTCGTCCAGAACCATAACCAGTTCAGGCGAAAATACTATCGTGAACTGGATGGGGATATGGCGGCGACAGAAGCGGCTTCCTCTTCACAGCAAGTGCCAAAAACGCGGGAAGAACCCGCGCAGCCAGTCCAGCCAGTACAAGCAGAGCAGACGAAACCTGTGGAGCCGCCAAAGCCACCTCCAAAAGAACCATAAAGGCAAACAAAAAGGCAGAAACCGTCGTTTCTGCCTTTTTTATCCCTGTTCCGCAAAAGCGGCATCATGAGAATGCCATTACTGACTCAGCCTTTTTTCTGTTCATCTTTCAGCAAATCGCGGATTTCCGTCAACAACTGGATATCCGGTGGAGGAGGGGGAGCGTCGGGCGATTCTTCCAGCTTTTTGAAAGACAGCTTGCTGATGCCCTTGATCATCATGAAAATCGCAAACGCGATAATGATGAAATCGATCGTCGTCTGGATGAAATTGCCGTAATTCAAAGCCACTTCAGGAGAGACGATCTTGCTGCCATCCATGACAGCCGATTTGATCACGAACTTGAGATCGTTGAAATGGATTCCCCCGAGCAGCAGGCCGAGCAGGGGCATCAGGATATCGCCGACGAGCGACGAGACGATTTTGCCGAAAGCAGCACCGATAATGATACCGACAGCCATATCGACTACATTGCCGCGCAAGGCAAACGCTTTGAATTCTTCGAGTGTTTTTTTCATGGCGATAAAGAGAAAGGAAATGAATTTCAAACGTAAAAACCGGTTTTTCCGGAAAACCCCCCGTTTTTACGTCCCGACTGCAAATTCACCGTTAAAAACAGGACGTGAAATGCAAAGACAACCTGATTATTGTAGCGGCAGAGTCTGAACGGACCTGAACAAACATCAAACCACTGGCGTACCGATACAACAGATTTTCAACAAAACCGGGCATATTCTTAAAAAGCCCCATTCAGTCGTTCAAAAACTGAAAACGATATATAATTTTATAAAATATAAAACAATATAATGTATGAGAGTTGATCCAGGAGAAAACGCAATGATCAGTGAGGCTACAGAATGGAACGAATGGCAGGCGTCGGCAGACAAAGCCGTCGATTTCATCAAAAAACTCGGCAATGCCGACCGGCTGAAACTGTTATGCCGGCTGTCACAGGGAGAATGCCACGTCGGGCAACTTGAAGCCGAATGCGGAATCCGGCAACCGACGTTGTCACAGCAGCTTGGCGTATTGCGCAGGGGAGGTTTGATCGTGGCGAGAAAAGAAGGCAAACAGATGATTTACCAGCTGGCAGAAGGTCCTGCAATGGACATCATGACGATACTGCACCGTCATTTTTGCGGAGAACGGACATGACAATCGACTGGATCAATTTCACACCCTGGCAATCCCTTGCCGGTGGCCTTCTGATCGGTATCGCCGCGTCACTTCTGATACTGGCGGATGGTCGCATCGCCGGGATCAGCGGCATCATCGCCGGCATCCTCAGGGCAGAAAAGGGTGAAACCTGGTGGCGGGTCGCTTTCGTCGCCGGTCTCGCCGTTTCGCCATGGCTCTACAGCCTTTTCATTCCCTTGCCGGAATTCCATTTCGACAGTGTTTCATGGGCATTGCTGGGGCCTGCGGGCCTTCTGGTCGGATTCGGCAGCCGTCTCGGTTCGGGATGCACCAGCGGGCATGGCGTGTGCGGCCTGTCGCGCCTGTCGAAACGCTCACTCGTCGCCACCATCCTTTTTATCGTATTCGGCGCCATCACCGTCTGGATCGTCCGTCACTGTCTGGGAGTCTGAGATGTTCAATATCGTCGCCTTTTTGTCCGGACTGATCTTCGGTATCGGACTGATCCTTTCCCGCATGGCCGACCCGGCCAAAGTCCTGAACTTTCTTGACTTCACGGGAAACTGGGACCCGTCGCTGGCATTCGTCATGATCGGCGCCATCGCCGTCGGCCTCGTCGGCTTTTACCTTGCCAGAAAACGGCCGGCTTCACTGCTTGATACACCCATCCAGCTTCCGACCGCCACCCGTATCGACAAGCGCCTTGTCCTCGGTAGTTCCCTGTTCGGAACAGGGTGGGGACTGGCTGGAATCTGTCCCGGCCCTGCGATCGTCACCCTCTCGGCAGGCATGGCCCCGGCGCTGATCTTCGTCATTTCCATGCTCTTTGGCATGATGCTGTATCGGTGGACGTTTCATGCATAAGACCCATCCGGAAGCACTAGGGTGACATGTCGGTGAATAATCCGGATACGCTTTCGCATCAAACCGGTTTTGAAAAGAGCAGTTTTGACCAGTTCAGACAAACCGGCGCAAACAGGCCGTCACAACGCCCCGGATAGCCACTTCCTGACCGTCAGGCAATTTCGTTTCCCTGTTGCCGTCGAAAAACAGGCGGCATACACGACCCCGTTTGAATAATCTGCGAATACTGAATTCACCGTCCATGACAACCAGAACAATGTTCGCATGTCTGGCAGGAATCGATTTATCCACGACGACGATATCTCCCTTGAAAATTCCGGTTTCATTCATATCATCTGTCGCGGCGCGAAAGAGAAAGCAGGAATTTTTCCGGATGTTCAGAATCTCGTTAAGATCGATGCCTGAATTTGCCGAATCGGTATGTGGGACAGGGAAACACTGGGTCATGATTTCTTCTGAAAATATTACTGGATGGAAAAACAGTATTTTCAGGCTGGATTCAATGCTTATCAAGCTCGGCAGGGCAATAAATTCTTGCAGGAAATAGCCATTTACTTTAAATTAAAGTGAGAATTCTGGTGATCGGAATGCAAGTACCACGCGGCATCAGGCATTCAGCAAAACCCGGTCAGTGCATCCCTTATTTGCGCTACCGTTCGTTTCCAAGGGGATATTTTTAATCCGATCGTCATATACTCACTTCCATGGTGCTTCAAACACACTCTGAAACCAGTTGAGTATTGGCGAGTCTGTCACAAATGTCGTTTCGTTCGTCCCGGTTTTCTTCAATCGGGCGGGTGGCTGTCTAATACAATACCTCTCCGGAGGGAATAAGCAGGCAGTGTAGTTTGGCTGTTCGAACCACCCGCCCGACCCCTCGTAAGGGTCATAACCGGGACGTATATCATGCCTTCTTACACATATACCGCCGACAGCGAAGACTACATTTATATTGCTGATCTTGGCCCCAGCCCTTCTGTTTTCTTTAACGGCAAATATGAACCCATTTATCGTTATGCCGTCTGGAACGACACCAAAACGAAAATACTGGAATATTCAGACGATCTTCAGTTTTTACGTGATAAATATGGTACCGATAAACAGGTTAAAGTTTTGACGTATAAATCTTTCATGGAAGAGCAGACTTCGCAGGAAACCGATACGGATCAATCCACCTAATCAGATTGATGATTGCCTGCTCAGACTGCCCCCGTGTGGGAAACAGGGTTCGAACGGGTTTCCCCAATCCGGATATTGCGTCCTGAACCCCATCCGGCCAGAGCCAGAAAGACGCAAAGAACCGTCGAGGCGTAGAATACGGCAGACCAGCTGCCCGTCAGGTCATGAATGGCTCCTGCGCAAACCGGGCCGCCAGACGCCAGCAGATACCCGAACCCCTGAGCCATTCCCGAGAGGGATGCCGCCTGTGCGATATTGTGGGTACGCAAGCCGATAAACACCAGACCAAGAACCAGCGTCGCCCCGGTACCCAGACCGATGCAGATCCCCCATATCGCCGCCCATTGCGGGAAAAGGGCGAGACCGGCTGTCCCTGTCAGGGCAATCCCCGAGACCACAACCGCCACAAGACGCTGGTCCTTCATCCACTTCAACACCGGAATGAGAAAGAGCCCCAGAATGGCGGAGGCCAGTTGCATCAGGCCGTGAACGTTACCGGCCTGTGCCTCCGTAAATCCGGCACTCGTCAACAGGGCAGGCAGCCAGCTGACACAAATGTAATAAATCAGGGAAGTCAGTCCGAAGAACAGCGATACCTGCCATGCCAGAAAAGAACCCCACAAAGAGACTTTTCCGGTGGGCTTTACCTGTACTGCTGTCTTCTCTTTATTGCCATCAGCCAATTGGGGAATCCAGCTGATTGCAGCGATAAACGGCAAGATGAACAGGGTTCCCGATGCCCATCCCCAATCCCACCCCGGAAACTCCGAGAGGGGAACGACAAGCACCGATCCCAATGCTCCACTGACCCCCATCGTCAGAGCATACAGCGCCGTCAGTCTGGGAATCGAATTGGGAAAATCACGCTTGACGAGACCCGGCAGCAGGACGTTGCAGACGGCAATCCCGCACCCGAGCACTACCGTTCCGGCAAACAGGCTCCAGATTGTCCCGAAAGAACGCAAAACGATCCCGCATCCCGTCAAAACAAGCGCCAGACCCATCGCCCGTTCAAGCCCAAGCCGTCTGGCGATCCAGGGAACAAGCGGAGAAACCGTCCCGAATGCCAGCAATGGCAAGGCATTGACCAGACCGGCAGCCGCTGTGGACAGGTGCAGAGACGCCTGAATCGTTTCCAGCAGAGGACCCATACTGGTAAAAGGCGCCCTCAGGCAAGTTGCAATCAACAGAATGGAAATGGCGAGCGTAATTTCGTTTTTAAAAACAGATGATCCCTTCAGTGTCATGGCAAACCTCATCAATCGTGTCAAAAACGTTTTGGGAATCCCAATCCGGCAAGTCCAAAACGGAGTGCCACTATGCCTGCTTTTCTTTACGATTGCATTTGGATATGATGCCAATAAATAGTCAAATCACGCCAAAATGACCTTAAGAGACCTTCTGATCGATTATCCGCAGGAAAAATTCACGTCTGTCGCCGTTACCCGCTTCGAAGCGGCGCAGAGTGAATATGAATCGCCCATGCACAGGCACAAGACCGGCCAGATTGTCCTGACCCTCACCGGAAACGTGACATGCAGGACAGAAAAGGGCATCTGGCTCGTCCCGCCACAATGTGCCATATGGCTTCCACCCGGCACCTTCCATTGCAACCGGATCAGTCCCCATTCAGGCGTATGCATGCTGTTCGTTGAAACGGAAGAAATCCGGCTGCCTGAAACGACCTGTACCCTGTCTGTAACCCCGCTGGTCACGGAATTGTTCCGGCGTATCGTTTCCCTGCCGGAAACCGAAGCGACTACCGGCCATGCCCGTCTGCTGTATCAGGTTCTCCTTGAAGAACTGTCGACCATGCCGGTCTCGGGACTCTCCCTTCCCATTTCCGGCAATTCACACCTGAAAGCCATCGCCGAAGCCATCATCGATACACCTTCAGTGCACAAAACCCTGTCGGACTGGGCAAAATTCACCGGGAGGAGCCGCCGGTCACTGGAGCGACTGGTCAAACAGGAAACCGGCCTCTCATTCGGCCGCTGGAAACAGCAACTGCTTCTCATTATGGCCATCCAGCAGTTGACGGAAGGTGCATCCGTAGAGAAAACCGCCTGGGATCTCGGATATGAATCCGTCACTGCCTTCATAACCATGTTCAAAAAAGCGGTTGGAACGTCTCCGGGGCGATACGTTCAGGAAAAAAGCGGGGGTCGGGGATTTTTATAAACCCTCACCACTTGCCGACCACATTGCGTAACGCTGCGTGTACCCGTTTCCATAGTTTGGCGATGCCAGAATCTCAAAAGTCATTCCGGTTTTCTTTTGCGCGGCAATATTGGTCTGTGTAGAAGCGTCGAGCTGGGTTAGCGAAACAGTGTAACTGGCATTTGCAAATGGCTGTGGCAGTGTTATCGTGTCTGTCCAGGCAGCTTCGTTCTTTCCGTGATCATACGTTCCTCCCTGTTCAAGCCAGCCATCCGACCATGTGCGGAACCAGTTCGTGCCATCGCTGAAAGCATCCGTGACATACCGGACAGGTTTGCCGTCAACAGACTTGTCCAGCTTGGCATTCATGTCGCCAGCCAGTGCAGTCACATCGATCAGTCCAGGGTTCGTTGCGGCGTCAAAAGCCTTGATGCAGGGCAGAAGCGTCAGGGAAGGAGGCTGGACAGTTTCGGATGCACCGTAAATTGGATTGGAACGGGACGCGTCAAAACCCAATTTCCAGCCATTTCCGGTGTTTCCGGAAGTGGCATCATATCCAATCGCACCGGCATTATAAAAACTGCCGGTTAAATTCGACGAAGAATAATCATCGATTGGCCCGACAACCCCGGCAATATTCGGAAGCCCCGCCTCCCGTTTAACTCCGGGAGTAGAACTGCCTTCTGCAAACCGGTCAATCAGATCCGGCAGATTGAACGTCGTCGATCCATCACCTGAACCAAATGTCGTCCCGATAGCGGCAAACAGATCGGGGTATGTTTCCCTTCCCACTTGCGAACCATCCGCTTTCAGATAACCTGCTGGTGGTGTTGCCATCGCAAAGTAGTCGATGGAACCGACAGGCGTACCCCGTTTGGCGATTTCCGCTTCCAATGCCAGCGTTTTTCCCTCCAGCTCCGACCTGTCGACTTTATTTTGAATGGCCGATTGAATCTCTTCAGAATCCGCTTTCGAGTCGATCTGTTCTGCCCATTGTTTCAGGTTAATTCCCAACGCCTGTCTGGCCGCTTCCTTGTCGCTGCTGTCTTCTCCAAGCAACTCTTTGAGATAATCCCGCAATTTGCCCAGTGCGCTTTTCATTTCGCCTGTTGTCGTTCTCGGCTGTTTGTTCCCATCCAGCACGTTCTTTTCCGGTAATTTCGTCATGTGTTTTCTCCATAAAAAAAGACCTCGCTTCAGGGAAGGAGGTCTTTCACGTTTAAATATCGGGACGCAATAAGGGCGTCATCGAAATGGTACCGGATAAAAAAACTTCGGTCAGCTTGTGCACCTGTTGCGAAAGCAGTCAATATTGTCCTGCTTTCGCATGGTGCTTGCGCTTGTCAGAAACTGTACCGGTACCCGATATTGAACTGCTTCTGATCGAAACGGCTGCCTTTGGCGTAGTTCGCGTCCATATAAATGTTATGCCGGTCGTTGATCTGCATGTTCAGACCGATGCCGTTATCCCACCAGCCTCCTCCGAAATCATACGATTCACGGTCGGCGCCGTTGAAGGTGTAATGGGTCTTGCCGGAAAACTCCCGGATATAGCCGGTTTTGAAGTACACATCGATCGGGTTCTTGCCCTTTATGATACTGTAACCGGCGATGATGCTGGCGCGTCCCAGTGTCGAATCGTAACTGCCCAGTTTCGTTTGCAGGCCATTGGATGCCTGCACCGACGCACTGTTCTGGTGCGAATACGTCAACTGCCCTTGGGGTTCGAGATACCAGCCGGTATCGGCATTTTCAAGATAGAAGCGTTTGCCGGTTTCGACCCCGATGGAAAAACCGTTCGTATTGCCGCTTCCATCGACACCCAGTCCGCCACCGGTCACGGTGTTGAACTCGTTTTTCATGTGCATGTATTTCACGATCCCATCCACATAAAAGCCGTTGTTCGCCATGTACGTGCCGTAAACACCGAGGTGATATGACCTGACGTCGCCAGTGCCGACGCTGTAATCCACGTCTCCTTTACTCGTTCCAGCCGCTGCGCCGACATAAAAACGTCCGTCCTGTCCGTCCAGCCTGCGGTCGACACCCATTTGCATCCCGGCGTATTTCATGTCCATGCCGCCCAGTCTGGAATCGAAATGGTCGAGCGAACCGCCATAGACCCGACCCCAGACGTCGCCGTCTTTGGCGTTACTTTGACGGAGCTGTCCCATGCGTTGCAGGAGAGTCTGGTTTTCGACGTAGCCCAGCAGGTAATTGATATTTAAGAGATTGACCGAGTTTTTGGCGGTATTGTTCAGGTCATTGCCCGGCGTGGCCGCCAGTATCCAGTACTGGGTATCGGAACGGGCAAAATTTTCTTCCCTGTCGAGTATATAGGAATAGGCTCCAACATCGACGCTGGTCTGCTGGATACCGGTTCCGGCATCGCCACCCAATGCAAAAGTTCCTGTCCCGCCGCTGGAATCCTCGACAATGCGCAGTCGTTCCGTCCCCAGTGTCGAGGTCGCGATGTTCCCCAGATTGGCGTCGCGAACGTAAACCTTGTGCGCGCCGCTCGAACTGTCGGTAATGTAGATTTTGTCCCCGTTATTGATGGCCGTATTGCCGTCGCGAGCGATATCGGAACGGACGTAGAAAGTCCCGTTTCCGGAAAGATTGGCGATCGTCAAATCCACCCGGTTACCCGAATGGGGATTGGCGGCGTCTCCGAGAATGACCTCCGTACCGGCATCGACATTCAGGTTCGTGAGGTTGGATGAGTTCATCATCTGTCATGTTGCCGTATTTGCAAGGTTCAGGGAAATAGAGCCGCCTGCGGAAGCGTCCGTACTGCCGGTATAGCGTGCATTTCCACTGAAGTTTCCGCTAATGCTGCCCGTCGCATCCGTTACCATATTGCCGGACAGGCTTGAACGTTCGCTCATGGTCAGCTGAACTTGCCCACCCGTTGTGGCATTCAGATTGCCGGTGCCAACCGCATCGCCACTGTAGGTTTGCTTCACGATACCGGAATCGCTGGCTGTCGCGTTGCCCGTCACACGGCTTGTATTGTCATAGGCGAGCTGAACCAGCGAACCGGCATTGTCGGAGACGAGATTGCCTGTAAATTGTGAAGCGCCATTGGCGTTCAGGACGATTTGCCCTTCTTTTTTGGCAACGATGTCTCCAGTGACGTTGTACACTCCTGCAACGGATGTGCCGTCCGCTTTTTCCGATGCGATGGAGGAACCGGTACCGGACGAGAAAATGGCATAGCTGCCTTTGGAAGAATCCACGGTGATGGTCGTATCACCGGCCAGGTGGATTTTGCCTCCCTCAAACGATTGTTTTATGCACGACGCATTTCCCAAAAGACAATTCAGGGTTGATCCCGACCAGACTTCTCCGTCTTCGGCAGCCAGCCCGTGAGCTGTCGATCCGGTTGTCGTTATCGTCGTGTTGCCCAGGTAAATCTCGCCGGTCTTGTTGGCGTATACGGCATGGGCGCTGTTACCGGCTGTCTGGATGACACTGCCGTTTCCAACCGTCACTTCTGCGGATGAAACCTGTGGCATCCCTTCCGTTTCCATAGTGCGGTTGCCTGCGTAGATACCGTATCCCAGACCCTGGGAGGTATTTTCACCATTGGCTTGTGTGACAATGGTCGCGTTTTCGCCTAGCGTGATGACATTTTTTCCCCCGTTGCCTGTCTGGTTGGACAAGTTGGCCCGGACAGCGACACCGCTCGTTGTCGTGATGTTTGCGCGATCGCCGACAACCAGATTCGAAGCGCCTGTCACGGCCAGATTGAGTCCGTCAGCTGAATAGCCGGTTGTGACAATAGTCAGGTCGTCACCGATCGTCAGGTTATTGCTTGAGCGCTGCATGAGGGCGTCAGACTGGGAACCGGTTGTGTTGACCGTGACTTTGTTCAAGGTGCCACCCTGGTTATACATGCCATAACCGGTCAAGGGAGTAAGGCTCATGTTCTGGGTCGTATTGATTTCCACTTCATCGTACTGTCCCGGATTGCCGCAATAATAAAGTGTGTTATCTGTTGTCAGTTTCGATCCGGACGGTGTGCATACGGCAAGCGCCGGACCTGCGAGACAAAAACAAAAGCCGAATGCCATTGCAAGTTGCCTGAATAAAACAATCGGAAAAACGGTTACCGTTTCTTTCTTCATACTTCTCCTTTAATTGAATTCCCCTCTGAGCCGCATACTGAAACCAGTCATTCAGGTTTTATGTTTTTATAAATAAAATCGGCATTTCTTTAAAAATATTGATTGCATGCAATCTTTTAAAAACCCGCGTGTTCTTTCTGTATCACTGAATATCCAAAAAAGAATTTTTCAAGAAAATAGTTTTCATGCAATTCAATTTCACGAATTTTATCATTAAATTTTAAATATCATATCAATGTTACATTTTTTGATATATAAGACGTTTAAACAATTAATAGACGAAACCCAAATTAAGCGAACTGGAGAATAATAAAAACAAACAGAATGCATCAGCTTTAAGTAACTGATTTCAAATGAAAATAATTTACACACATAAAAATTTCCTTTATTTCGATTCACAGTATTATTTCTGTTGAAACAATAGGAAAAATGTATAAAGCGATGTTGTAAATTTACAGTGGAGATTATTTATATTTCTTTATAGAAATAAATAAATATTACTTGCGGGATATGTTTTTTAATATTTATGACAAAAACATAATGTCTATAAATCAAATATTGATTTCAGGAAATGAAATTTGAAGGAATATGTAAAAACCTTTCAGGTTTTCAATAATGGATTTATATCGTCTCTTTATTAACGAATGGTTTTCTATGTTATAAAAAATGTTTTCTTTAAAAAACATTTCAAACAGGAAACCTGTTTAAAAAGTCCGCGTCTTTTTTTAAACAAGCTGATTTAAAAAATCATCATCGATGCAAATAGCTGAGGGAAGACGTTTTTTCCTGTTATATGGTTAGGGTAAAAAAGTGCATGACGATACATGTGCATCAGGATGAACCGGCTTCAAAACAGGTTTATAATAGGAAGCTGTGCGGCGGTAGCTCAATGGCAGAGCCGAAGCTTCCCAAGCTTAAGACGCGGGTTCGATTCCCGTCTGCCGCTCCATTTCTGTCACTGTCCGCAATCAATGCCCTGACCGGCCAGTGTTCCTGAAACGCCAGCTCGTCATGCAACGCGTCTCCCCTCATCCGCTTCCATCGAATGCACCTGTCCTCAAAATGGGGAAAAGACCGTTCTGGGTCATGTGTTTTGTTTCCTGAAGCAGGAAAAAAGGTTTTATTGACGTTTTTTGCCCTGAAGAAATACCAATAAAATATGGACGTGGCTTTATCGGATTGATAAAATGCGCGCAGTCTCCTTGGGGAGTAGCCTGCTTCGCTTGCACGAAGCGCTTATGTCAACATATTCAGCCCTCCCGGCTGTGGTATAAGCGACCATCCGGTTTGGCGAGACCAGCGAGCGGTTCATGTTTTCCCGGTCGGGCGCATGGATTGCTTGTCTGTTGCGTCCCGGCCGCTGTATCACGATGAATCCGATTTCCATTTTCATGCTCGGCATGGCCATGTCCACCGATGCATTCGCGGCCGCCCTCGGCAAGGGCGCAGGCATGCTCAAACCCCGTTTCAATGAGGCTCTTCGCATAGGGTTCATTTTCGGCTTTGTAGAAATGCTGACCCCCATCATCGGCTGGTTTCTGGGATCGGCCGCCGCGCGTTATATCGACAGCATCGACCATTGGGTGGCCTTCATTTTGCTGGCCGGTTTGGGCTGCCACATGATTTACGGCTCCTTTCAGGATGAACCGCAAGAAAAGGAAACCTCGCGGAAAAACGGGATTTTTTCGATTGCCCTGACCGGTCTGGCAACCAGTATCGACGCGCTGGCGGTCGGCGTCGGGTTGGCCTTGATCGACGTGAATATCGTTCTGGTCGCCATCGTGATCGGTTTATGTACCTGGACGATGGTCACGATCGGGATCATGATGGGACGCATTCTGGGCAAAATGGTCGGAAAACGTGCGGAAATGATCGGAGGCTTTGTACTGATTGTCGTGGGCACCAGTATTCTTTGCGAACATATCGGTTCTTCCCCTGGCTTGTGAGGCTTCCTTCATCGTGCCAGGCACATGCACGTTACTGTACCCACTTGCACGGGAATGGATCGGACTATTTGTCTGATTTCGGAAAAAACGATTTTAAAATCAGTTATATCCTGTATAAAAATTTTTGATATTGCCGATTCTGAAAAACTTGAATTCTTCCCTGAATGAATAAGGTCAATATGTCATCGGGAACGTAAGTGTTTTTTCCATTTTCTGTCTGGATTATAATAATCGGCTTGCAAAAGGCAATATTCAAACCCGCCTTTTAAAGGGTTTTCAAAACAATAAACGGAAAGTTTTAAAGGCACAGTAAAATGGGAATCATTGCGAGAAAGTTCAACCCTGACGACATTGAAAGCGCCATCGATATCTGGAATGAAATTGTGGAAGACGGCATCGCCTTTCCGCAAATGGAACAACTGGACAAACAGGCCGGACTGGATTTTTTCCTCTCCCAATCCCATACAGGCGTGGCAATCGAGGAAGACACAGGCAAAATGGTCGGCCTGTACATCCTGCATCCCAACAACGTCGGACGTTGCGGGCATATCTGCAATACCAGTTATGCCGTGAAAGGCAGTGAACGCGGCAAGCGTATCGGCGAAATTCTGGTGAAAGACAGTATGGAACAGGGCAAAAAACTCGGTTTCAGGATTTTGCAATTCAATGCCGTGGTCAGCACCAATGAACCGGCTCTGCGTCTGTATAAAAAACTGGGCTTTACACAACTGGGCATTATTCCGGGAGGCTTCCTGATGAAAGACGGGCATTATCAGGACATTATTCCGCATTATCACGTTTTATAAAAAACCATTTATAAACAATGATTTTTTATAAATGATGATTCTGATTTTTACAGTGGATTGATTCAGGCATTTCATCCTTCTTTTTAAAAGTCACTAATCATTCAAACAAAAAACCGGCTGTCTATTCACGCCGGTTTTTTATTTTTTCATTCGAATGAAATCAGTTGCCTAACTTGTATTTGATCCAGTCGAATATCGTCCAGCTTGAGGGATCGACTTCGTGCGTTCTGGCTCTGGTCTCTTTGGCCCTCTTCTGCCAGTAGTCCCATTTCACCGGGCTTTTTTCCAGCCCATAGTTCCCGTTCGGGTAGGCTTTGGCAAGCACATCCATCGCGAGAGCATGTTTTATACGTTTTTTTAATGTAGAGCGCTTTTGTTCTGCTTGCAATCGATTCCGGCATTTTTTTATTTTCTCTCATTCTGGTTTTTATTCTCATTCAACATCCACCCATCCACCATCGAATTGAACCGCTTCTTCAGTGCATCGCCCAGTTGTTCGATGAAGACGCCTCCCTTGCCTGCTGTTTTTATCAGGCCTTTCATCTGGCCGTCTATCGCTTTTCCTCCCACGGCTTTGATGCTCGCTATTTTGAAGGCCAGCTCCCAGTCATGGGTTCCTTTTTCCTTCACGATGCTGGCGTTGGCTTCGGCAAGGTTGATGCTGAAGTCTTTGACCATTTTGAACGCTGTCATGCCTGCTCCTGTCATGGCGGCTCCAGCCATGAGGGACGCTCCCGGTATGGATACGGCTGCGTACGGCCCTTTTTCTCCCAGCAGTTCGTATCCGAATCGGGTGAGGTTTTCGACTGTTTTGGCATCGTCTCCGGCGACGATTGATTTGTTGAGTTTTTCGATGGTGACGCTGTTTTTCAGCCAGGTCTCGCTTTTTTTGATGAAATCGAAAAGGTTTTCATCGACGTTTTTGGTAATGGACGGGTTGATGGGCTTGCCGCCGTTTGCTGTTGCCAGGGCGTGGTCTGCGAGTGAGACGAGAGCCATTCCCAGTTTTGCAGGTTCGGTGATGTATTCGTTGATAAAGGCGTCGCTGACGATCTGGTACTTTTCTTTCCCGTTGACGTCGGTTTTGATGGGTTCAGCGGCGGCCTCGGCCAGTTTCTGGCTGGCGGGATGCCCGAGGATGGCCTGATAGGCGGCCTGATAATCCTGTTGGGAATGGGTGACGGGGTTTGGCATGGCATTTCTGGCGACGTCGGCTATCCAGTTCAACAGGTGGTTCCCGTTTCCGGTTTCCTGTTGCCGGCGGGTGATGTCAGCGGTTTTTTCGACGAGTTCTCCGGTAGCCCGGTTGACTCCCTGCTGGATCGGTACGAAGGCGTTGGGGTATTTTCCTTCGGGATCGGGTTACGCGGCGATATTGTCGGCGTTTTCGTTCTCGCCTATCTGGTTGGCGTAGCTCTGGACGCTGTTTTGCGGAGTGTTTTCCTGTTTCTGGTTCTGGACGGATTCCTGTTGATTGGCCTGATTCCGGTTTTTGAGGATTTCAAGGTTTTTTGCCGTATAAGGATCGTGAATTCCAATCGTGCCACTCCCGTCTTTATTCGTCCGGAAAGTTCCGGTCTTGTCTTCTTCCGTCTGGCTGTTGCCCACCCCACTGATCTCGATTTGCAAAGGAGGGTCTTGTTCTTGCTGTACTTGTTGTGTTTGCTGTTCTTGTTTGTTTTGTTCTGCCTGCCGGCTATTTCCCGCTTGTATCCGTGCAAGGACTTCGCGTCCGAAGTTCAGGGCTGTCTGTTCTGTTTTCAGGACAGGCTCTGTCCTGATTTCCGGTTCCTGTCCATTATTTTGTGCTGCCAGTCTTTTTTCTTCTTCACTCAGTGTGATTTCAGCATTTTGTAGCCAAAGGCTTTTTCGAATTCGTCTGCCCTGATCGGTTGCCCGATCATGGCAAAGCCTTTCAGTACGGACGGCATGGCACTCCCTGTCCAGTCTTTTTCCATTTTCCAGCTCCTTTTTTCTGTCTGTTTCGTCATGTCATCCTAATGACTTTCGCTTCAGACTGTACACTTGATACACTTTTCGGTCAGCCTGTCAGTACCGGCTTGTGTAGAAAAACAAATGCCATTGCTGACCGAAGAATTTATGTAACGTAAGATATGGCGAGCGGAAATCTGATCAGATAAGCGGAAAAGCCAGGACGGACGGAAAAAGAAAAACCGGCATTCCTGAAATGAAATGCCGGTTTTTCCGGGTTCGACAAGCGTCGTTTCCGTTCACTCAAAAGCGATCACTTTCCCCGACCCAAGGGACTGGACTGCATCGTCGCCGAAACGTGATTTGAAATAAGCGATGGCCTTGCCACCCGTACAATGACCGCCGTAAAACCGGAAGTCCGCTGTCCTGATGTCATCCGTAAAATCCGCAGCCTCTTTCAATACGGCTTCACTGGCATTGCCCAGATGCAGGCCACCGATCACGGCCATGAGATTTTCTTCGGGAAAGGCTTTATGAACCGCTTTCAGGATATTGGTGTAGCCCGCATGTGCACAACCCATCACCACAATCAGTCCTTTTCCCGTTTTGACAACCAGACTGCCGTCGTCAATCAGCGGCACCGGCCCTGTACCATCCTCATTGAAGAAATTGCCCTGTGTCGGGGCGAAGCTGCCCGGTTCACGCGGGATGTCGGTGAAAAAATACAAGTCATCGTCAAGCTGTTTCGTATTGTTCACCGGCACGAAAACCGGCGAAACATGCATGCGTGACATGTAGGGAATGCCCGTAATCCGGAGCGGTTTGTCAGGCCGTACCTGATAGGATTTGTGCCAGATATAGGGATGACCGAAAACAGGCGGTTTGCCTTTTAAGCGTGGATAAAACATCAGTCCGCCCGTATGGTCTTCATGACCGTGCGAAATGACGATACCGGAAAGGTCGTCAAGGCTTTCGCCCATCCGTTTCGCATTTTCCAGATAAACATCCGTCGTTCCCGTATCGAAAAGCCAGCGTTTCCCGTTCGGCAGACGGATCAGGATGGACAAGGCATGTTCACAGACAAATTCTTCTGACGAAACCGTGTCGTCAGCCAGAACGGATAAAACCGGATTTGGCGCAGCAGGCATATGACCCCCTGAAAAAAGCATATCAAAAGACAGGCATCACAATAAGCGTGAATCCTGTTTTCATTATCCTTCATCCCGATTGCCGTGTGTCAATTTTCTGACACCGGCAACGTATACATCCAGAAAACCGCCGTCTGGATAAACTGTTTTTTTTGATGCATTTTTATACATAACGTATAAGCGCGATACAACCGCCTTAAACAAACCAAACAAAAAGGTAAAAAAATGTATAAATGGAAAAATTAACCGAAATTAACAGGAAAATAAAGAAAGTTAAAAGATGATAAAAAGACGAATATAATCGGATCGTGTATCAAGAGCACTTTTTGAAACCGGTTGCCTCGGCAAAATAACCCAAAATTTCTGACAATCGGAAATGTTTAAACATTGCATTCCGGAAGGACTTGAATAATGGGGAATTTTTTATCGGACAGTTCCCATCCCGGTTCCCAAAAACTCGCAACATGGACATCCATCCTGTTAATCGGCCTGTTGATCATCTACTACATTTTTACCCTGTTCAACACCGATAAAATCCTGGACCAGATTGAAATGATCAGCAAGCAACCCTATCCCACTGCTATCGCAGTCGGGGAAGTCAATGCCGATCTGTCCCGTCTGCACAGATTATCAGAACGTTTGACCGTTACGCGTGATCGCGAGGTCATCGAAGCGGTTCGTCATGACTACCAGTCCGTCAATGCTTCACTGCTCAAAAATCTCGATTTCATGGTGGAAAACTATACCTATAATCCGGGGGATGCCGTCAAATTGCGGCAGACATTCTTCGATTTGCGTGCGGAAGAGAAAAGCTTACTCGCGCTTGCCAGCATACCGGATTTCACCGAAAACCAGGCAATCGCTTTTCTCGAGACCAATATCTCCCCGAAAATCGGGGAAATGTACAGCATCACCACGGCCATCACTAACGGGTCCAGGTCGAATTTTGCCCAGTTCGTCAATACTTCCAACGATTTTCGCGACAGCACTTATATTTTCTCCAGCATACTCATTTTTGCCGTAATAAGTGCTCTCATCATCTATCTGCTGATACTGAAAAGAAAAGAGGAATACGAAGCACAAATGCGGCAGATTCTCCGGCAGGCACTGGAATCGGCACAGACTGCGAATGCCGCCAAGTCACAGTTTCTGTTCAATATGTCCCACGACATACGCACCCCGATGAATGCCATCATCGGGATGACAACCCTTGCCCTCATCCATTTGAACGAACCGCAGAAAATCAGGGACTATCTTGTCAAGATTTCGTCTTCTTCAAAACATTTGCTGGAATTGATCAACGACGTGCTGGACATGAGCAAAATCGAAAACGGAAAAATCGCATTGAATGACGAGGAATTCGTCTTGCCTGAACTGATCGAACATTTTTGTACCATCATCCTCCAGCAAGCCCATACCAGACATCTGACGCTCGACATAAACACCGATCTGGTTCATGAGAAAGTCACAGGTGACACCCTTCGTATTAACCAGATGCTTTTGAACATCGCGGGCAATGCCCTGAAATTTACACCGGCAGGCGGGAAAATCGACATACAAATCCGTGAATTGCCTCCACAATATGCAGGTTACGGAACCTATCAGTTCATTATCAGCGATACCGGAATCGGCATGCCTGCCGACTTTATAGCCAAGATTTTCGAACCATTTGAACGTGCACACAACTCGATCGGCAATAAAATCGAGGGAACCGGCCTGGGGATGGCCATTACCAAAAATATTGTCGACATGATGAACGGCCGCATCGATGTGGAAAGCGAACCCGGTAAAGGGACGACATTCACGGTAACGGTTCCCCTCAAATTGCAGAATGCCGAAAACGACACATTCGACTTTTCCGGCTTGCGGGAATTTCGCACACTCATCGTCGATGATGACAGGAGCATCTGCGAAAGCACGACACAAATGCTCGATGAAGCCGGAATCAGGAGCGAATATGTCCTCACCGGCATCGAGGCCGTCGGGAAAGTGGTGGCGGCTCACGAGATGAACCGGGATTACCATTTCATCATCATCGACTGGAAAATGCCGGAAATGGACGGACTGGAAACCACCCGCCAGATACGGCGCGTTGTCGGCAATGAC
>ERZ856578.4567-NODE-4567-length-18390-cov-4.427019_pt1 | contig 18390 bp, 14 predicted proteins | sample MGYA00514384_ERZ856578 | MGnify/ENA primary metagenome ERZ856578 (study PRJEB29103, sample SAMN06111958) | human gut metagenome | biome: human gut; feature: ankylosing spondylitis patient; material: healthy_person | host: Homo sapiens | place: China:Hangzhou... | reverse complement strand
ATGATGGCATCGCCTTGTCCTTTTTCTACTATCTCGTTGAGGCGTTCTTCTATGGTCATAATCATGAATTTGTTATATACCGGGAAGGTTTTATAACTATGAAACCGGACAGATCGAAAACAGACCGGGCGGATGGAACCAGATGGCGCCGTCCAATCTTTATGCGCGGAATCAGAGTTTTGATGATTATACAGAAGACGGGCAGTACATAAGAAGCTATCCGGATTACCGTTTGAAAAATGGAAACTGCTGGATCGGCAGACCGCTTTTTATGGGAAGCTACTATGTAAAAGAACTGAGCAGGTCGGAAGGGTATGAACTGTCTGTAGGAAACAGAAAGGCTCCGTTTACCAATGCAGGACAGGAACTGGAAGCATCGGCAGGAACAGAACGGGAAGGTTATGCGGTGATCACGAAAGGCCTTTATGCGGAGCAGCAGGTGCAGTCTGGTGCCAGCGGCGCTTATGGAGATCCGGCATTTCAGGAACTGTTTTTTCAGGTTTCCAGTGAAAAAAGCGGCGGATTTGATCTGGTATTTTCCGAAATACCGGAGGAAAGCAGGCTGTACCGGCTGGATACTCAGGTGAGGACAGAACCGGCCCAGATTGGAACAGGGCGTTTTACCGAGTCTGTGGAGACAGATCTGTTTGGCAGGCCGGTTTACGCTGTGACCGAATTTCAAGGCCAGTATCCACGTTATGATGCGGATGGAACATTGCTCACCAGAGAACGTCCGGTCAGCCGGTCGGTGACGGACGCAGAGTGTGCGGCAGAAAAAGAACTGGACACTTCCCGCTGTGAAGCACTGATGAAGCGGCCCGAAGAGAATTTGAATGAAGATACGGTGCTGGAAATTTTAAGGAAGCCATTTCAGATGGAACAGCAGAACTTTGTCAAACAGAAACTGGAACTGATTCTGCGGGGCAATGGGAAGGGAACACCGAAACTGAGCGGCACTTCAGGTACCGGTACCCGTTATACAACACTGGAACATCCGGTTTATGACACTGGATATCAAAGTGGAAAGGAGGTAAGCTTTGGATCTCCGGTTGTGACGCTTCAGATTCCGCGTGTCCGGGAGAACGGAGAGGAAGTAACAGCAGGAGAATTGCTGGCATCCTTGCTGGATTATTATCAGAATCATGCGTATTACTCTTATGGAGGCCTGGATGGGATCCGGGAATTGGAAGATGCGTGGGAGGTTTCGGTTTATGCAGGCCGCATAGGAAATCCGGAATGTTTTTATGTATCGGAGAATGAGAAAAGGAGCGCAGCGTTTTATCTGAGAGTTCCATATGTGCCGGAGGAGACTTCTGAAACACCCAGATATTGCTATGCCGTATATACGGGGGAAGAAGAACCGGAAAGTTTTGGCATTTACACCGGTTTTCGGGCCGGAAATGAGGCGGGTGAAGGATTGGAACGAGTCTCTGCAGTACTGGTTCCGGATGCGCAGGCTGATTCGGATGGAAGTCTGGTGACCCGCTGTATTTCGGAAACTGTTTACTATGAACCGGGAGAAATTCCGCTGGATGCGAATGGAAAGCGTATTCCGAAAATCTGCTATATGGAAGAAACCGTACCCGGTGAGACACAGAAATTGTATGGAAACTGGACTGAAATTCCGATAAACGGCCAGGCCGGAATCTGGCATGTGGAAAGCAGTTATACGGACTTCTATGGATCTTTGCATAATGATGAGCAAGGACAGGAATATCGCTTTAAGCTGGTATTACCGGGGCCGGAACAGGTGGTTCTGACAGCAGAAGAGGCGGCTATGCTTTCCGGAAACTGGGTTGTGGGGGATGTTATGGGCTGTGCTTCGTATTATCAGGCCGTGAAACAGGCGTCAGTGCGTGCGTGCCTGGATTATAAAGATGGAGCCACAGGAGAAGAAAACAGCTTTATAAAACATACTGTTCTGGTATATCCGGGACAGGAGGCGGTATGGCAGGATGGTCCTGGAAAACCGGGAAGCGGAACTCAGGCGGTTCCGGTGGCAGTAGAAGAGCGGAGTATCCGACAGAGAATCCGGGTGAGCAAGACCATTGAGAAAACGTCATACCGGAATACCAGTTCTTATGCGGATGTACACGAAGACTGGTGGACCAGGCAGTATAACGGAAAAACGGCAGTAGAAAACTTCCGCTTTAAGGTATACTTAAAATCCAATCTTCAAAATCTGTACCGGAATGAGCAGGGAAATGTAATCTGGCAAGACAGAAAGGGAACGGAACGCACTTTTGAAGAACAGAAAAAGACTAATGATGCATTTCCGGAACGGGTAAACCAGATCTATACCAGGGTTTTGCACCGCACCGACCCATTGTACAAAAATGCGGAGGATGCAATAGTCTGCAATACACAGCTTTATGCTTATCAGGATGGCCGGATTCAGGAACAGCAGGAACCTGGTGACACGGCACTGCTGGAAATGACGGAAGCGCTTGTGGAAGATGGAAAGACGGTAAGAACCACAATGCGTCCAAATTATAAAAAATTTTTTGACGCCATAGATACGGCAAATCACGACAAGTGGGATGACGCGGCGCCGACCTACACCAGCTGGCGGCCAGTGGGCAATGCAGTTAACCGCAGCGAGGATACGATCTGGAATACCCGGGCTTCAGACCGGGTACGGCAATTTGCCATTACCTGGTATCTGGATGATGTGGCAGCAAAGTTCATACAGGCAGATGGAAACAGTATCTCTGGTGAGACTGCGTTTTCAGATGAGATTCTAGACCGTGCGATGCGGGAAGCCATTGAGAAAGCGCAGAATTATTTAAAACCGTTTTTTGCCTATGATCTGGACGCGCTGTATGCCATTGCCTGGGATGAAGCACCGGGCGGCGGAGCAGACGGGGATCCGGCTACATTATCGGTGGATGTACCGGATCCGTCTGATGAAGAGATTTCTGAATATTATGGGATCTCAGCAATGCTTCCATACGGAACGTATGTGGTGGTGGAGCAGCAGCCAAAGGATGCCGGGCTTCAGGACTTTAAAAACAGACATTATGAAACAGACCAGCCAAAGGAAATCGAACTTCCAGCAGTTTATGCGGATGAGGCGGGCGCGCAGGCGTCCCCTGGAATTCTGGATCCGTTTTATCGATACCAGGCTTCTTTTAAAGCGTCGGAACTGGAACGGCGCTACCAGATCCGTTTTCTGGAAGAGTCCCGCGTACTTCAGGCTCATGGCAGCCGCGGGGACTTTGAAATTTATCCATATGGTCTGGAGATTGACCGGTTCCGGAATGGCGAGCCGGAAACTCTGGCGGCGGGCGATTTCGCGTCCCTGACCCAGTCGGCGTACCGCCCATTCCAGAACTACTATAATGAGGCGGACGATCGTACGGCGGTAGCTGTTTCGTATTATCTGAGTGAAGGACAGGACGGTCGGAAAGCTGTTTCGGAGGTATATCGTTACAGTTCGGTTTCTGAGCAGGCCTGCACGGCTGACAATGTCAGCTATCCGGGAGGCGAGATGACAGAGGATAATATCCAGGGAGCCTGGTATCGGGACCGGGTGCCGGCCATGCAGGGTTCGCAGACAGCCTATGACGGCAGGTATGCACCGATGCTGGTTCCGCATTCTGTGGTCATGGATGCAGAGAATACTTCCGAAGCTTCAGGATGTGGCAATGTCCGTTTCCGCAACCGGCTTTACACCGCCAGACTGCGCCTGGAAAAACTGGATTCTGAGACTCATGAAAATATCCTGCATGATGGAGCGGTGTTTCGTATTTATGCAGCAAAGCGGGATGATGGATCAGATGGAGAAGGAAGAGTCCTTTTCTATGAAGAGGACACCCAGATCTGCGGTTCAAAAGAATTTCTGACAGCAATGGGAGCAGCAGATATCCGGCCTGTCTTGAGAGATGGCGGTATCTGGAACTGGCTGGCCGGATTTTGGAGCGCGGGAGCAGGACGGATGGACGAAACAGAATCTGTGGCAGCAGCTGTTAACGGAGCGGAAGCGTGTTATACAGGCGTGGTACCGGCCGGAACTCCAGTATGCGATGAGTCGGAGCAGATTCTTCTGGGGGACCGGTTTGGTCTGCAGACGGGAGTTATGAAAGCATTTGCGACCGTATGGGATGGACAGCCGGCAGATGCTTCGGAGCATCAGCTGCAGACAGTTGGATATCTGTATACTCCACAGCCGCTTTCAGCCGGAACCTATGTCCTGTGTGAGACAAAAGCACCGGCAGGTTATGCCCGGTCAAAACCAGTGGCGCTGGAGATTTATTCGGATCAGATTACCTATTATCAGAATGGAGAACGGGACAGCCGGGTGATTTCTGCAATTTATGAAGATGCAGCTGATGAACAGACCACCTATGGGACCAAGCCGCAGGATCTGATTGATACAGCGCGCGTTTATCTGGAAAATGAGCCAATCCGTCTGCAGGTAGAAAAGCGCGCCATGCAGACAGAAGCCGGGGAGACTTTTTTGGAACGGGATGCCGGTGAAAAAGATGCCTCTGAATATGCGTCCGGTGCGCTGATGACGCTGTTTGACGCAATGTCTATCACGCCGTCCGGTGACTCGCAGGATTTTGCATATGAGGGACTGGTGATTTGCCGGGATGATGCGGGCCATGTGGAACGCATGTATGTAAAGGAAGGATACGGAGGAGCGAAAACAGAATTTCTCCCGGAGCAGGATGAAAACGGACGGCTTTATACGGTATCCTGGCCGGCCGGTGTTGACCGTTATGGCGAGATCATTCAGGCAGATGGAAATGTCTGGGATTCTGTCACGGTCATGCGCCCGGATACGGATATTTTGTACTATGATTTGAGTGATCTGAGCGTGAAAATTACACCTCAAACCGATGGAAAAGATGGACGATATCAGGCTTTTGCCTGGAAAGGAGCCTCAAAATTCCTGGAATTTGAGGGTGGGGACCTGACGAAGATTACATATGATGAAAAAGATAAAATACTGACTCTGGATAAGGGAACCCATGTGTATCATTTAGGACGCGACGGAGCACGAGATGCACTGGTGGATCCCTATACCGGTATGGCCTATGTGGTCCGGGATTTTGACGGAACCAATGGAAGCTGGGATCAGATCTGCGGCCGGGATGGAACCGGAGCCGGAAAGAAACAGGTGATGGTATGGCCGGTGAACATCCGCCGGGATGAGTATGGAAATGTGATTGCCAGAGATAAGATTACGACCTCTCGCATGGCAATAGTGGGCAGCGGAGAAACTGCGTATCTTACCGGCAGCTGGAAGTCAGATTCCGGAGAGGAAAGTCATCGGAAATCTTCTTTATCCAGAAATATGTACGGACAGAATCTGAATGATGAGATCCTTCTGGATGCTAATAATGGAAGTTTTGAAAAAACGATGAATCCGGTCTATGACCGGCATGGCCTGACAGACTATTATCAGAAAAGTGAAGAGCGCTATGATAAGGCAACAGAACTGTATGACCGCAATGGAGAGTTTGTGCGTTCCCAGCTTTCGGATAATCTGGAAGCGGACAATCATGATGCGTATGCAGTGCAGGAACACAGTATGCTGATTGATGAGGAGCAAACACTTTTTCATCGGAAGGGCGAGGCATATGTGGTGGAAAATACCTGGATTTCATCGGAACAGTATCCCAATGATCCGTTTACATCCGTAAAGACAGGAGGACAGGGGGATATTCTGGAACGGGTACCAGCCGGCTGCTATATCATGGAAGAACTGAGGGCACCGGAGGGCTTTGTCAAGGCACTTCCTATGGGAATTTCTGTGGAGGAAACAGCTGAGACGCAAACAATAACGATGATAGATGAACCCGTCAGAACTGAATTTACCAAGATAAGTGGGGGAAACTCAGCGTTTGATTGTGGATATGTTGAGAATGCGCTGCTTGGATTGTGGAAAGCGGAAGCCGAAAACGGAGAGGGGATGGAAACATCCGATCCGGTGATGGTCTGGACAACGGATGGAACACCGCATTGTATCACACATCTTCCCGTCGGAACATACATCTGGAAAGAAATTCAGGTTCCATCCGGTTTTGTTTCTCATGATCCGGTTTTGGTATCGGTGAAGGAGTGTTCAGAAATTCAGCAATACGAGATGAAGGAGGATTACACAAAAATAGAGGTAGAGAAATACTGCCTGGAAAATGGGAAAGACCGTGCAGACGGAGAAATGGCAGTAGGCGGTGCCGGATTTACTTTGTACCCGGCAAAGCTGGATGATACAGGCAGTGTTTGCTATGAGGAAGGGCGGCCGCTGTACGAGGAATCTTTGCCGGTGGCGCATTGGATAACGGATGATGGTACTACCTGCCAGGCCTTCCCAGACGCTTTTGAAACCATGTATCTGGAACATGGGGCACAACCGGGACGCAGTGTAATGAGGCATGCCGGGGATGTGCTGTATCGGGCAGAACTTATGGCAGGATATCAGAAAGAGCAGATGCATCCAGCAGATCCAAAGCAGACGGTGCTTGTATACCGGATGGAAACAGGAGCTGTGATCCGGATTGGAGTCACAAAGGAAACTGATTTGCAGGCGGATCATCCGTATCGGTTTGAGTATCAGTTCAACTGGCAGGAGCTTTCGAATGTAAATGCCTATGCCTGCAGTTATCTGACAGTGGAAAACAGGCAGAGGCTGGATTATCTGCCCGCAGGCAGCAGCTATGTGCTCGTGGAAACAGAGGTACCGGCCGGTTTTGTGCGGGCACAGGATATGCTGATCACAGTAACGGATACGGGAGAAATTCAGTTGTATCGGGTGGAAAATGAAGAAGGCAGTCTGCTCATCTCAAAGGTGTATGAAAATGGGACAAAAGAACTGGCGGGAGCCAGACTGGCGCTGTATCGCGCAGATGAAACAGGCGGATTGACCAGGAACAGCCGTTATCTGTTTGATTCCTGGGTGAGTGGCAGCGACGGACGGTACACAGAGCTGGATGCTATCAACCGCAGGATCCCGCAGGGATATGCAGAAGGGGACTTAAAGCCTCACCGGATCCGGCATCTGCCGGATGGAATTTACTGGCTGGCAGAACAGCAGAGCCCGGCATATTACACCACCTTCGAGCCGGTGCAGATCCTGTATGAATGGCAGCCGGAAATCCGTGTCGTGCGGGTGAATAACAGGCTGGTGACCGGAACACTGAAACTGGAAAAAACAGATTCATCCGGTCGTCCTTTGGAAGGAGCGGTTTTTGAGCTGGAAGCCTACACACAGGCAGCAGGAATCCGGGAAGATACGGCAGAACCGGTTTTTCGGATGTGTTTCAGCGCGCCGGCTGAGCAGACAGGCCTGCCTGTTGGTGAGGTTATGCAAAACGGCAGAATCCAGCCGTATTGGTATGAATTGCGGGAAACAGAGCCGCCTGCAGGCTATGCTTTAAACCCGGAAGTAAAGCGCTGGCAGTTTGAACCGGATATGGGAGCGGGGGCGTATGCGTGGGGGGAACAGGCAAAACATCAGGTTACGGTTGTGGACCGGAAAGAACCGGACACCCCCAAACCGGAACCAGAAAAGCCGGAGACGCCCAATCCAGATAAACCGAGACCAGAAGAACCGGATAAGCCGGAAGAAAAGCCAGGAAAGCCGGGCGGACCGGAGCATGAGAATCCCCGGACACCGGAGCTTCAGCCGGTGCTGCGGATCGGCAGGATTCTTGCCTGGTACAGGCCATCTTCGCCGGACGGGGCGGCGTGGCTGTATCTGGGGCCGGACGGCCTGTGGAGGATCCGACTGCCGGCTATGGGAGATGAGCGGAAAACGTTAGTCTGGTGTTCGCTTTTTGTGATGTCGACGGCGTTTTTGGGTGCTTTATGCGGCAGGAAAAAGACGACAGAAGGCAAGAATACAGAAAACAGAACGAAATAAAAAACAAAATAAAAAACAAAATCAAAGGGCGAAAAGGTTTGGCAGTCCTTTTCGCCCTTTGATTTTGGGAATGGTAGGTATACAAAATAAAAGAAAATGTTTTAGGGGGGCCGGGCAGTTTCGGGCTGCCCGGTATGAGTATGAAAAAGCTTTGTAATTTCAAGTATGCACTTGAAACAAAGGTTCCATTACCCTTTCGGATAATGTACTTAGAGTATAAAAAAGAATTGTGACTAAACTGTGTCGCCATCATAAAAAAAATATAAACATAATAAAAAATAAAAAAACCCTTTCAAAAACCTCCTGGATTGTATATAATAAGAGAGATTAGAACGAAAAATGCGCTCTTTGCGCATATTCATAGATAGAAATCAATGGGAAACAGGGCGGCTGTGAGGAAACAGAACAGCTGCGAAACGAGAAATCTCAGGAGGAAATTTATGTTAGTATCCAACGATATCGGAATCGATTTAGGTACGGCGAGCATTTTGGTATACATCAAAGGCAAGGGCGTTGTGCTGAAGGAGCCTTCCGTAGTAGCAATCGACCGTGATTCCAACAAGATCATGGCAATCGGTGAGGAAGCACGTCTGATGATCGGAAGAACACCGGGCAACATCATTGCGGTCAGACCACTGCGCCAGGGCGTTATTTCTGATTACACGGTTACTGAAAAGATGTTAAAGTATTTCATCAATAAGGCAGTAGGCAAAAGAACCCTTCGCAAGCCGCGTATTGCAGTCTGCATTCCGAGCGGTGCGACTGAGGTCGAGAAGAAGGCCGTTGAGGACGCTACCTATCAGGCAGGTGCCCGCGAGGTTTCCATCATTGAGGAGCCGGTAGCAGCTGCCATCGGTGCCGGAATTGATATGTCCAAGGCCGGCGGAAACATGAGTGTTGATATCGGTGGTGGCACTGCATATATCGCAGTCATCTCTCTTGGCGGAACCGTAGTAAGCACTTCCATCAAGATTGCAGGTGATGACTTTGATGAGGCTCTGGTCCGTTACATGAGAAAGAAGCACAACCTGCTGATCGGTGAGAGAACCGCAGAGGAGATCAAGATCAACATCGGTTCTGCATACCGCAGACCGGAAGTACTGACCATGGAAGTGCGCGGCCGTAATCTGGTGACCGGACTTCCGAAGACCATTGTGGTCACTTCTGAGGAAACCCTGGAAGCGCTGCGTGAGCCGGCTATGCAGATCGTGGACGCTGTTCACAATGTACTGGAGAGAACACCTCCGGAACTGGCAGCAGACATCTTCGACCGCGGCATCGTGATGACCGGCGGCGGTTCTCTGTTAAATGGTCTTGACCAGTTGATCGAAGAAAAGACCGGTATCACCACCATGGTAGCGGAGGATCCGCTGACCGCAGTGGCAATCGGAACCGGTAAGTTTATCGAGTTCCAGCACGGAGACAAAAAAGAGCAGGAATTCAATTAAGACAAACGATTTTTACGGATATAACGAATGACGAGCAAACAGAAGGGGTCTCGTGTCCATCGCGGACGCGGGACCTTTCTATTCGCAGGAGATACAAGAACATGGCGACAGTAAGCGGATATGTAGAGAAAATCAAATATCGCAACGAGGAAAACGGCTACTCGATCTTAAGTGTCAATTCGGATGGACTGGACTATGTACTGGTGGGAACCTTTCCGTATATCAGTGAGGGGGATTTTATTGAGGCATCCGGACGTGATGTGGAGCATCCCATTTACGGAGACCAGATCCAGGTGGAATCGTATGAGCTGAAAGCTCCGGAAGATACGGCATCCATGGAGCGCTATCTGGGATCCGGCGCGATCCGTGGTGTTGGTACAGCATTGGCCGCCCGCATTGTGCGGCGGTTCAAGGCAGATACCTTCCGCATCATTGAGGAAGAACCGGAGCGTCTGGCAGAGGTAAAGGGAATCAGCGAAAAAATGGCCCAGGCTATTTCGGAGCAGATGGAGTCCAAGAAGGAGATGCGCCAGGCCATGATGTTTTTGCAGGAATACGGCATCTCCATGAGTCTGGCCCTCAAAATCTACAACGAATACGGTTCCCGGATGTACAGCATTATCAAGGAAAATCCCTACCGCCTGGCGGATGACATCCAGGGCGTCGGATTTAAAATGGCAGATGAGATCGCTCAGAAAGTGGGAATATTCACGGATTCGGATTTCCGGATTCGCAGCGGCATTTATTATACGCTGCTGCAGTCCGTGGCAAACGGACATACCTACCTGCCGCAGGAGGAGCTGCTGGCATCCGCGTCTGAGCTTTTGCATGTAGATCCGGCAGTGATGGAGAAACATCTGACAGACCTTCAGATGGAGAAGAAGATCGTGGTAAAGGTGAATGAGGAGAAGCTGTTGAAGCCGGAAGAGGATGACAGTACCCCTGCCTCCCGCCATGTTTACGCTTCCCAGTATTATTATACAGAGCTTAACACGGCCCGTATGCTCCATGATCTGAACCTGCGGGGGGCTGAGCCGGAAACGGAGATCCGCAAAAAGCTGGAGAAGATCTGTGAAGAAGAACGCATTGAGCCGGATGAGCTGCAGATCCGCGCGGTCGTCGAGGCGGTCAACAGCGGCCTGCTCATTATCACCGGAGGACCCGGTACCGGTAAGACAACTACCATCAACACCATCATCCGTTACTTTGAACAGGAAGAGATGGAGATTCTTCTGGCGGCGCCGACCGGCCGTGCAGCGAAGCGCATGACGGAGGCAACCGGCTATGAGGCGCGGACGATCCACCGTCTGCTGGAGCTGACGGGAGTCCCCTCTGATGATAAAGACACATCAGGCATGCATTTTGAGCGCAATGAGGAGAATCCGCTGGATGCAGATGCTATCATCATTGATGAGATGTCCATGGTGGATATTTATCTGATGCATGCACTTCTTCGGGCAGTGAACCCCGGAACCCGCCTGATCCTGGTGGGGGATACCAACCAGCTTCCGAGTGTTGGCCCTGGCAATGTGCTGCGTGACCTGATCGCATCCGGGGCCTTTGATGTAGTGCAGCTGACCCGGATCTTCCGTCAGGCAGCCGAGAGTGACATTATCGTCAATGCCCACAGGATCAACGATGGTGAACGGATTCCGCTTGGCAAGCGCAGCAAAGACTTTTTGTTTATCCGCAGAGAACAGCCGGATGCCATTATCAGCGCCATGCTGACGCTGGTGCGGGAAAAGCTTCCGAACTACGTTCACGCGGATATGTTCGACATCCAGATCATGACCCCGATGCGAAAGGGAGCCCTGGGCGTGGAACGGCTGAATACGATCCTGCAGAGCTTCTTAAACCCGAAGGATCCGTCTAAACCGGAAAAAGAGGTGGGCGGAACCATCTACCGCGTCGGAGATAAGGTCATGCAGATCAAAAATAATTATCAGATTGAGTGGGAGACCCGCAATCGCTATGGAATCCCGGTGGATTCCGGTGCCGGAGTTTTCAACGGAGATATCGGCATCATCCGCGAGATCAATACCTTTGCGGAAGAGCTGACCGTGGAATTTGACGAGGGCAAAATGGTGGATTACAGCTTTAAGCAGCTGGAGGAGCTGGAGCTGGCCTATGCCATTACCATTCATAAATCCCAGGGAAGCGAGTATCCGGCGGTGGTGATTCCGGTCTATTCCGGCCCCCGCATGCTGATGACAAGAAACTTGATTTACACGGCGGTCACCCGCGCCCGCGCCTGTGTGTGTCTGGTCGGCATCCCGGAGATGCTTCAGGCCATGGTAGACAATGAGGTCGAGCAGCGCCGCTACACCGGACTGAAGATCCGGATCCAGGAGGTTATGAAATCAGAATTATAAATTTGCTGTTCCCACGCCGCTGTCCGGTCTGCGGGCAGATTGTGCTGCCGGAGGGCGCACTGATCTGTCCGGGCTGTATGGCAAAGCTTCATTTTATCCGGCAGCCATCCTGCAAAAAATGCGGGACAGAGCTCATTGCTGACCGCGCGGAATACTGCCCGGACTGCCTGCGAAGACAGCGCAGCTTTGAGTACGGAATCGCGCTGATCCGCTACGATGCTGTGGCTCAGAAGTCCATGGCAGCAGTCAAGTACAAAAACCGGCGGGAATATCTGGATTTTTATGCGGAAGCCATCGCGCGGCGGTACGGCTATTTCTTTGAACGCCATAAAGAAGCGGTGCTGGTGCCGGTGCCTGTCCACCCGGCAAGACTGCGCTCCCGCGGTTTTAACCAGGCAGGAGAGCTGGCGGTGCGTCTCGGACGTCTGACAGGACTTTCCGTGAATGAAGCGCTGCTGGTCCGTACCCGGAAGACAGCGCCGCAAAAGGATCTTGGTCCGGATGAGCGCCTGCGGAATCTGCGCCACGCATTTGCGGTGACAGCGGAAGCTCCGCCAACAGTCATCCTTACAGATGATATCTATACCACCGGCAGCACCATTGAGGCCTGCACCAGAGTCTTAAAGGCAGCCGGAGCGTGTCAGGTTTATTTTGTTTCAATCTGCATCGGTGGCTCCTGAACGGGCGAAATCCGCGGATTTCCAACAAAAAATAAAGAAAAAGATTGACGCATGGACATCGTTATGCTATAGTGGTATGGCGAATGGAAGAGCTTAGGTCTTTTTTTTATGCTCAAAATTAGCCTTCTGGCTGATCCGGCAGAAAAAAAGGCTGAAAAACAACGAAAAAATCAAGTGGAGGTGGAAGTCGTGCGCACAAAGATTACACTGGCATGTACAGAATGTAAACAGCGGAACTACAACATGACGAAGGATAAAAAGACACATCCGGATCGCATGGAGACCAAAAAATATTGTAGATTCTGCAAAACTCATACTTTACACAAAGAAACCAAGTAAGGAGTGTGAACTATGGGAGAAACTACAGGCACTGAGAAGGCTCCGAAGAAGAGCTTTTTCAAGGGTTTAAAAGCTGAGTTCAACAAAATCGTATGGCCTGACCAGGAAACCGTTGGCAAGCAGACTGTTGCTGTAGTAGCGGTTACCGCTGCGCTGGGAATTATCATCGCAATCCTGGATTTCATTATCAAATGGGGCCTCAGCTTCATTATTTAATTAAGGCGAGGGTGATAAGATGTCAGAAGCAAAGTGGTATGTAGTTCATACCTATTCAGGCTACGAGAACAAAGTTAAAGTTGACATTGAGAAAACCATTGAGAACCGTAACCTTCAGGATCAGATCCTCGAAGTTTCCGTTCCGATGCTCGAAGTCGCAGAACTCAAGAACGGCGTGGAGAAGCTTGCGGACAAAAAAATGTTCCCGGGCTATGTACTCATCCATATGATCATGAACGATGATACCTGGTATGTAGTACGCAACACCCGCGGCGTAACCGGCTTTGTCGGACCGGGCTCCAAGCCTGTTCCGTTAAGCGATGAGGAGATGGAGAGCCTCGGATTCGGAAAGACAGAAGTCGCTCTGGACTATGCAGTTGGCGATACCATTGTGGTAACTGCCGGTGCATGGAAGGACACGATCGGTGCCGTTAAGTCTATCAATGAAAGTAAGCACACTCTTACGATCAATGTCGAGATGTTCGGCCGTGAAACACCGGTTGAACTCAATTTCACAGAAGTGAAGCACATGTAACAACGAAAAAGGACCGGTGATGCCGGTTCGTGGGAGGGACACCCCCGACAATACCACATTATTAGGAGGTCATTATCATGGCAAAGAAAGTAACTGGTTACATCAAATTACAGATTCCGGCAGGCAAGGCTACCCCGGCTCCGCCGGTTGGTCCGGCACTGGGTCAGCACGGTGTTAATATTGTACAGTTCACCAAGGAGTTCAACGCAAGAACCGCAGATCAGGGCGATCTGATCATCCCGGTTGTTATTACCGTATATGCAGACAGAAGCTTCAGCTTCGTTACCAAGACTCCGCCGGCAGCTGTTCTGTTAAAGAAAGCCTGCAAGATCAAATCCGGTTCCGCAACCCCGAACAAGACCAAAGTTGCTACCATCTCTAAGGCAGATCTTCAGAAGATCGCTGAGACCAAGATGCCTGACTTAAACGCAGCAAGTCTGGAAGCAGCTATGAGCATGATTGCAGGTACTGCAAGAAGCATGGGTATCACTGTTGAGGAGTAATTCTTCATACAGGACTGAGATGAAACTTTAAATACGTGGGAGGGACATCCCCGACAATACCACTAGGAGGTTATTTTATTATGAAACATGGAAAGAGATACGTAGAAGCGGCTAAAGCAGTAGACCGCGCTACTCTTTATGATGCAGCAGACGCTATCGCACTTGTTAAGAAGACTGCTGTAGCTAAATTTGATGAAACCATTGAGGCTCATATCAGAACCGGTTGTGACGGACGTCACGCTGACCAGCAGATCCGTGGTGCAGTTGTTCTGCCGCACGGTACTGGTAAAGTTACCAGAATCCTTGTTTTCGCTAAGGGTGCAAAGGCTGACGAGGCTCAGGCTGCAGGCGCAGATTTCGTAGGCGCTGAGGAGCTGATCCCGAAGATCCAGAACGAGGGATGGTTAGATTTTGATGTAGTTGTAGCTACCCCGGATATGATGGGCGTTGTTGGTCGTCTGGGCCGTGTACTTGGACCGAAGGGCTTAATGCCAAACCCGAAGGCTGGTACCGTAACCATGGACGTAACCAAAGCTATCAACGATATCAAAGCTGGTAAGATCGAGTACAGACTTGATAAAACCAACATTATCCACGTGCCAGTGGGTAAAGCTTCTTTCACTGAGGAGCAGTTAGCGGACAACTTCCAGACGCTTATGGATGCAATCAACAAAGCAAAACCGGCTACCTTAAAGGGTGCTTACATTAAGAGCGCAACCCTGACCTCTACCATGGGCCCGGGCGTTAAGCTGAACGTAGTTAAGCTGATGGCTTAATCAGATTTTGCAAAAAACTGATTGACAATCCAAATATAGTATGTTATCATACACAAGTATTGACTGCCGAAGACAGTAGGTGCCGTAAGGCGTAAGGTTACAGCCGCCTACCGAGGAACGTACAATTTTGTATTAAACGACGAATTTGTAGAGCCCCTCTGTCTTGCACAGTGGGGCTTTTCCTTGCAGTCTCCAGTTATATAATAAAACAGGAGGAAGACATTCATGGCTAAAGTTGAGTTAAAACAGCCTATCGTAGCTGAGATCTCCGAGCTGTTAAACGGCGCTGCATCCGCAGTAGTAGTAGACTATCGTGGTCTTACTGTTGCTCAGGATACCGAGCTTCGTAAGCAGTTAAGAGAAGCTGGTGTTGCTTACAAAGTATATAAGAACACCATGATCAAGCGTGCAGCTGAGGGTACCGATTTTGCAGCTCTGGATCCGGATTTAGAAGGACCGACCGCAATCGCAGTATCTAAGGACGACGCTACAGCTCCGGCAAGAATCCTGGCTGAGTTTGCTAAGAAAGCAGACAAGCTTGAGATCAAAGCTGGTGTTGTTGAAGGTACTTACTATGATCAGAAGGGTATGCAGGTTATTGCAACTATCCCGTCCAGAGAAGTACTTCTCGGAAAGTTACTGGGAAGCATCCAGTCTCCGATCACCAACTTCGCTCGTGTGCTTAACCAGATCGCTGAGCAGCAGGGCGCAGAGGCTTAATTTACTGACCGGTCCGCGGCGTGCCGCATAACCATCAGTATGAAGCAATTCGATACCGCATCGAACTATCATTGATTCAGAAATATCATTATTTAATGGAGGAAATTAAAATGGCAAAGTTAACCACTGCAGAGTTTATCGAAGCTATCAAAGAGTTATCCGTATTAGAGCTGAACGAGCTGGTAAAGGCTTGTGAGGAAGAGTTTGGCGTATCCGCAGCAGCAGGCGTTGTAGTTGCAGCAGCAGCTGGCGCAGGCGAGGCAGCTGAGGAGAAGACCGAGTTCGACGTAGAGCTGACCGAGGTTGGCCCGAACAAAGTTAAAGTTATCAAGGTTGTACGTGAAGCTACCGGTCTTGGTCTGAAAGAGGCTAAGGACGTAGTTGACGGTGCTCCGAAGGTCCTGAAAGAGGGCGCTTCTAAGGAAGAGGCTGAGGACATCAAGGCTAAACTTGAGGCTGAGGGCGCAAAAGTTACCCTGAAGTAATTAAAACTCAACAAAGAGCTGTGAACCCCGGGAATCCGCAAGGATCTCCGGGGTTTTTCTGTATATGAAACAATTCGAAATAAAAAAATGCGCAAAAAAATACCCGAAAGCCCATAGGACTTTCGGGTATTGTGCTTTCAGGCGGTAGATTAAGCTACAACGTGAACGTTAACAGCCTGCAGACCACGGTTGCCCTCTGCGGTATCGAAGGTAACTTTCTGGCCATCCTCTAAGGTCTTGTAGCCATCAGCTACGATACCGGAGAAATGTACGAAAACTTCCTCACCAGTCTCGTCGTTGGTGATGAAGCCATAACCCTTAGTAGCGTTGAACCATTTAACTGTACCGTTATTCATTGTGGTACCTCCTATAAAAAATAAAATTTGTGTATTTTCGTATGAAACAAAAATCACATATTTTTGTAAATCTGGAATGTACTTCTTGACTTACAAAAATATGTGAATCAAAAGCTCATATCAAAATACACTGTGAGTTTACCACCCAACCCCTGTTCTGTCAAGCAATTTCGGCATTTCTTTAGATACTGAAGCGGTAGGTGATAGAAGGCGGTTTTGGCAGTGCTTTACGGCCTGCGGAGGTGAAAACAGGCGGATTTTAGTGTATGGACGGTAATGGTGTGATGGGTGCGTGGCCGGGGAAAGTGACCGGCCACGCACACTATGCCAAAACAAATAAGGGAAAAGTTGTCAAAGGAAAAAGACTGGATCTTCGCTGTCTGCGAGCCAGGCTTTCATGGCTCCGGTAAGCCATTTATTCCGGTGGTAGAGAACCTGGAGCCAGAAGGGGCTTGCGGAAGGTTCATAATCCAGCCGGACCAGCTTTTGAGCGGCCGGATGAATCCGGACAATAAGATCCGGGATCAGAATGACGGGGGCTGATCCGGCAGCTCTGCTGCTGTCAGCAGCGATGGAAAGTGCCAGGGCAGTATCAGAAATCCGGATCTGCCCGGAACCGGGTGCATACAGTTTATGGTCAAGACCGGCTTCAAAATGGCCGGTACAGATGAGCGGATAACGGGAAAGTTCTTCTCCGGATAAGTCGGTTTGTCCGGCCAGCGGATGTCCCTTTGCGGCAAAAGCATGGAGGGGAGCCGGCAGATCTTTCGCTGCGTGGATTAGGTCTGTATCGGTGCGGAGCAGGTCCAGCGTCAGGGCAAGATCGATATCATTGTGGCGCAGCCGGAACAGAAGCTCCTCCGGCTCTGCAATGACCTGCACGTTTACATCAACCTGAGGATAGTCCTGCAGGTAGCGGGCAATGCGGCTGCTCAGTCTTTCGCAGGAAAGCTGGCCGGATATGCCCAGACGGAGCGAACCGGTGATGGCAGATGTGTCCTGCTTTCCGACCTTCAGGGCATCTTCGGACATGCGGACAATGGCTGCCGCATAGGACAGAAATTCCTGCCCGGTCTGGGTGATGCGGATCTGTTTGCCTACGCGCTCGTAAAGCTGTGCTCCAAGCTCCTGCTCCAGCTGCTGCATCTGCATGGTAACGGTGGACTGGGCATATCCCAGAAGCTTTGCGGCTTTGGAAAGACTCTGGGTCTCAGCTACTTTGGTAAATGTGATCAGGTTTCTAATTTCCATGAAGTACTTTCTTTATATCGAAATTGATGAAGTATAATAAAAATACTTCAAAATAATTGACATTGATATTGTAGCGCACATGAGGGAAAAACGCAAGCATATCTGGATAGATTTTCTGAATATAAATAATGGGAGATAACAGGATCTCGAGGGAGGAAAGTACCATGGTCGTGGGCAAATGGAAATTTTCTGCAATGTGTCTTCTGCTGTTTCTGGCGCTTCTTGCGGATGGCGCTCTTGCAGGTGCGGCGTTTGCCGTTGCAAACCGGCAGCCATCTGTGATGCAATCCTCTGCTGTTGCAAGCCGGCAGCCATCTGCGATGCAATCCTCTGCTGTCCGACCGCTCCAGGTTGCCCTCACCTTTGATGACGGCCCCCACCAGACCTGTACGCCGGCACTTTTAAACGGCCTGAAGCAGCGTGGAGTAAAAGCAACCTTCTTTCTCATGGGAGAAAATATTGCGGGGAAAGAGCCGCTGGTACAGCGTATGCAGGCAGAGGGCCATCTGATCGGAAATCATGGCTACCGCCATATCCAGATGACAAAAGAGGAGGCGGAACAGGCCTGCGCGGACATCGAACAGACGGAAAAACTCATCCAGTCCATCACCGGGAAACGGCCGGAGTATCTGCGCCCTCCATACGGCGACTGGAATGAGCAGCTGGAATGCCGGGTAAACCTGACCACAGTGCTGTGGAACGTGGATTCGCTGGACTGGAAATTTCAGAACACGGACCGGATCGTGCGCCGGGTGGAGAAAGCAAAACTGTTACTTTTGCATCAGGCTAAATACTTTAAGCCCTGTGTCAATTACAAAAGTAGGATAATTAATTAAAAT
>ERZ856578.4559-NODE-4559-length-18432-cov-101.038355_pt1 | contig 18432 bp, 15 predicted proteins | sample MGYA00514384_ERZ856578 | MGnify/ENA primary metagenome ERZ856578 (study PRJEB29103, sample SAMN06111958) | human gut metagenome | biome: human gut; feature: ankylosing spondylitis patient; material: healthy_person | host: Homo sapiens | place: China:Hangzhou... | reverse complement strand
TTCTTCAAACCCGTCTTCACGTCTCCGCCGAAGAATTCCTTTCCGTCTACCATGATCTTCTTCAGGTCCTTACCATTAATTTTCACGTTACCATCGTCATCAATCTCGGCACCGGGAAGTTTCTTCACCAATTCTTCCAGCATGGCTCCTTCGGGGGTACGATAAGCTGACGAATTATACATTAATGTATCTTCACTGACAGTGACTTGTGGAGCTTCTGCGGTAACCACCGCTTCTGCCAGCATCACGGCATCTGTCTTCAGAGCCAGCGTACCTACATTCTTATTGGGGTTTTGAGCCGACAGTTGCAAAGGAAGCATTGTCGGTTGGAAGCCGATATAGGAAACTTTCAATACATACTTCCCAGCCTTTACTTTGGGCAGGGTAAAATATCCCTGTGCTGTAGTGGCAATACCCGCCGCAAATGCACTGTCAGGTAACGAAAGTAACTGTACTGTGGCTTGTACTGCGGGCTCTTTCGTGTCATCCTCGATGACACGCCCCGCTACGGTAATGTTCTTAGTCTGTGAGAAAACGGAAAGTGTGGTTGTCAGCAATAACACTGTTCCGATGATTACTTTTTTCATGCGCCTGTTTTTTATGAAACAAAATGTCTGTTTTTACACTGTTTCATTTGACAAGCTTTCAATGGAAAAGTTTAATGAGGATTAAATAAAATATCCTAATTATCGACGATCTCGCTTAAATAACCGATCAACCGTCGCTTTTTTTATACCAAATTCCAAGCAAAGAATATTCAGTATAAGGAAGATCAAAAAGGAGGAAGTATCCACACTCATGATGTCACCTTTCCATACCCGGTAGAGCATACCGCCAAAGATAAATAACACCGTCAGGAATATGGCATTACGGGTAGCCTTATTGCGTATCTGTTCGGTTTCCTTGCTTTCATTCTTTGTAAAAGCAAACAGAATCATCATCGCGCCCAGCATCATCAGTAGCTTGGAGCACTCTTTATAAAACAAAAGGTTACCATCCGTCATTTTCCCTATCATCAACATCAGGAAAGGGAGAAACAATGCCAATGCTATCACAAAATATCCTAACGGACGGCAATATACCGGTAATAATGCTTTCATTTTTTTATAAATTATAAGTTATGAAGTCTGAAATATTTATCCAAGTGATGTAAGTTTTATGATTTGCAAAGATACTTCTTTCGCAGAGAAATCCTATCTTTAAAGAAGATAAGCTGCATCTCAGCATAACTTTTTCATGTCGGTATGGAAGTTCTGCACTTGATTTGCATTATCTTTGCAGAGCAAAAAAAGACAAATACATCATGAGTAAACAAGAAGTAATCCTCTGCGAAGAACTGGAAAGCAGCTTAACAACTGCCATTGGGAACTGCCCCCATGACAAGCTCTTTATCCTGACTGACGAGCATACACATCGCCTTTGCTTGCCACAACTCAGCAACATTCCGACATTGAAAGAAGCAACGGAAATCATTATCGGTGCCGAAGATATACACAAGAACCTCGAAACCCTGGCTTCCGTCTGGCAAGCCCTGAGTGAAAAAGGAGCAACGCGCCATTCATTGCTTATCAATCTGGGAGGTGGCATGGTGACCGACCTGGGTGGTTTCGCCGCCTCTACATTTAAGCGGGGCATTGCTTATATCAATATCCCTACTACCCTGCTGGCTATGGTAGATGCTTCCGTAGGAGGCAAGACAGGTATCAACTTCAACGGGCTGAAGAATGAAATCGGCGTCTTCGCTCCTGCCGCCAGCGTACTCCTTGAAACAGAATTTCTGCGCAGCCTCGATGCCCATAACTTCTTCTCCGGTTATGCCGAAATGTTGAAGCACGGACTGATCAGCACTCCGGAACATCTGGCGGAATTATTGGCTTTTGATACGGACAAGATAGATTACGCAGCCCTGAAGTCAATGGTAGGTCGCTCCGTACAAGTAAAAGAAAACATCGTGGAACAAGATCCGCTGGAACACGGCATCCGCAAGGCCCTGAACCTGGGACATACCGTAGGGCATGCTTTCGAAAGCCTTGCCCTTGCCGAAGGACGCCCTGTGCTGCATGGCTATGCCGTTGCCTGGGGAATTGTTTGCGAACTGTACCTTTCTTATATAAAAGTAGGCTTTCCAAAAGACAAAATGCGCCAAACCATTCAGTTCGTAAAAGAGAACTACGGTGGTTTTGCCTTTAACTGTAAGCAGTACGACCAACTTTATGAACTGATGAAGCACGATAAGAAGAATACCTCCGGTGTCATTAACTTTACGCTATTGAAAGAAGTCGGAGACATTTGTCTGAACCAGACGGCTGATAAAGATACGATATTCGAAATGTTCGATTTCTATAGAGAGTGCATGTAACGACTTTTACCTCAGCATATAAAAAAAATGTCTTGAAGGATAAAAGGTGTTGTCTTGAAGGATAAAAGGTGTTGTCTTGAAGGATAAGGGAGTCGTCTTGAGGAGCAATATCTTTTCAAAGAATGTCTTTCAGCATCCCCTCAAGCATAATACACCGAAGGAATATCAGTGATTAAGATTCCGTATTGCATTGAAAAATTTTGCAGACATTCTTAAACACGTCTATTAGGGACAAACCCATTATAACAAATAAGGTAGGACAACTATTGCCCTAGCCATGTTTTAAGTGCCCTGTTAAAAACCTTATTCTTGTTTTTATAATATCATACCAAGAACTATTTTCAAAACACAGCAGCTAATTTCTTTATATTGTTTAGCTTTTCACCCAAAGAGTCATTCTTTCGTGCTACCTGTATATTGTAATCCGTCTGCATTCTTACAAGCAAATCAGCATTGATACTCAAAGCTGCCTCTAAAAGCAAGGCAAATTCTGTTGTTATGTAAATTATTTGCTGCTATACCCATAGTTCCTCCTATTTATAATGATTTGTAATATCCACCAAAGAGCATATCTCTATGACTGCTTGATTACCCGCATTAGCTATTTCCCGAAATTCAAGCTTATATTGGCCGTTGATACGTAAAAAAGAAAGTCCTTTTTTATCACCTTTCATCGGTTTTTCCTTTTTCATAAAGTTCTGCCAAATACTCCTTTTCAAATTCTACATCCATATAACTACTCTTCGGTGATGCAAATTTAGATATAAATGCGAATCAGTAGTTGAATTATAAATCAAGATTTATATGCCAGTGTTATAAGAAAACAGCTAACGAAGCTGTTTTATCCTATTTAGAGTTTAATCTAAGCAGCACTTCACAACACGATTATATAACACTGATAACAAATAAGATACAGTACAAACAGATATATTTATATATATTTTATCAACGATTTATTTGCAGATTAAAAATAAAGCACTACTTTTGCATCCGCAATTCGGGATGTAGCTCAGCCCGGTAGAGTACGCGTCTGGGGGGCGTGTGGTCGCAAGTTCGAATCTTGTCATCCCGACTACCGATAAAGCATTGATAATCGTAAGATTATCGATGCTTTTTGCTTTTAATGGCAATACCCTGTTTACCTTAGTTTAATGGTCGAAATTAAACCAGCAATTAAACCAAGAATTAAACCAAATTCTTATGGATGCTATAATTTCGGTTATCTGCTACAAAAGTAAAACCTTAGCAAATGGAGAACATCCTTTAATGCTAAGAATTGCACAAAATGGAAAAAGCACATATAAAAGCCTTAAAATTTCCGTTGCTGCAAAGCATTGGGATTTTGATAAGAATGTGCCCAAACCAAACAATCCACATAAAGACTTAATTCAAAAAATCATTCTAAAAACAAAATTAGATTACCAACAACGGATTTTAGAAAAGAAAGCCAACAAAGAAGAATTTACGGCTTCTTCATTGATAAATGAACAGAAAGAAATAACAAAGACGCAAACAGTGGAAGAGTTCTATCTATTCATTATTGAAGAACTGAAACAAAAAGGGCAAATCGGGACAAGTTATGCTTACCTAAATTCTTATAATACGCTTAGGAACTTCAATAAAGGTAAGAAGCTGAATTACACTTTCAGTCATATTGATGTGTCTTTTTGCAAAAAGTACGAAGATTGGATGCGCAGTAAAGGCAACAAAGATACCACACTTAGTTATCAGTTCCGTACTTTGCGTGCTGCATACAATCGTGCCATTGATGCAAAAATAGTATGCAGAGAAAAGAACCCTTTCATTGAATACAAATTAAGCCATCTCAATACGAAAACCATGAAAAGAGCATTATCTAAAGCGGACATTCTAAAAATCATCAATGCTGACTGCAACGGTCAAAGTAATCTTCGGAAACTGACACATGACATATTTACTTTCTCTTATCTATGCGGAGGAATATCTTTTGTGGATATAGCTAATCTGACACCTAACAATATTATAGAAAATAGACTTATATACCAAAGGGAAAAGACACATGGCAGCATCAATCTTGTCTTATCCGAACAAGCCAAGCAGATAATATATCAATATTCAGACTACCAACAAGAAGCAGAATATTTATTTCCTATTCTACATTGCAAACGTCATATAACACCCATGCAAAAAAGTAATCGGGTACATAAAATCTGCCATCAAGTCAATACAGAACTTAGAGTATTCGCACAAGAGTTAGGAATAACAGCCGAAGTAACGACATACGTTGCCCGACATTCATTCGCAACGATTCTAAAGAAATCGGGAGTGAACATAGGCATCATATCGCAAGCATTGGGACACCAAGACATAAAAACCACGCAGATATATTTAAGTAAATTCGATAATGAGCAAGTGGATGAAGCCATGAAGAACCTACTATAACAAAAAGAAGTCTGTAATCCGGCAAAGATTGCAGACTTTTCTTTTATTTTGCAGTATAACTAATATGAATGTACAATGTATCAAATAGAAGAACTGCCCGATTTAAAAGTGGCTTGGCATGAAAGCTACAAATACCTTGATGAACCACTCTTAGAATATGTGTGGGAGGTAGCCAACCACTTCCTGCCCGATTATGCGGAAACAGATATGGGAATGATACCCATAGAATCTTCCGCACCTGCCATATTCGCCAACAGATATGCGGAAAGAAACTTATCCGTTGAAGAAAGATACAAGAGAAGCAAAGAAATGAAAACTTTCAAAGGAACTTTGGAAGAATACAAGAAACGGGAATACAGAAAGCTGGATGATTCTTTCAAAGAGAAGTTCCTGACTAATGAAGATTTACAGAATACCATTGAAGCGTATAAGTTGGACGTTAGCAAGTTTTGGTATCTACTTCTGTTCGTATATGACTTTATAGAGGATATTGGCACAAACGCACCTGCATTGAACAAGTCAGTATTGGAGGACTTTAGCTATTTTCACGCTACCCTATTGGAAGCTACCAGTATCACCCTAAAGAAGAACAACAAGAAAAGCTATGTTGTTGAAAGGGAGGACACAATCAGAATCATTCAGGCAGCCTTGCAGTATTTTGTCAATACATACAGTGATATTATACATAGTGAGCAAGACAGAGAAACTACGATTAAACAATTAAAGGACATAGGCTTAGAGGGCTTTATCAGAAATGACTTATCGTCAAAAATCAGCTTTACGGACAAGTCCAGTCTTGACATATCCTATAAGAAGTGGAAGTTTACGGATATGTTTCTGTTCTTCATTGAGAGAAGAAAGGCTACCACCATACCCAATAAAAAGGTAAAGGTATCTAAAGACAAGATGATGCTTGTTTCAAGGCTTATCTATACAGTGGGCTATGATGGCAAAAGGTATAATGAAGAATACGATTCGGAGGGCAACAAGAACAGAATGTTATCCAATCTCCTTAGGAGATACAAGAACGAGAAATTTCCGTCTGTTATAGCTAATAACTACATGGTAGTTTCATAAACGACATACATAAAAACAATAGCAGAAATGCGTACTGAAAGGCTTATTCTTTTCGGTACGCATTTTTTTGCGTACTGGAATGAGCACGTTTTCTACACACATGGGCATTCGGTAGATTACTTTGTTAGTGCGTGTTTTCACCTTAATTTTGCTAATAGAAAGGGGGGCGAACAAGCAAGTGCGCATAGCTCCAGTAGCCGCCTAATGAATTAATAATTAATGTATTAATAAATTAAAATTAAATTCTATGAAAACTATTAATTTTGCAATTAATGAAGTAGAGAACGTAGTAGAGAATGCCAAAGTAAGTGCAGCATTCGTGCAGGAACTGAAAGAAGCATTCTCCATGTCTCCCATCAAAACAGATATGCGTTTCAAACAGTCTTCCAAAGGTGAACTGATTATTTCTGTTACATTCGCTTACGATACTGGTATGAAACAACATCTTGAGGGTGCAGGAGATTCAGACCTTATTACTGCAATAAATTTCTGTATGGCAAAAATTACGAAGCTTTTGGATGATTACAAAGCGGAAGAACATGAGGTAGATACTGCCAAAGACGGCGAAAACTTGGTAATGGAACTGTTCAAACAGCATATAAATTCTCCCATATATGGGTATATCGAAAAAGATTGGTATAACAATTATGGAGAACGTTACCGTTGCGTGAGATTTTCTCCCACCCCTAAAGGAAATGTAAAGTTCTGTATGAAAGCAACGCTTGAAGTGAACAACCTTATCAGCGAAGCCTGCAAGCCTGAATCAATAAGGAGAGCCAAACAACAAGTTCCCGAACAGAATGAAGTAGCCTAAACAGTCAGCTTGGAAGAAAGTCGAGGGAACAACCTCTCTCGGCTTTCTTTTTAATTGGAACAGAGAAAATGAAACAGATACAGTTTGCCCAAGCATATAACAATGAAGCCGCACACAGACAAGTGAAGCTACTGATGAAGCAGCACAAGCAGCTTTACATCCAAGTGAACGGTGAAGCATGGATAAGCAGTCAAGGAGTAACGGGTATAAGATACCAACTCAACGCACAAGGCTGGCAGTGGATTCTTAACTATCTGCAAACGGGAGATTATGAGGATTTTGGAATATTCCCGTCCAAACTATCCAAGCTATGCAGCGAGTTCCAAGAGGATGTGGTAAAAGGACTGATAGAACAGAAATACAATATCGCAAGAATCCCTTTTCTAAGGGAAACCGAAGCCTATATAAAACTCAGAGGGCTGTTCCGTTTCGGAAAACTCTTTTTCAGCATAAGGAGAAGCGATGAATTTATAGATTATCTAAACAGCAAAGGATTATGATTACTCTAAATAAAGGTCAATACCTGTCTGACGTAATGAATGAGATTCCGTCAAACTGCATACTTTCCAAAAGAATACCCGGCTGTGGTGCTACTACTTTGGAGCTTGAAACCCAAAGAAATTCCATTATCGTAGTTCCCAATGTGCCCGTTATCAAAAGCAAGTGCGGCAAATACAGCAATCTGTTAGGCGTTTATGAAGATGTCACAACTGATAAGATTCGCAATTATCTGATTAATAACAGACTACATAAGATAATGACTACTCCCGAAAGTTTCGGTAAGGTAAAAACAGCTTGCAGCGGTATTGACATTCATAATCATTTCTTCCTGTTGATGGATGAATGCCACCAATTAATCAAGGATGTGGATTACAGAACAGACATAGTACTGCCCATGAATGACTTTTTCCGCTTCAAAGGCAAGGCACTTGTTTCCGCCACTCCTATCGGATTCAGTGACCCAAGATTTAAAGAGTTTGAAACAGTGGAAGTAAGTGCCGATTATGACTACAGACAAGAAATTACGGCTACACATACTTATAATACCAACAAGGCAATAAGTGAATATTTAGGCAATCATACAGAGGGAACAGTCTGTTTTTTCGTCAATTCTGTGGTAATGATTTACTCCATAATGAAACAGTTTGACATATTGGAGGATTCTACCGTTTACTGTGCGCCAAAAAGCCGTCTGAAACTGAAAAATGAATACTCATTTGACAATGCTTATAATGATTGGAGCGCAGACACCATGAAGAAATACAACTTCTTCACTGGCAGATTCTTTACGGCATTCGACTTGGACTTGCCTTATCAGCCCGATTTGGTAATGGTTACAGACCCTTATATTTCCGAATATACCATACTTGACATAGATACGGACTGCATACAGATTTGCGGAAGATTCCGTAATGGCATAAAATCGGCAACACATATCTATAGGGTGAATCCCGAAATGGTAATTCAATCCAAAGAGCAAATAGAAAAGCAAATTTCAGAACAAGAATTTGCCTACAACTTAATTCAGACATTATATAATAGTGCTGATTACAAAGAATACAGAAATGCTTTCGGTGAGATTCTTGAAACTGCACCGTTCCGCAAATACCTATATTCCGACTTTACAAAGAACTGGTTTGCCATAGACAATGAGATTAATTCCGTATTGGTGAACAACAGATACCAATCAAGACAAGAAATAATGAATTGGTACAATGACTGCCATTTCTTCAATCCCACATTTGAGAATTGCGAATATAATGAGAATGACGATAAATTAAAGATTATCAAGGCTGCACGCTCGGTAAAGGACAAGCGCAAGAAAATAGTACAGCAACTTGGTGAAATGGAAACTCCCTATTCAGAATATGCCTTAGACTATATCAATGATATGCGGAAGATTGACCCGTTCATTGTGGAAGCATTTGAAACTTTAGGTAAAGAGAGAATAGAAGAACTTAATTATATTGATAGGAAAATCAGAGAGGAAATGATTCTCACACAGCGTAAAGGAAATAAGGTTATCAAACTGATTAAGAATATATTCAAGGTTGGTAATAGATATTCCAATGAGAAAATAGTTAATGAATTAACGAGAATATTTGAGATATTGAACATACACCCCGAAGAAAATATAGAACCTAAACTTATCAGTCTCTATTACCAAGCTATCCCTTGCTGGGTTGGTAAAAAGAGAGGTTATCAATTAATTAGTGAGATAGTCTGACTATTACCAACAAAACTTGAAAATCTTGTCTTTCTATACCCGATACAGAAATTGAAAGAAATGTTGGTAACTACCTTAATAACTAATGAAACAGAGTAATTTTCTTACTAACTAATAATACACAGTCGCAGGAAATTCTTGCGGCTTTTATTTTGGCGCAGAACCACAGCCGCACATTTTCCCCGATTCCGATTTTCTGAATATTTCCACGTTAGGAAGAGTTATATAGCATCTACTTTATAATATGCCACATACAGCTAATGACATTAAAAAGACTACCTGACTAAAGAATCACCTATATACAGTTTAGCTAAAAGTCAAGAAAACAGACATATAAGGTACTTAATATAAGAATCCCCCTCCCCATTCGGTCAGTGACCTAAAATATATAAGAGTGTCTGCCTTTACGGACTACGTGCCCCTTAGTCCCCCTCTGTATATTGATATAAAAAAGAATTATTAATCATTTAAACTTTTATCAATATGAATAATTTAGTTATCATGCCAACGGAGAACAGAGAGAGAATGAATTTAGGTGAGTTTGCAGAAGAAGCAACCATTATTGAAGAAACTGCAACGCCTAAAAGGGTAAATCATTTCATTGAGGCAAACACCCAAGAAGTTTCTTTAAGTCATTTGAAAAATGACTGCATTACTCCCGTTTTTGCCAAAGACAATGAGCTTACAGTAAACCATGCTGCATTTATTGAAACAGTTTGGGAAGCTGCAAACTCCTACTACAATGGTGAGACTATTGGAACGCCCGATATTCGTGTCTCTCATGTTATTAAGGGTCGCACGCCTGATGCAATCCATAAGCCAGCCAATCAGTTATTGGAATCTGACAAAACTATCTATTATGAAAGGGCAGCTTTCAGCATTGACATTCCTACAATCTATGAAACGGTTGAGGGTAACAAGTTGAACCTTTCGATAGTAGGGGTTAGAGCCTATAACCAAATGAATCTGTATTCAAAGAAAGTTCCAGAACTATTTAGGTTGGCTATTGGCTTTAAGAACCAAGTATGCTGCAATATGTGCATTTTTACAGATGGTTACAAGGATGATTTAAGAGTGAGCAATACAAGTGAACTTTACCGTTCTGCCTTGGAACTGTTCAACAACTACAATCCTGCCAAACATCTGCATTTGATGCAACAGTTGGGCAATACTTCAATGAGTGAGCATCAATTTGCACAAATATTGGGCAAAATGAGACTTTATCAGTGTTTACCCGGTGGCTACCAAAAGAGACTGCCAAGAATGTTATTAACTGATACACAGATTAACAGTGTTGCAAAAGCCTACATTAATGATGAGAACTTTGGCAGCTTTGGAAATGACTTGAATATGTGGAAGTTCTACAATTTGCTCACTGGGGCAAATAAGAGTAGTTATATAGATTCATTCTTAGACCGTTCTTTAAATGCTACTGAAATGGCAGTTGGAATTAATGCAGCCTTGCATGGGGATGAGCATTACAAATGGTTTATTGACTAATTAATGAGAGGACATCTATTTATTTAGGTGTCCTTTCTATTTTCTAACTACTTAAAAATCAAACATTATGGATAAGATAATACAACACATTAAAGACTTGGAAAACAGATTGGGTTATGTGGATAATAATCTCCGATACATCAAAGTGATACAAGCCTTAAAATACTGGTTGGATAAATTTGATAATCAGTTATCAGAAGAAGAAAGAATTAGAGGAGAATTTGCAGCCATTTATGAAAGTTACTTCTGTTCCGGTGGTGGATTTTCCTTTTATGATAGGGTATGTAATTCCATATTAGAATATAAATATGGGAACAGACCTTTCTAATAACTTAAAAATACTACAATATGGAAGATGATGGAAAATTGATTTTATGGGGTACATTGGTAGTTATACTACTGATAATAATTGGTATTATCAATCCTTTTTTACTGATACTGATTTTATCCATCTTTATTTATATACAATCATAGTTGCACTTTTTTATTGGAATGGGACAAAGTTTGAAATTTCTGTTGTTATCATACCATTTTCAGAAATAAAGAACTTTGTCCCGTTCTCTAATATACAGTAACTTTCAAAAACTACAATGTAAGAGAAACTGCAAATAATGGTTATATATAAATCTGATAGGATATACTTCCAAGCCAAACAAATTGCGATAACGTAGCTAATTTCGCACTGGTGCAAGCGTAAGAAAATTATCTTTTAAAAAAGGCATAATATGACTTGTAGCTTATAGTATGTTGATTTTTCGGAATTATTTATAAGTTATAAACAGCCGTACTAATCTGCAATATCAGAAAAACAGCTATAATGTTTATAACTGATAGTAGGTATGAGTTTTAAAAATTATCGTCTTATATGCCCACTTCAAATTTTCATACCGCTATTGAGTTACACAGATTAGATATTGATTTTACTGATTATTTAGTTAGACTGTAAACCTTTATACCTTATATATAATAGAAGATATTCATTTTTCAATCCGTAAAATCTACGGGTACTTTTTTCGGGAAGAAATCTTCTTATAGTCCCCATTCAAAAAAAGTACCTGCTTATGCAATTACAAAGAAAAGAAGCTGATACCACCTAATTACTTACTACAGATATGTTTTGGAACACTTAGAACTGCATTTATCAGCGTTTTATCTTTAGCTATTCAAAACCTTTCGCTAACTTTGCAGCAATTTCAGAGGTCTTAATGCGTTAAGGCACTGAAAGGACATATTTAACGAAAGGTGTTATTGAAATTATCTTCTATGTTCAAATCTCGCAAATTTGACAAAGGTACGAAGATGATAGCAATAGCACCACACCATTTGATATATACCTACCTTATATGAACTTATAAGGCTTTTAGATATTGTCAAAACTGGTGTGGGTTGCTATTGTTTTATCCGTACCAAAGGCAATGCGAGAGCCTGAACATAGGATAAAGCAAATATGTACCCACACCTTTTCTATTTAATATAACTGCTTTTTAAGGGTACTGAAAAGCACAAATAGAAAATAGAGATGAAAACGTTTAGATTAATTGGAATGGCTTTATTAGCCGTAGTAATGTGCGTGAACTTTACTTCTTGCAGTGATGACGATGACCCAATCAAAAATGATGATGGTATTATCACCAACCAAAAGAAACTAATGGAGATTAAAGAAACATCTGATGATGGGTATATCAGTATATATACATTCTCGTACGACAATCAAAGTAGGCTAACATCCATTGTTGATAACGAGGACGGACATTCAGACAACAATATTATCAATTTCACTTGGGGCAATAATACCATTATTGCAACAAAACGTGGAGATGCAAGAAGAACATACACACTTTCTGATAATTTAGTGAGAAAACAACAGAACAACGAAGGAGCTTCAAAAGCATTTACCTATAACTCATCCAACCAATTAATTAAAGTAGATGAAACGGATGAAAGACATAGTGGTGACGATTGCAGCTATACTTATACTTGGGATAATGGGAAAATGACAAAACATATATACAAAGAGAATAATAGTGAAAAATCTTATGTTTATGAATACACTTACAACGGAAAGACTTGTAAGGGATGGTTCCCAAATATGGAAGATGAAGGCTGGGATGCTTTAGATGATGATTATATTTTCTTCGCACATCCCGAACTCGTAGGTATGCGCACTAATCAACTGCCCGAACAGATATTTAGTAAGGATACTGAAATATATGAATATTATGATGAATATTTCAAGGAAACTTGTAAGTCTGAATATACTTATGAAGATACAGTTAAATTTGAATATAAATTAGATAAAGATGGATATGTGGAAAGCTGCACCGTAACATATACATACGTGAACACTACTAAACAATCATTTACAGATAAAAATGGTGACGGTGTTATTACTGATGATGAAAGAAATGTAACAGAAACTCGTACCGAAACTGATATTACAATTTATTCTTTTAAGTGGGAATAAATACATTAAATAGATTCATATTAAAAATAAAACAACAATGAAAGCATTCAGATTAAATGGAATGGCAATTATTGCCATCCTCTTTAGCATAAGCTTTACGTCTTGCGGTGATGATTATGATGATTCTATTATTATAGACAGAGTAGATAATTTGGAGAATAGGGTTACGCAACTGGAAGAAATCTGCAAACAAATAAACACAAATATCTCCTCTCTGCAAAACATTGTGGCAGCGTTGGAAAACAACGATTATGTAACAAGCGTAACTCCTATCACCGAGGATGGTAAGGAAGTGGGTTATACTATTACATTTTCTAAAAGCCAACCTATAACTATCTATCATGGAAAGGACGGGAAAGATGGTGCAGACGGAAAGGATGGAGTAAATGGTACTGATGGAAAAGATGGAGTCACGCCTATTATTGGGGTGTCAAAGGATGCTGATGGGATTTACTATTGGACACTCGATGGAAAATGGCTTTTGGATAGTGACGGAAATAAAATAAAGGCTATAGGTACTGATGGAAAAGACGGAGAAAGTGGTACGGATGGAAAGGACGGTATCACTCCACAATTAAAGATAGAAAATAATTTCTGGTATGTGTCTTATGATAAAGGGGCTAACTGGACTAAGTTAGGGGCTGCCGCTACAACTGTTGATGAAACATTCAAAGATGTGACAGTCAATGACAATACAGTAACCTTTACATTGGCAGACAATACAACTTTTACTCTTCCCCGATATAAAGCTGTAAGTATAACTTTTAATGTGCAAGAACAAGGCATTTCAGCAGGGCAGACTGTTCAGATTCCATATACACTGAAAGGGGCTACAGATAAAACCATAGTATCAGCCTCGTCAGACGGAAATTATAAAGTAAAATTGGAAAATCAGACTACAGACGGTGGCATTATAACAGTGACCGCTCCCGATTCTTATGTTGATGGGTATATCAATGTGTTGGTTTCTGACGGAAACGGATATACATCTCTGAACGTGATTAACTTCTACGAATGGGAAATGAATATCAGCAGTTCAGAAGAAGGACAGCCGCTTACCTACAGCATACCTACAGACGGAGGAAAAGTAACCATACCATTAGACGTAAACTTCGATTACGAAGTGCTCATTCCCGAAGATGCAGCCGATTGGGTGAGTGCGACAATAAAAAGTCGTGCAGTGATACGCAATGAAAAAATATCATTGGATATAGAGCCTAATATGACGCCCAATGCCCGCGGTTGTGTCATTTCTCTTTTGCCAAAGAATGGGACGAAAGCATTGGCTAAAATCAGAATCCAGCAGCGTTCACAAGCCCAGACCCAAGCGGAAAAGGTATTCAAGAACAAGTTTCCACAACAAGTGGATGATATGAAATTCACTTATTCAAATGGTTTTCTTACTAAAATGGAGGATGACTATGGAACGGCTACATTTACCTACAATTATCCTGCAAAGACTAAAGCTGTTGGCGTACCTGATGTTATAGTAGAGTATGATGGTAGTAATAAAGCCCCAAACTATACGATTGAGGTATGGGTGAACTCACAAGGATTTGCAGAAGAAATCTATCAGACGATTACTGAATCCGGTGGTTATACTTATTCCAATACAAAAACATGTAAATATGATTCCGAAGGACATCTTATCTTTATGAAAGACAGTAGAGAGAACAGAGAATATACTATCACATGGGAAGATGGAAACATTATTAAAGTTCAAACAAAACGTTTCTTTGACGATGATAACAAATTGGAATGGGAAAGACTTCACGACTTCGATTACTATACTACTCCCAATAGTAAATACATGTTGTTCTACTATGACATTTATAGTATAGACATTGACGAGGTGGATTGCCTTTATTGGGCAGGCTATTTAGGTATCGCTCCTAAAAACCTGACAAAATCATTGAATGGCAGTATTATATACCATGATGGTGGTTATAGTCAAACCGAGAATTACAATTATACATGGAGCAGCAATGGAGTAACAATTGATGGTGGTAGATATATTCCTTTTATACCTTAATTGTTTATAGCCAAACAGCATTATTAAACCAAAAAGCCAGCCTACCCATTATAAATAAATGGATAAGTTGGCTTTTTTCAGTTCTGAACAAATCATTAACGCTTTCTCTTTTTGAACTTCTTACTAGGAGTAAGTCCGTACACGCACTCTGGAAAATAAGTGCGGAGAAATGCTTCATTCGCTAAACTATAAGTGGTAATAGTATGCGTTTCCATGTAATCGGGGATAAGATATACCCCTGCATCTTTTCTTATCTAATTTTTCATAGCTACAAAATTTTGAGTTTCACATATACAACTGTATTCATGATTACAGAGAATACCAAGTAATCAAAGCATATTTTCAGCAGGTAGATTTTTAAGAAGATATAGCTTTATATACCCACTACTGATTTCTATACCGCTACTCTATTATATAATGGAAATACAGTATATGAATACTTTTTAAGTAAAGAGAAAGCTACTCTATACTATTATATACCATATCATTAGATAGATAAAAAACTGATAGTCAAAAGCAAAACTATAAGAAAGAATCATTGCATAACAGCGCAATATTGACTAACTTTGTGATGCAGTTCAATGCTGCAAAGAGATTAATTAATTTATTGTTGAATTATCTTGGTTCATTACTGGATTAAACCATAAATTAAACTATGGTGCAGAAATAAAGCATAAGATATTAATAATCAAGATTATCATAGCTATAATAATAAACGTCTGGGGGGCGTGTGGTCGCAAGTTCGAATCTTGTCATCCCGACTACCGATAAAGCATTGATAATCGAAAGATTATCGATGCTTTTTCTTTTATGGGGTTATACTTAGCGGGGCGGTTGAATTATTTTCCAGAAAATGCCCTCCGTATAAACAGATGTTTTTATTTCCTCGGTAGGAGAAATGTTTTTTCCCAATAGGAGAAAAACAGTTCAGTAATAGCCGGCAATAAAATGGGGAATAAATTATCATTGATATCCCAAGCTTTTTCTTTTTTACAGACTAATACCTATCTTTGCATAAAAACACATTTAATATACTTATGAAGAAACTTATTGCTTACATTGCCCTTAGTTTCGCGGCAATAACCAGCTATGCAACCACTCCCCTCTGGATGCGTGACGTACAAATCTCACCTGATGGGACAGAAATCGTATTTTGTTATAAGGGAGACCTCTACAAAGTGCCTGCCAAAGGCGGAACTGCTACACAACTCACTACGCAAGACTCTTACGAATGTACTCCGATATGGTCGCCGGATGGCAAACAGATAGCCTTTGCCAGTGATAGAAACGGGAATTTCGATATCTTCATCATGTCGGCAAATGGCGGAACAGCCCAGCGACTGACTACTCATTCAGCCACTGAGCTACCCTCCACTTTTACCCCGGACGGCAAATATATTTTATTCTCAGCATCTATTCAGGATCCGGCAAGCAGTGCCCTCTTTCCTTCAGCCGCCATGACTGAACTCTACAAAGTTCCTTCAGTCGGCGGACGCACCGAACAAGTACTGGCCACCCCTGCCGAAGCGGTATGCTTCGATAAGTCTGGCAATCGCTTTTTCTATCAGGACCGCAAGGGGGGTGAAAACGAATGGAGAAAGCACCATACTTCTTCCATCACCCGTGACGTATGGATGTACGATGCCAAAACAGGTTCACATACCAACCTTACCCAGCACGCAGGCGAAGACCACAATCCGATTGTATCACCGGATGGACAAACCGTCTACTTCCTGAGCGAACGTAATGGCGGCTCATTCAACGTATATTCTTTCCCGGTTTCGCAACCCCAATCGATAAAAACAATTACCAGCTTTAAAACCCATCCCGTGCGTTTCCTTTCAATGAGTAACAACGGCACCTTGTGCTATGGATACGATGGTGAGATCTATACCCAGCAGGAAAGCTCGAATCCCCGGAAGATAAATGTAGAAATCATTCGCGACGACCAGCCACAAATAGCTTATCTGAAATATCCGGATAGAGCAACCTCTGCTACAGTTTCACCGGACGGCAAGCAAATTGCTTTCACTGTACGCGGTGAAGTATTCGTAACATCGACAGACTATACCACCACCAAACAGATTACACATACGGCAGCAGAGGAAGATGGTCTCTCGTTTGCCCCGGACAACCGGACGCTGGCCTATGCCAGTGAACGCAGTGGTAACTGGCAGATTTATCTAGCCAAGATAGTTCGGGAGGAAGATCCGAATTTTCCGAATGCAACTTTAATAAAAGAAGAAGTATTATTGCCTTCTACTACCGTAGAACGTTCGCATCCGCAATTCTCACCCGATGGTAAGGAGTTAGCCTTCATTGAAGACCGCAATCGTCTGATGGTACTCAATCTGGAAACCAAGAAAGTACGCCGGATCACCGATGGTTCTACCTGGTACAGCACAAGCGGAGGGTTCGACTATGCTTGGTCTCCGGACAGCAAGTGGTTCACATTGGAATTTATCGGAAACAAGCACGACCCATATTCGGATATAGGTCTGGTCAGCGCACAAGGCAATGGCGAGATTATCAACCTGACCAATAGTGGATACAGCAGCGGTTCACCCAGTTTTGCGCTCGATGGCAATGCCATTCTTTTCACTACCGAACGCTACGGTATGCGCGCACATGCTTCATGGGGTTCGCTGGACGATGCTATGTTGGTATTCCTGAATCAGGATGCATACGACAAATTCAGCCTGAGCAAAGAAGACTACGAACTATACAAAGAAGCAAACTCTGACCGGAAAAAGGTTGCCGCAAAAGACAGTAGTAAGGTAAAGGATGTCGTAGTGGAATTGAAAAACATAGAAGACCGCATCGTACGCTTGACACCAAACTCGTCTAATATGGGAAGTACCCTCATCTCCAAAGACGGAAAAACCCTCTATTATCTGGCCAGTACCGAAAACGGCCGTAACTTATGGAAAATGGACCTGAACAAGAAAGAGACCAAGTTGCTCCATAAAGTAGATGCCGGCTGGACCTCCCTGGAAATGGATAAAGAAGGGAAGACTCTCTTCATCCTGAACGGTAAGAATATGCAAAAGATGAACATGGCTTCCGATGACTTGAAGCCCATTAAATATCTTGCCCAAGTGAAACTGGATCTGAGCGCCGAACGCGAATACATGTTCGACCATGTATACAAACAACAACAGAAGCGTTTCTATAACACCAACATGCATGGGGTCAACTGGGACGCCATGACAGCTGCTTATCGGAAGTTCCTGCCACACATCGATAATAACTATGACTTCGCCGAACTATTGAGTGAATGGCTGGGCGAGTTGAATGTCTCCCATACCGGAGGCCGTTTCTATCCGGACGGACAAAGCGAACCGACAGCCAGCCTGGGACTACTTTTCGACTGGAATTATCAGGATAAAGGAATGCTCATTGCTGAAGTGATAGAAAAGGGTCCGTTCGACAAAGCCACTACAAAGGTGAAAGCCGGTGTAGTTATTGAAAAGATCGACGGTAAAGAGATCACTCCCGAAGCCGATTATTATGTGCTTCTCAATGACAAGGTAAAAAA
>ERZ856578.4558-NODE-4558-length-18434-cov-11.428501_pt1 | contig 18434 bp, 16 predicted proteins | sample MGYA00514384_ERZ856578 | MGnify/ENA primary metagenome ERZ856578 (study PRJEB29103, sample SAMN06111958) | human gut metagenome | biome: human gut; feature: ankylosing spondylitis patient; material: healthy_person | host: Homo sapiens | place: China:Hangzhou... | reverse complement strand
ATAGAAGAGTATGTAGCCTGAAGTGGGCGGATGAGGTTAATGGGAAATTAAACTCCTTTCCTCGTCCGCCTCTTTTTGAGGATTAAAGAATGTTTCCCCTGACAAATTTGAAAGGCCCTTTTGTACTGCTTGCGGCCATGCTTTTGTTTTCTACTAATGGCATGTGGATGGCAATTGCGCCCGATGGGGCTACACCTTTTGTCGTTGGGGCCTCAAGAGTAGTTATCGGAACGATAACAATTGGATTGTGGTGTCTGATTTCTAGACAAGAAGTTATTTTTCGCGGTTGGCCATGGTTTTGGGTTATCTGCTACGCCATTTGTCTATCCACCTATCAGGTAGCATTCTTTAATGCAGTTTCAATTATTGGGGTAGCTGTTGGTACTGTTATTGCACAAGGTTCAGTGCCTATCTTTGCAGGGATCTTACAGTATTTAATTTATAAAAAAAGACCTACAAAAACCTGGTTTGTAGCAGCTCTTATTGGTATTGTCGGTTTGGCACTAGTCAATCAGGTCGAAGAAATTAATGCGTCCTTTTTTGGTTTTTCCTGCGCACTGCTGGCCGGGTTTCTAACTGCTGCAGGCTTTGTGTCAGCCAAACACGTTTCTGTATACCGTACACCCACGGAAGGAATTTTCATTGTCATGATCTTCACTTCCCTGATGATGTTGCCCTTTTTCTTTCTTTTCCCTACCGAGTGGCTGTTCTCAGCAAAAGGAATGTTTTGCATGGGAATGCTTGGCTTTTTCAATTGCGGGATAGCCTTTATCCTTCAGTTTATTGGCTTAAAAAGCACAGCTCCAACAATGGCTTCCATCATTGCTTTGGCTGAACCATTAGGTGCTGCCACAATAGGAATCGTATTTTTGGGAGAGGCCTCCAGTCCAATGACCCTAATAGGTATTGCCTGCCTCTTAATGTCAGTGCTTTTTATGGTTATTTTCCCTGAAAAAGATGTTGCAAACTAGACTTTGAATTCCTCTGTATTTTTTAACTATTTCAAAATCAAAAAAGGCCTATTCAAAAATAAGAATAGGCCAAAATATGGATCATCCGCTGTTAGTGTTATTGGATCAAACTGTTGACTTCTTCCTCCATACGTGCTTTCGCCCCTTCAACTTGTTTTATCCAGGCTGCCAATTGAATTTCATCAGATTGAATCTGTTTCAGACGTGCATCTAACTGACGGTTGACTTCAGCCTGAGAAGTCCCACCTAAAATATTCTTTGATTCTGCATTTTTAAGCGGATCCAAAGCCATTTGAATTTCTTCATTGCTTAGTCCGGTTTGCTTACCAAATAGTTGCATGAAGAATTGGTCTACATCGGCTTTCGTAATTTCATTGGAACGCTTTCCTGTCGAGATCATATGATCTACGACCAATGCAACAATTTCGTGAGCTGCCCTAAATGAAATATGATCATGACGCACTAATGAATTAGCCAACTCGGTCACTGTGCAGAAATTTCCTCTAGCGTTATTGAGCATGCGCTCTTTATTGGTTTTCAAAGTGCTGATTGTGTCAATCATTAATTCAAAACACCCCTGCATTTCAGACATAGCTGTGTAAATGTAGCGGGTACTTTCTCCGCACACATCGCAAACGTTTGTATAAGGGGTATTCTTCATTGTTGCATAGGAACCAACATAAAAACCCTCAATGTTCCCACATTTACCCTTAATGTATTCCAAGGTATACGGATTTTTCTTTTGAGGCATGATGGAAGAACAGATTGCAACGGAATCGTCAACTTCAATATACCCATACTCGGGAGTCGCCCAAACATAAAGATCATGGCAGAAACGAGATAATGTATTGCCTAAAATAGCTAGAGCACTTAAAAGCTCCAAGGCAAAGTCACGACTACCAATGGCATCGACCGAGTTGTCCATAGGTTTATCAAAACCCAATAAGTCACTCATCAGTTGTCGATCAATATTCCATGTAGTCGAACCCATTGATCCACCACCCATCGGGCAAATATTCATATTTGCAAAAACGTGGCTCAAACGAGAGTAATCGCGATCAAGACCCGCCAAAATCCCTGAACAATAATGAGCAAAAGTAATTGGTTCAGAAGGTTGCAAGTGCGTGTAGCCAGCCATTACTGCGTCAGTGTTTTTACGTGCGGTTTCCAAAATAGCACGACGCATTAAATTGAATTTTTCACATAGTTTTAAATAAAAACGACGAGCGTCCATCCTTGACATGGTTGCGTTCATATCGTTTCTAGACCGTGCGGTATGTTGCTGTCCCCCAATTTCAATACCTGTTCTATCGATTAGATATTTTTCGAGGTTAAAATAAACGCCTTCTAAAGCCGGATCTATAGGAAAATTCGGTTGATCCCCCATGTCAGCCATTTCTTTAGTGACTTTCAAAATTTCTTTAGCAACCGCTTTATCAATAATCCCTTGTTTGGCAATCATCACAACATGGGCCTTATTGAGATCCAAATAGGTCTGATATGAATGGTCCATATCACCTTTAATGTTTGGTTCCACAATATTGCGAATCACACTGGGTGACAATGTTTTTTTGATTTTTCCTCTTTGAATGGTCGTTGACATAGCAAACCTCGACTAAAAATAATCAGATTGGTAAAGCTACCTTTACCTTATTAAAAGGTAAGGTTTTCCCTTAATAGACTCAATCTACTTTCTGAAATCTCAATAACCATCATGCAAATTTTTCAATATGGTTTGTTTTATTGATTTTTATTCATAAAGTTAAGTTGGGTTTAAGGTTGTAGAGAATCAGCTTTGCCTGAGTTTTGGCGGAGTGCATCATGTGGCTTGGAATTGTTGCAGCACTAATGGCCTGTGCTTTATGGGGCGTGACGTATATCTTGCCTGCCCTATTGCCTAATTATGATGTTTTGCATACCGGCCTTGTACGATGCATTATTGTTGGCACCTGTGCGATATGTATTACGATTCCAGTCTATAAACAGTTGAAAGTTCTAAAGACGAGAGACTGGATCATTGTCCTTGAATTAGGCGTTATCGGAAGTTTTATTAACTTTCTGGCGCAGCTTTTCTGCAGTGCTTGGTCTGGCCCTTCTGTTTCAGGTATGACCACAGGTGCGATACCGGTTCTAGTTGCCATCATTTCAAATGAACGTGATCGTCGAAAAGGTAAGCCCTTTCTTTCACTACATAAACTTCTTTTTCCCCTAGGCTTACTTTGCGTAGGCTTTATTTTGTGTAATTTCTCTGAATTTCAATCCTTGTCTTCAAAAAGCGGAGAAACACAATTTATTTTCGGAGTCATTTTAGGTATCACACACACTTTACTGTGGACGTGGTACCCCATCGTTAACGCTGACTGGCTTCAAGAACACCCAAATTTCAGCTCTTCTACCTGGGCTACTTTACAGTGTGCATCTCTTTTGCCGGTCGGTTTAGTCACTTTCATTATTTTCAGGATTTGGGTAATGCCTGAAGGATCCCCCATCCTAGGCGATACTCCCTACCGCTTCGTTATTGTCTTACTTTTGAATGGTTTTTTCTGCAGCATTGTCGCCATGTCGCTCTGGAATGTTGCTTCAAAATATGTCCCAACTTCATTAGTTGGGCAGATGATGGTTTTTGAAACGATTTTTGCAGTCATTTTTGGACACATCGTATCCCAGAAATTCCCGACTTTAATTTTATTTACCGGGGTAGTATTTTTAACAATAGGGGTCTCTTTGGCATTACATATGTTCAATAAACTAGACTATAAGACTCAAAAATGAACAAAACTCAAGAATTAACTTTTAAAAGTTTGTCGGTCTTTATTAAAGTCATTGACACCGGCAACATGACCGTCGCAGCCAAAGACTTAGGGCTCACAGCCTCCGCCGTCAGCCGCAGAATATCCAATCTTGAAGAAGTGTTAGACGTAAAGTTAATAGAGCGCCACACGAAGCAAGTAACTCCCACGATTTACGGTAGAGTTTTATATCAAAAATCCATACCTATAATGGAAAAACTTGCGCTTCTTTTTGAAGAAGTAAAAAATCCAATGGGAAATAAAAATTTGGACTTAAGATTAGGCTCTTCGACTTCAATTACCAATACTTTCTCTCCCTACATCATTCCTGATTTGGTCGACAGAGTTCATTCTCTTAGTTCATATAACGGACCCACTCCTAAAATCTGCGGTATGCTGATGAGTAATGAATTGGATATCGCATTGATGACACAGACCCTTGAAACTGAAAAAGAAATTTACTCGCTTCCTCTGTATAACGAAGATTATGTGGCCATCATTCCAGATGAGTTTGAAAACGTGGTCAACACAAAACATGAATTACTAAACTTAGCTGAAAAACTTCCATGTGTTCAGTTCAATCCGTCAACCATGGATGCACAACACACAACTCGGGTTTTAAGACAGTGGGGTATTACTAATCATAAAATTTCAGTCAATAGCATTGAAGCCGCCCTGCGACTGGTTGCATTAGGCAAAGCGTGGTCATTAATGCCAACCTTAAACATATGGTCCGGTGAAAAGTTTTTCCATGGAGTTTGCTTCAAATTAGTTTCGCCTCAACAAGGTAAACGCTTCGCTTATTTACTTTATAAAGACAATAAATACGAAGACATTGCTTATTACATAAAAGATCTTGTTCAAGACACTATGACAAACGTTTTACTACCAGAGATTAATCAAAAGAATCCTTTGTTGGCGAAGTCGATCAATCTTCTTTAACCCTATATATAAACAGAACTACAAGTAAACCATAACTGGTATTAAATAAGAGAAAACTTTATACTGCCAACATTCACTAAATAGGAGCAATTATGCCCATTACCGTTGTCGATACGAAATTAGATATAGTAAAACTTATTGAACCTCGTGTTTTCGGGGACACGAGAGGCTTTTTTATGGAATCATGGAACGAACGCGATTTTAATGCACAAGTTAAAGAAATCCGTTTCATCCAGGACAATCACTCAAGAAGTAAAAAAGGCGTTGTGCGTGGTTTGCATTTCCAATTGCCTCCACATCCTCAAGCTAAGTTAGTTCGTTGCGTGTTGGGCTCAATTTACGATGTTGCTGTTGATATTCGTAAATCTTCACCTACGTTCGGCCAATGGGTTGGTTACGAATTAAGCGCAGAAAATAGACGCCAATTGTGGATACCGGAAGGGTTTGCACATGGCTTTGTTGCATTAACAGATTTTGCAGAAGTCTGCTACAAGACAAATGAATACTGGCACAAAGAATGCGAAAGCTCCATTCGCTGGGATGATCCTGATATCGGTATCGTTTGGCCTTTAGATACTGCTCCTTGTCTTTCTGAAAAAGATGCTCTTGCTCCTTATTTTAAGGAAGCCAAGTTGTTTGAGTAATTCCCTGGTGAGTAATCGTGGCTCGTACAACCATCTTGATGGCAACATACAATGGTGAGCGCTATCTGTCTGACCAGTTGAATTCATTCTTGCGTCAAACAAGCGAGGATTGGGATTTGTGGGTTTCTGATGACGGTTCATCTGATAACACAAAAAATGTTCTCTATGACTTTTCAACCAAGCACGATAGAGAGCACGCTGTTACGGTAATTGATGGTCCTCGTCGAGGATTTGTCTGCAACTTTTTAAGTTTAGCCTCAGTTTGCCATAATGAATCTGAGTTCTTTGCTTTCTCAGATCAAGACGATATTTGGGAAAATGACAAATTAGAAAGAGCGATTAAATGGTTAGAAACAATCCCATCCACAATTCCAGCTCTTTACTGCTCCAGAACAGAAATTGTTGATGAAAATGCTAGGCCAACTACTCCAGCAACATACTCCCCACTTATGACGGTTAATCCTTCTTTTGAAAATGCCCTTGTCCAATCCATTGCGGGAGGTAACACAATGGTTTTTAATGCGGCTGCGAAAAAATTAATTGATGATTTCGGAGGTGCAGTACCAGTACCGTCTCATGATTGGTGGTTATATCTATTGGTAACTGGGGTGAACGGAAAGATTTATTACGACCCGTGTTCTTCGTTAATGTATCGTCAACATGAAAAGAATGTGGTTGGTTCTAATCGTACTCTTGGTGCCTTGCTTTCCAGGTTGAACAAATTTTTAGATGGTCGTTTCAAAGAATATAACGATAAAAACGTGTACTATCTTAACAACAAAATTTCGCTTATAAGCAAAGAAAATCAACAAAAATTTCACTCTTTCGTTTTAGCTAGGAAGAATCCTGGTTTTAGAGGTTTAAAACCATTTAAAAATTCTGGTGCTAAACGAAACGGAGTTCTTTTTAACCTTGCTTTGTGGCTGGGTGTAATTATTGGAAGAATTTAACTTAATAAGAGGATAACAATGATTCTTGTCACTGGCGGCGCCGGATTTATCGGTTCAAATTTTGTTCTGGATTGGCTGCAAATTAATGATGAACCAGTCGTTAATTTAGATGCTTTGACATACGCAGGAAATTTAGAAAATTTAGCTTCGGTACAGGATAACGATAGGCATATTTTTGTTCACGGAAATATTTGCGATAAAGAACTCGTCAGTAATATCTTTTCTAAATATCGTCCTCGCGCTGTCGTTCACTTTGCAGCTGAAAGTCATGTCGATCGTTCCATTTTTGGTCCAGATTTGTTCTTTGAAACAAATGTGATGGGTACTCTAAACCTATTAGAATGTGCAAAAGCCTTTTATGACCATGAGCTCTCCGCTGAAGAAAAACAGAACTTCCGCTTCTTGCACGTCAGTACCGATGAGGTATATGGCAGCTTAAGTTTTGAGGATGCTCCATTTACTGAAGAAACACCATACCGTCCAAACTCTCCCTACTCTGCTTCCAAAGCTTCAAGTGATCATGCAGTCAGAGCTTGGTTCCATACTTATGGATTCCCAGTTCTAACGACGAACTGCTCAAACAATTATGGTCCCTATCAGTTCCCAGAAAAATTAATTCCTCTGGTTATCTCCAATGCGCTTGCTAGAAAACCATTGCCAATCTATGGCGATGGTTTAAATATCCGAGATTGGTTGTACGTAAAAGACCATTGCTCCGCCATTCGTTGTGTTCTCGAAAAAGGTAAATTAGGAGAAACGTACAATGTTGGAGGCCACAACGAAAGAAACAATATTACAATTGTTCAAACAATCTGCAAGATTCTTGACGAGTTAGTTCCTCATCAAGAAGGCTCATACGAAAATTTAATAACTTTTGTTAAAGATCGACCTGGTCACGATCGTCGTTATGCTATTGATCCGACTAAAATTACAACGGAACTTGGCTGGAAACCAGCCGAAAATTTTGAATCTGGAATTCGTAAAACTATTGAATGGTATCTCAAGAACCAAAAATGGTTTGAGCGTGTAAAAAGTGGTGCCTACCGCGAATGGACTTCTAAGCAATACGGTGGTAAATGGTAGTTTTCTAAAATGAGCAAAATTTTAGTCTTTGGGAAAAATGGTCAGGTTGGCTGGGAACTACAAAGATCTCTTGCCTTAATTGGCGATGTGATGTTTCTTAGTAGAAAAGATCAAGGTGGAGATCTCCTCGACATAGACACCATGGTTGCTCGTATTCGAGAAGAAAAGCCTGAAATTATCTTCAATGCAGCTGCTTATACAGCCGTTGATGCTGCTGAAACTGACCAAGAGACAGCAAAACGAATCAATTGTGATGCAGTTGAAGCTATGGCAAATGTATGTAAAGAGCTAAACTCATTGTTAGTTCATTACAGTACAGATTACGTCTTTGACGGAACTGGGGACCACCCATGGAAGGAAGATGATTGCATTGATCCTATCAACGTCTACGGCTTAACAAAAGCTTTAGGAGAAAAAGCAATTGTTAAAAGTAATTGCAAAGCTTATATTTTCAGAACTAGTTGGGTCTACGGTGTTCACGGTAAAAATTTCGTCAAAACCATGTTGAGACTTGGTCAATCTCGAGAAAGTTTAGGGATCGTTGCCGATCAAATCGGAACTCCTACTTCTGCTGAATTCATTGCTGATGTATCTACATGGATTGCATTACATAAAAAACTGGCAAAAGCTGAAATTATCCATTTAGTACCGCTTGGGGTAACTTCTTGGTACGATTTTGCTCTCAGTATTTTTGCTAATGTTGCTTCATCTGATCTATCTATAAAAAAAGTGAAACCTTTAAAATCTACAGAGTATCTAACCCCTGCTAAACGTCCCTTAAATTCTAGGTTGGATAACTCAAAGTTACTTTCATTATTGCCAAAAAATTCTGTTATGAATTGGCAACATTACTCAAATCGGGTTCTTAAAGAAATACTTTCGGAATAAAGGAATTCTCATCATGACTCGCAAAGGTATCATTCTAGCCGGTGGTTCTGGCACTCGTTTATATCCGATAACACTTACAGTCAGTAAACAACTACTGCCAGTTTACGATAAACCGATGATCTACTATCCGCTAACCACTCTCATGCGTGCTCAAATTCGTGATGTGTTGGTTATTAGTACTCCGAGGGATATTAGTCGTTTCGAAGAACTTCTTAAAGATGGTTCTCAATGGGGAATGAATATCCAATACTGTGTACAGCCTAGCCCGGATGGTCTTGCCCAAGCATTTATACTTGGACGCGACTTTATTGGCAATAATCCCTCTGCTCTCATACTTGGTGATAATATCTTTCATGGAGCCTATCTGGGTCAAATTTTAAGAGAAAGTAACGATAAAATTAATGGGGCAACTGTTTTCGCGTATCAAGTTCACGATCCTGAAAGATATGGTGTTATTGAATTTGATAAAAACTTTAAAGCATTATCAATCGAAGAAAAACCCTTAAAACCTAAATCATCTTATGCTGTAACAGGACTATACTTTTACGATAATCAGGTCTGTGATATAGCCAAAGAAATCAAACCAAGTGCAAGGGGAGAGTTAGAAATTACTTCAGTTAATGAAGCATACTTAAATCAAGGACTTTTAACAGTGAGAATTCTTCAAAAGGGATATACATGGCTTGATACCGGCACTCATGACAGTTTAATGTCTGCAACTTCATATATTGCAACAATACAAAATAGACAAGGTCTGCTAGTAGGAAGTCCTGATGAAGTTTCATTCACTAATGGTTGGATAAATCGCGAACAGTTTTCTAATTTGATCAAACCATTTTTAAAAACAAATTACGGTCGTTATTTACAAAACATACTTGCTGAATAGTTTATCTCTTATTATCTAAACAGAATGAACTCAAATTTTCCATTAAACCTAAAGGAGACTTTTAAAGTACCATTTTTCTAATGGGATTCCATTAGAAATAAATGTTGTAATGCATTGATATTTCGATAGGAATTTTTATTAAAAGTGCCAAAAGAGGCTGACTATGACCATGCCGGACTACCTAATTAGCTTTTCCAACTCTGAAAACGTTTCGGCATGGAGTGGTTTGGCTCTTTAGCACAATTTTTGAATGCTCTTCGTTTTAGAAGTCAGCGGGCTCGATGGTCCTTGCATCTCCCCCAATCCATTCGTGGTTATGATCCCTGTTTGCTTGTTAAGTAATTTGTCACCAACGTTCTTTGCGGGGCCAATCGATTCTGTCACATGAATACTTTACACACTGATAAGGTGATCCCTCATATTTGCGATTGATCTAAGATCACGGAGCAAAAAAGCTTTCAGTCGCTTTTTCCAACGATTCACTGCGTCCAATCAAAGTGCCAAGTTGATGGACGAGGTTTAGGGCTGGTGTGCAGACCAGGCTCGAGTTGGCAACTGCGTCACCTTGGATGTCGACTCTCCACCGCGGTAACCCGTTTTGGCAATCAACGAGGCGCTGAGATCGGTTATAACCCACGTTATCACGGTCGAAAAAGCCACCGGCTTTCTCAGCGAACCCAACCTAATCGTCAACTTTTGACTACGTTCGGGAAACGCTCACACAGCCAATAATATCGAAGGCTTCTTGAAACAAACGAAGTCACACTGGGGGCAGGCGTATTGCTATATTGCGTGCAGATAGTTGTTTTCCCTCGCCTAAAGTCATTGACAGGTGTGACATGAGCGATGGCATCGCGATTTTTAAGTCTAGCTACTAGGCGTCGTCTTGGGCTAAAGCTTATCGAGTGATTTTTATTCGTCAAAATATAGGCATCCGAGAACAAGCTATCGGAAAGAGCCCGAACCAATATGAGGATGACTGGGATTTTGAGCATTATCGCTAAAGCGCTCTGGTTACCAACATAAAATACAATGCGCTACGATTTGGCGGGTGTACCGATTAAGAGCCAACTACGAAGACCAGTTCAAGGCATTGAAGGAAGATTTCGGATTAGACAGCTTGTGATGAGGGATTATTGGGCCACGCAAGTGGTATTAACTTTGGCGATATTGACAGCAGACCTGGCCAACCTGTTGTCAAACGTCATGAAAACTGTACACAAAAATGCCCCCCTAAATTGCAACAGTTTTCTAATAATTTTTAAAACAAAATTCCACCGGTGAAAGATGATTTAATTTTGCCTGGATTCCTTCATTGTTGTACCAAATAATGTAATCATTAATGATCTTTTTGAGTTCTTTTCTTCTTAAACAATAACATTGAGTTATAGGCAACTGGTAAATTGTCTCTGATTTAAGGTGCCCATAAAAATTTCCCATATAGGCATTGTCATAACAATTCCCTTTTCTGGAATAACTTAAAACTCGGCCGTATCCCTTCATTGGACTTGTATATGTCCCTCCTTGGTCATTATGAAGGATGGCATTTTTGCAGTATGCGACTTTATCAAGTGTCTTTATAGCCAGCTCGACTGTTGCACCGGCATCAAAATCCCAAGCAATGATTTCCTTAGTACAAAGGTCCTTTATTGTGCTTAGAACCAGCCATCCTTCGACAGTATGAAAGAAGGTCATATCCGAAACTAATTTTTTTCGTGGACTGTCAGAAACAAAATTTCTTTTGATTAAATTATTGACAGGTCGACTATCAAGGTTTTTTGAGTAGTTTGTACATGAAAATAGTTTTTTTCGTCTTCTGATAGTTGCATTTAGACCATTTAATCTCATTAATCGAGCAACTCTTTTGTGATTAATCGATTGATTGAATCGGCGGCTCATTTCTTTAGCCATGCGTTTAGCGCCGTATGAATAACGATGTTGGATTTGGAAAAGCTTTATTGCATCGACTAAAGGTTGACTATCCGATGATTTTTCCTGTTTTAATTTCCTGTAATAAGTACTTCTATGAATTCCCAATAGCGAACAAGCTTCCTGAATAGACAGACCGTAAGTATGCAACTGCGAAATTTGAGAAATCATGTTAGCTGTATCTCTTGTCTTCAGATCGAAGTTGTTTTTTATCCAACGCATTAATGCTTGCTTTTGCCGTTCTAATTTTTTTTGATTAATCGTTGCCATGGTTGTACCTTGCTGATAGGCAGAGTTAACAGTATGGCAAAAATCGCTATTCAATAAATATTGGCGGCACCAGCGCTGCACCGATCGTATGTTATAGCCCAGTTGCTCGGCTACTTCTCTGGTGCAACGATGATTTTGTTTCACCTCATAAACAGCCCAAGCAATAATTTCAAAATTTGACCGACTGTTTGGTAAGGAATCCCGTATTGCCGGGTAAGCCGAATCGATACTTCCGAATTTTTTGACTCTCCTAACCCAATGTCTTAATAAACCGCAACTGACATTATTCAAGGCAGCAAAGCGTTCACAACCCAAAGATTGGGAAAAATACCTTTGAAGAATCAATCGCTTTTCTTCAATGCTGTATTTACGTTTAGTGCCCTCAGTCCAATCCGTATGACCATAAGCTGTCAGACGCTTCCATTCTAAAACTTGGTCTAATGGTAGGGAATGGATTTTCGATAAATGGCTTGCCGATTCCCCAGCCATAAAACCAGCTAATACTTTTAAGCGAATATTTTCCATACGACCTCCAGCTTGAAATTGTCGCATTTCTGGGGGGCAGTTCATTTTTGTGCACAGTTTTCATGACGCTCGACAAATGGTTAAATAAACCACCTTTAATGCGACCTTATCGTTTGGAAACATCTTATACCGTGTGGTCTTTTGTTATAAAGATATGGAGTATTGCTTGCTGAAGATAAAAGCAACTCTCCTGGGGATTCATTTCTTCGAATGGATAAGCTCTCCCCCAGGAGAGGATTACTTATAATCGGGAAAATTTGGAATTGCTGCTTTCCCACTAATTACTGAAGAACCTTTTCTTTAAAACTTAGTAAATCATTCCATCAAAAGGTTTTTTAATTGTAATGCATAAAAGAAATTGTTTGGTCCAAATGCTGAGAGGTCCAAGCCATAGTCCTAAAACCTTTGCCCTCACAACAAATTTTTAACATACGCTCAACTGCATGAGCATACGTACCGTCAAGTCCAATCGGCTCTACAGGGAAATCTTCTATAGATAAATTAGCATCAAAAAGTGTAGTTAGTGCGGCAGGTCTATACCAAAACATTGTCCCAACAGAGAAAAACATATCCGATCGCGTAATTTCTTTAAAATGATGGCTAGAGCAACGTGCTATTAATTTATTCATCAAATATTCATTATCTCCAATCACTTCTATTCCGTTATATCGCCATTGATTAAATACATTCAAATAGGGACCTGGAAAAACGCACCCGACATCAGGGTATTTCTTAAAAATAGTAAATATTTCGCTTAAAGCTTTCACTGAAAGTAAGTTATCAAATAAGTATCTTCTCCACACTTCCCCATCATCTCCATTTTGAGGACTTCTCTTTCCATGTAGATGTGCAAACAGATCGTATTTTAATTGAATTTGTCTTAAATTTATTAACCAAGGAGCTACATCTCTACCACGATTTTCACAAAGGATAACTTTAGGTTTATTAATAAAAAAAGTACTCGTCTCAAGTATCCTTTCGAGTGGATTAATGGCCTCTGATTTTGAAGTAGTGATATACACATCTGTTTGAGATGGTAAATTATTTATATAAAAAAGCAATTCCCAAATGAGCGTTTGATCATGAAGATGAACATGAACCCCTATCTTCTCTTTAGTTAAGGTGGAATCCAAAATTGGATATACGTCTTGATATTTAAAATAATTATTCGGATTATAAAAACCCGTTCCTACAACAGGTGAGGAATAACATCTGAGCTTTTCCATTTTTTTTGTCAACGATATCTTCTCTCCAGTACTATCATCTGGAAACACAACACGTTTAAAAAGGTCCGCCTCACAAAAAGGCGATAAATTAACAGATGCGTTTATTCCATCCAATATCGCATCTAATTTTGATGGTTTAAGATAGGCAAGATAGTCAGAAAATAAATTACAGAAGGCAATACAAAGATCTGTTATACCTCGTTGACAATCTAGAATATCCTGTTTCATCTCACTTGAATAATTTTCATCTATAAAAATAGGACTTCCCTTTTCATCAACACAAATAGCTCTTTTATCAACAGGAGAGAAAATCTCTTCGAATAGCAAATACAACCCTCCATATTTCTTTTCATCCAAATCTCCGAACAGGGAATAAGTTGTAGTCCCAAATTTCTTATCATTCTTTTTATTGTTTTCTGTTTCCCATAAATAAAGCTTATCGAACTTATGACTGGGTAAAACATTTGCTAATGATCTAGAAATAGATCCAGAATATCCACAATCAAAAACAAGATGCTTATATGAACTAGAGAAAATTTTCGAATAATACTTATACAGGTTCGTATTATTGTATTCAATGTACTCTTCAATCAAAGGCTTTACTTTTTCTAAAGTTTTGCTCCAATTTAAGCTATCACTCTTTAATATTTCTAACTCACAAGAATTAAGGCTGTTCTCGATTCGTAATTTAAATTCTTCATTTCGTATAAAACGTTTCAAAAAACTTTTAATAGAAATTTCATGCCCATGAGTCTCAGGCGAAATAAAGGAATTAAAATCGTTAGCTAGTGCTGTATAGTACAGTATCCTGCCTGATTGAAAATACTCTCCCTTAATGCTATTTTTCACATATTGATGTAGCAAATTATATATTCTTACAGGGAAATACCCATCCCTAGAAGCGAAGAATATTTTTTCATAATTTCTTGAAAAATCTGAATTTATAGTTTTTAACATTGCTGCTAAAAGAACAGGACCAATTCCAAAAAGACCTAGCTTATACATATCAGTGAATAATGCAGCATGTTTTTCACCGATTAAAAGTTCTGAAAACTTATTCCATGCAAACCCTTGAATTAAACGAATAGCCGAATCAGCATACTGAATCCTTTCATATGTTTTTTTCCAAAAACCTTGTTTTTTTAAAATCTCATCTTGTACTGATGGGTAATAAAACCCAACAATTCCTTTGCTCAGTGGCTGAACATAATCAGATTGATAATTATCACCAATATGGAGAATATTACCTGGGGCACAATTTTCTCTTTTTATAACTTCATCAAATAGCAAGCCATTAGATTTTCGTCGATTAAATTGGTTACTAACATATACTTTATCAATCTTTTTATAACCTTTTATTTGTAAAAATTCCTTCAATATTTCTTCTGTTAAATACATATCACTAACAGCTATGACTCGCTTATTACTTTTTACAGCATGTTGATATAGCTGATAGATTTCCTCTCTACGAAAAAGAAGTTTTTTTTCTAGCTCTAATTCCTCATTTAATAGCTTCAAACAAATATCCTTTGAAAGGTTATATTCTTTCGAAATCCATTTGTATATATCAAATATGTTAGCATTGTCTTTCCCCATTTTTGATTCGGCATTCAATCTCATAGAAATGAAATCAATGTTGTATTCTAATTTGACCTTATCTGCTAATACATAAAGAACATCGGTCGGAAATACAGATGGGCGAGATAATAGAGTATCAAAAATATCGAAGCTTACAACTTTTATTTTTTCATTCTCAATCAAAGACTTTACTTTCTCCAAATCGAAAAAAGAAGCATGATCATACTTTAAATAATTAAAAACCTTTTCATATTCCGTCTTATCACAATTTTCAGCTCTACCAAGGGCCCTTTCTTTAAGACCATCGTATCCTTTGTGAAAAAATATAGTTAATACCTTTTTTGTTAACGGAAGAAACCCACCTGATTTTTTAAGAAAAATAGGTAGATGGCGACGTAAAAAATTAACTTTATAAAAAAGACTCATATCATTTAACTTAATTATGAAGTTTTACAGAGTTGTAGCTAAAGTAAAAATCGTACTCAGTTAATTAGGGGTGCTTATTAACTATGTAGTTTGATGTGTACCAATGGCTAGAAATTTTTATTAGACTTTTTTTATAGTATTCTTCTTCTGCAAGAACATCTGCCCCTGATTTACAAGTGATGTACCATGGATAATGTCTCGCTACGTAAGGGTAATTAGATCGAAGACTTCTCCACCAATTTTGCATATATGGCCTTATATTTGGACGATACAGTGCAAAAGTAGTATCAATTGGTGCGCAGTAAAATTCTGTGCTTTTATATTGAGTTAGCCAATGTTGCATTTCCCATGAAATAACTTCATCTTTTCGGTCGTATTCATCAGGAAGATCAGAAATGGACAATGAAAAACCTACTTTTGTTATAGACGAATCTTTTCTTAAAACTTGATAAAAATGTTTAAGAAAATCTTTAGGGCAATCTAGATCAGGGATAACATCGCAATCAGTTAAAACGAAAGGAACTCGATTGATGGTGTCATCAAAGCATCGACTTTTCCATAATGCCAAATGTCCATAATTCTTGGTTAATCTAACAACTTTAAATTTTGTATTCGCTAAATACTTAAGTAAGGGAGGGTAGGTTGACGCGTTATCAACAATGACAATATTCTCAGAGTATCCACACGAGCACAAATAATCTACTAACTGTTTTAAACAAACAAGCCTGTTATACGATAATATGAAAATGGGGATGTCTTGAGGAAGCTCTTCAGGTATTTGTTGTTGCTTTACACTCACGATCTTTAGTTTCTCTCTAAGACGGTACACCACCCCTTCTATTCCATATGTCTTATAAAATCTGACGTACGATTTAAACTTTATCGGAATTTGCTTAGCAGAGAGGAGTTTAGCATAAAACCACCGCATACTATTGAAGAGGAAACGCCTATCAACTTCTTTTATTATTTGTTTGATGCGACTTGGAATAATTTTTGGCTGTCTAAGTCCATTAATTAAATCAAGTATAGGTTTTCTATATAAATAGGTCTCATGCGATTTTGCTTTGTCGTGAATTTCTTTGTAATCTAGAAACAAATTTTCGTGGCTATATTTTACCGAATGTTTCGACTCAAAATATCGCAAATTTTTCTCAATCAATTTTGCGTACTCAGATTGATCAATTTGATTAAAACTAAACGATCCCTTGTGATAAACGAAGACCCCTTCAGCGATTAATATCTTATATCCTGCTTTGAGAACACTAAGGCAGTAATCATCATCTTCAAAATTACCTCTTCCATAGTTTTCGTCTAATAATCCAACTGTATTAATCAATTGTCGATTTATAGCAACACAAAAAAAACAAAGCTTATTAACGCTAAAACATTCACCCTTATGTTTCATTGTATAGTTCAACGACAGGCGTTCGTAGTTTGTTTCAGTTAACCCAGGAATCGTTATTTGTTGCATGCTTCCTATTCTATTTGTGACTGGCCCCACTAGACCAATCTTCGAATCAGCAAAAGGTGCTACGATCTGCTCTAGCCATCCATCAGAAACTAACGTATCGTTATTTAATAAAACAATATACTTACCTTTAGCTAATCTAATACCAATATTATTGCCAGATGCATATCCTAAATTTTTATCATTTAAAATGATAGTTATATTTTTTAAAACTGACTCTTTCTGATATCTTTTCAACCAATCCCTTGTTTCGTCAGTTGAACAATTATCAACGATTATCAATTCATTTTTTTCTAAATCCGTATGCTTAATAATGCTATCTATACAGGGAATAGTACAAGAATAAAGATTGTTATAAGTCAATACTATTATTGATGATTGAATTTGATTATTCATACAGCTATCTCACTAATCATATCAAGACCAGGTCACCAAATAAAAGGTTAACAGACCATCGTCACTAAAGTTGATATTGCATTTTAGAAAAAAAAAAAATTAAAAAAAAAGTCAAAATATTTGTTGACAGATAACAGTACGTTCTCTGCGTTATCAATCTATTCCATCTTGTTGAGCTCGCGAATCACACTAGGATCCAAATTCAGTTGTGCACTTAGATCAAAATCTTCTAAAGTACAGACCCTAGGGAAGTGAGCTACCATCTGTAGTGTCCAAAATAAATTTTCAGACTGACAATAATTGAAGGCAATAAAAAAGCATATCGAAAACCTTTAAAGTTTTAGATACCACTCAAAGACAAAAGGAAATCCGATATGCTTAGAGCAGCAGTATCGATGTTTGCACAAATTGTCCAGTTTTTACTACAATCTTTGGTCTTTAGACTTGTTCAAAAATATCAGATTGACAAAGCTTCTAAAGGCATTAGCACCAAAGATCAGCTCATTGCCATGATGTTTTGCCAGCTCTGTGGAGCAGAATCCCCTAAGAGAAATAGCCGACGGATTGTATTCAAGGTTAGGCAAAGTCAACGATCTCGGTGCCCATGCTATTGGTCGCTCGAATCTGTCTTACGTCAATCAACTTCATGATTAGCATGTCTATGAAGACTTCTATTACGGTTTGCTAGAGCATTTCCGAAGCATGTTAACCGGAGTGAGGATTAAACCAATCTGCACGAATAAAAAGATTTTTAGTCTGGACTCCACGACCATAGGACTTTGTTTAAAACTCTTTTATTGGGCTCACTTCAGAACAACCAAGGACGACATCAAACTTCACACACTGTTGGATAACGATACGTTGATACCGGAGTTTATAGCTGTCTCAGAAGCGGCCGTTTTCGATATCAAAGCGACCCGAACTCTGGTAGGCGTTCCTAAAAACTGTATTTTGGCCATTGTCCGCGGATATTACGACTTATTCTGGTACAGACAGTTAACCAAACGCCACACCACCTTTATCGCACGAATTAAAGAAAATATAGAGCTTAGGCAAGTTAAACGAATTCTAGTTGATGAAAATGAGATTTGGGACTGCTACGAAGTCAGGTTGCAATCAGATGAAACTGCGTATGAAAAGGGACAGTTGAAAACTATACCAAAGTATCGATTGGTTCAGTGGAAAGACAAAGAAAGCGGAAGATGGTTTGAGTATCTGACCAATGACTTCAAGCTCAGTGCCGAAGAAATCGCTGCTGTTTATAAAGATCGATGGTAAATCGAGTTGTCTTTCAAAGAACTCAAACAAGTGGAATTTATCGGTGATTGGGACAGGGGGTGGGGGTGCGGACAAAAAGTTGGACTTTTTAAGTGATACCATTATACTGTCTGAACTCCATCGGACTTAAACCGCCCAGAGAGAGCTTTAATCGTTTTTCACGATACCATTTCATATAGTCGTTA
>ERZ856578.4545-NODE-4545-length-18457-cov-5.564309_pt1 | contig 18457 bp, 15 predicted proteins | sample MGYA00514384_ERZ856578 | MGnify/ENA primary metagenome ERZ856578 (study PRJEB29103, sample SAMN06111958) | human gut metagenome | biome: human gut; feature: ankylosing spondylitis patient; material: healthy_person | host: Homo sapiens | place: China:Hangzhou... | reverse complement strand
AGTCCTCCTCTACCGCGACCCCAGGGAGAGCGTCCCAATCATCGGTGAAAGTTTCGCTGTCCCGGATCTTTCTGCGGCCCTGCAGGACTGCGCTTTTCTTCCGCTGTACGGAAATCACCAAGTATTTGGTGAACTGGTTTTGTACCATGTTTGCCTCGCCTTTGCCATCGTTCCAAAATCGCATGGCAATATCCTCCGTTCAGTCTGAATTTTTTGAAATTCAGACCGAGTGGAGGCCCCCGGCACCTTACAAAGTATCTGCAAATAAAAAAGCGGCCGATGCTGCGCTTTTGCGCAACATCGGCCGCTTCGGTCACATTGAAATATCTGACTTTTTTGTCGTACATAGCACAAGGGAAAATCCTCTGCTCTTCTGCCAAAAGTGGGATCCCTTTTCTACATCGACTGAAATGATACCTGGATGTCGCCCGTAAAGCAGTGTGTCCTGGCACATGCAGGCAGTAGCCTATTTCAATGTGACGGCATTTCAAAAAACCGATCACACCGTATGGCTCCCTCCGTTCACACGGCTGGCACACAGGCGGCAGGCATCATCTCCTCTCTTATCGGCAGTGCTGTCGCCTTGCCGATAAATATGACTTTATACTATGGCTTGATTTCCAATCAAAAGACAACAACGGGAAAAACTCAGATACAATCCGTATTCTGCTTTAAGCAATTTGATTACAGTGCATTTTCGTCCAATTCCATAAACCCTTGCGGATTCGTTATGCCGGCCTTCAAAAATACTTTTGCCTTATCAGTATGGAATTCCTCTACCAGCTCTGCAATTCGAACTGCAAGCACATCAACCGCCTTGTCCTGCAGCTGATCAATTTCGTCAACCACTTCGTCCCGGAGCTTTTCTGCTGCTTCGACGACCGCGGCTGCATCGGCAATATCCTTATATCGACCAAGGAAAAATTGCCTCCGTGCAAACGATATTTTTGCCAGCCAAAGCCCCCGGCTCCGGCTCACATTTCTTATACCGCTGGTATTACTGGCCGGTATTTTTTTGAGCGTATGATCTCCACGCAGGTACCGGCAATATACGAGCGGCTGGACTGCAGCCGTTCTTTTTGATAGCACCCGCAGCTCATTGTCCGACCTTGTAAAAGCTTATTACTGCTGGTAACAGTCAAATTGCCGCAGTCACAGCGGCACAGCCAGCAAAAGCATCCATCTGAAACACGTTTACTTGTTCGTTCTAAAGCAACAAGCCGCCCAAATCGCCGTCCGGCTAAATCCTGATAGCGGCTGCCACAGGGCTCAGCATCATATGTAATCATATATGTTCACCACTTTTAGACCTTTGCCAATGAATCCTCATATCCGTCTCGCCGCTTTATTTTTACCCTACCCGCACACACAGGACATCCACAGCGCTGAGCCCCTGTTCTGGAATAGATCACTGATTTCCAGACATGTCCCTCGCTGCATTCCCACCAGACCTTCCGATGAGCTCCCACCGTTACCATCTCCGGCGTAAGAGGAGCATTTAAGTCTTCATACCACTCTGCCGCAATTTCCGGTTCCAGAGTTGCCAGATCGTTGAAACCGGCCAAAACACGGTGTCCACTACAGTACGGGCAGCCGCCATCCCGCATGGTGCGGCTTGACACGGTCGTTCTGTATTCATGGCCCAGCGAACATCGCCACCAGACAGAACGGTTACTATACGGCGTTACCATTTGCGGCGTGAGGGGGAGCATTTTTCGTTTCATGCCAATGCGCCGCAATTTCCGGATATTGGCTGGCAAGGTCATTCACGCCAGGAACTACCACCTTACCGGTACATACCGGACAGCCTCTGCCGGCGGCTCTGGAAGAAACAGCTGCCTGCCATTCATGCCCTTTCTCGCATTGCCACCAAACCTTACGCCGGGTACCGGGCATCACATCGGTTGGAAGAAGCGCTCCGTTTTTGCTCGGGTGCCACTGATGGACAAGCTCCGGGTGTATGGTCGCCAAATCGTTTACGCCGGGCACCAGCAGACGCATACCACATACGGGGCATCCGCATCCACTGATGCGGGATTTGACGATAGCCTGCCAGCTATGTCCCTTTTCGCAGATCCACCAAGCCTTAGCATGGCTGCCGTATGTCACACGATCTGGGGTAAGCGTTCCGTTTTTTCATAGTCCCACTGGGTTAGCAGCATTTCCAGCCCCATGCGCTGGCAATAATTTAATAATGTATTGTCCATCAGATACGTTCTCTTTCTATTCTCGGCGTTGAACAGGAAACCTTATATGATTCCCTGATTCGCCCGCAGCTCATCTCTTTGATAGGAAACGGCATCCCGCGTACCAAACGCATTAGCTCCAATCCGCTTCGGAAGGTCACCTTTTGACATTGTGCAGTGCCTTTCAATACGGCCACCCGGCCCACCAACGGTAGTCCCGCTGTGGAGGAAATGTAGCTCTTTTCTGATGAAAATACCCGCAGGAACAGCTGTAGCACCGCCGTAGCCCACCATCTCTCCAGTCATGAGATACTCCTCCTGGTTGGCTTATTGCTCTGATGGCGGAGGATCCGGTGGGGGCGGATGGGCGTCATAAGAAGGCGACAGAAGTATTCCCGGGGAGGAAATTCGTGCTCCTCCCCGGTGGGGCTGGAGGAAAAGATCAGCAGATCTCCGTGGGGGGCCAGATAGAGCCGCTCCGTTCCTGCGCCGTAGCGGGGGGCCAGTTGTTGACAGAGGAGTTGGGAGGCGAACCGAACCCCCTCCTCCGTCCTCTCAATGGACACATCTCCGTCCCGGTCGGCCGTCAGGCCCAGGTAGGGCCCATAGCAGCATACCGCCGCCCGGGTCCCCAGCACATCGGCGATTTCCGCTGCCCCGTTAAGGACATACATCCGGTCCATATCCACCCACAGCCGGCCCCGCAGCTTTTCCCTGTCCAGAGTCTTTTCGTTTTTGAGGCTATCCAGCCGGGCCAGCCACATAAGATCGGGGGATAGCACCAGGGCCCCCTCTACCGTCCGGCGATAGAGGGGCTTGTCCTTCCAATGCCGCCGGGCAAAGTCGATGACTGCGGGATCCTGGTAGAGGATCCCCTCCGCCGTCTCCAGGCCGACCACCGGGCCATCGTTCCGCTGGTGGAAGATAAGGGCGTCCTTTTTTTGGGTCAGCTCACAGCGCACCATAAATTTTTTGGGAAAGAGAAGCCCCTGGCTTGTGAGGGTCATGGACTGCCGCCGCAGCTCCTCCGCAGGGATGGGAACATAGAGCCGCAGAAACTCCCCCTCTGGCAGATCCCCATTCGGCGTTTCTTCCTGCCGGGCCAGAAAAACGGCGTCCGGGCTTTCTGCATAAACGGCCGGGATCCGCTGCTTGCCGCTCTGCCAGAGGCGCAGCATCTGGGCCAGAGAACTGGAGCGTATCTGCATATCCATGCTGTGGGTATGGCTCGTCTCCACTGTCAACGGACCGCCCATCTCGTTTCGGAGAGCCAGACAGGAGCTATCCCGGGTGGCGTAGAGCCGCATGTGCTTCTCTGCAAAGGGGCGTAGCCCGGCACTGAAACGGATATAATTTTTCCCGCAGGTAACATAGTCCATCCGTGTCCACTCCCTCCCACTGAAACGGCGCGGCTACGCCGCACTCAATTCTCTGTCGCTCCGGCCGCTGCCGCAGCCCTTTTATCCCGAAAGTCCTCCAGCAGCTTTCCCAGCCTCCGCTCCAGCTCCTGACCCGCACGATCCTGGAGCTGATCCAGCTGGCCCACCACCTCATCCCTGGCTTTCTCTGCCTCCCGGACCACCGCCGCTGCCTCGGCCAGATCCGCATACCGGCCCAGAAAAAACTGCCAATGGGAAAATCCGATCTTTCCCATCCAGAGTCCCCGGTTCCGGCTCACGTTTCTGATGCCGCTGGTGTTGGTGACCCACAGCCTTTTGGAGCGCACCATGGCTACGTTGGTTCCCCACAGGAGGGCAGAGTTTTTCCGCCGCCTTCCAGAAGGAGAAAAACTCCGGCCGGAGGGTCTGTCTCGGAGGGAGCTCTCCCTGTCCAGAGGAATAAAGTGTTCGGGTGTCTCATACATAGCAAGCTCGATGGGATGGGGGGAAATCAGGACAGATCCCTCCACCTCCCGGCGAAAGAGGGGCCTTCCGTCCCACTGCTTCAGGACAAACCCCATAAGGTTTTTGTCCTGAAGCAGGAGTCCTCCCTCTGTCTTCCGGGTGGAGAGTTCCCGGCCAGAGCCAGGGAGGAAAGCCAGGGTTTCCCCCGGCGGATCGGCGCCCGACAAGGTGGGAAAGGCTTTGTAAGGAAAGTTGTCCTTCCTTCCTCACTTCCACCCCATAGCTTCGCATCCCCTCCGTTGCCAGGGGGTGAAACCGGCAGAGGAACTCCGTCTCGCTCATGTCCTCCTCCAACTCCTCCTGCCGTGAAAGAAGGATGGCGTCGGGGCCGTCGGCGTAGACGGCGGGGATACGCCTACCAGTGGGATGCCAGTACTCCAGGATCTGGGTCAAGCTCCGGGAGCTAATGCGCAGATCCATGCCTCGTCCGGTTCGGCGCTCCACACGCAGGGGGCCTCACGCCTCGTTGCGCAGGGCGAGGAGGGAGCCGTCCCGACTGGCGTAGAGCCGCATCCGACTCTCCACCCAGGCCTGCAGCCCGGCGCCGAAGCGCATATAGATGCTGTTGAAGGATATGTGATCCATGGGAGGCTCCTCCTTTCTATCCTGCGATATACACCCCTGCTACGCAGGGGCCATTCTCACGGGAGGGGAGTATCGCTTCATTGTCGCCCATTTGCGGGATCAAATCTCCAAGATCCCGAAATATGTCACATTCTTCAGCTCCAGCTCCCCATTTTTTCACGATCACATTTCTTTTTCTCTAAATCTCATTCATCATGATGTTCATAGCCGCCGAGGCCTTGCTCTTTTGTGCCGCACGATTAGGAGGACACTTTATCTTTGTAGCTGAAAATAATGGGCTTTACAGACCGATCAATCCGCTGGAAGATAAATCCCTGCTCCCGCAGGCCATCGATCAACTCCGGCAGAGCCTCCACTGTGGTTTTACACTGATCGGAGTCGTGCATCAGAACAATGCCGCGTGTTCTGCCGTTGGAACTGTCCAGAATATTGTTCAGAATATCCTCCGCAGACGGGGAAACATGGAACGCATCCTCTGCAGAGAGGTTCCAGTCGTAGTAGACAAAGCCACGGCGCAGCATTTCAGCTATGATCTCCTGATATAAGCCTTGGTTGTAGCCATTGATGCTCCCACCGGGAAAACGAAACACGGTGGGGGTAACGCCCACCTCTTCACGAATGAGGCAAAATAGCTGATAGTAGTCCTCTAAAAATGCCTCCACTGAGTCATAGATGGTATAATAATCATGGGTGTAGCTGTGCATTCCCAGTGTGTGGCCCTCCGCAACGATCTGTTTCATAGAGCTTACCGCCTTCTCGCCGCCCCTGGTCACCACAAAGAATGTTGCCTTCACGTCCTTTTCCCGCAGAATGGACAGGATCTCCTCCGTATTGGCGGATGGCCCATCGTCAAAGGTCAGATACATGATCCCCGGCTCCGCTGCGGCCTTTGGTGCCACCCACTCTTGTTTTCTCCATAATCCCTCTCTGTGTCTCGTCTGACCTAACCCGCCTTCGGCTGCGCCTGCTTGGACGCAGCCGGAGGTGGGGCAGTGCGAAGTCCGGTCAATCCTTCCAGATCTCCTCCAGACCGTTCTTGGTACAATGGTGGGCGTTTGCGGCCTCCATGATTTGGTAGTAGGCCCAATAGGACTTGCTCACATCAAAAAACTGATTCAACCTATCTCCGTGGCGGTCCACAAAACTTTTATCTGCGCTCCGATCAAGCATTCGGTTCACGATCGTCGTGACTTCCGCCCGGGTGATGGTATTTTCCGGCCGGAAGGTTCCATCAGGATAGCCGGTGATCCAACCATATTGAATGGAGCCTATCACATAATCGTAGTACCAGGCGTGTTCAACAACATCGCTGAAGATATTTGTGCCGCCCTCGGGCAACTTGGCAAAACGCATGGCGATGACAGTGAACTCCGCTCTGGTGATGGGACGCTCCGGGGCATACTGCCCATCGCCAATGCCAGCCACGATTCCCAAGGAACCCAGGGTATTGACCGCTTTACTGTACCATGCGGTGTCCGGGACATCGTCAAAATGGACGGTGACCGGCACCTCCTGCTCCAAAAGCAGGTTGTAGAACATCTGGGCGACCTCGGCGCGGGTCATGTTATCATCTGGCCCAAACAGGTTGTCCGGGTAGCCATGGAGATACTGAATGTGATCCGCAGTATTGAGCCACTTGAAAACATCGGTACCTTCGGGATCGGCCACGGTTGGAATCTTTTCAAAAATGGCTTCAATGGTGTGCCTTTCCCGGACATTCTCAAAGGTGTACTTACTGACAACTCCCACACTTTCGCCGTCTACCAGGATGTCAACGATCCGATGGTCCGTATCCGGTGTGACGGTAAAGGTTTTGCTGCCGCCGTGGGTGACACGCACAGAGCCAGAGGGGGCAATGGCTCCGCCCGGACCCGCTTCCGCCTTAATAATATGGGAGGTACTTCCTCCTCCGCTGCCGGTAGAGATCCATTGGGCGGTGAGTGTCAGATCGGCGTTTACGGTCAGTTTAGCGCCAGGCTGATAAGTGTTTGTACCGTCGTTCCATCCGCCAAAGGAATAGCTGCCCCTTGTGGGCGCCGCCTTGACTGTAACAGTTGTACCGGGCTTTACTTTCTCCTGATTGTATGTCACATCCCCGGCAGGACTACCGCCATCCAGATCATAGGTCACGGTATAGGTGGTCTGATAGTCCGGCGTTCCATCTCCATTGCTGTCAATCGCCCATACTGCGTAGAGTGTCACATCCGCCGTTCCGATCCGATACGTTGTTCCGGTAATCAGGAATTTTTCCACATCCTCCTGTTTCGTCTCCGCCGTGAGCGCGGCATCTAACTTTGTCACACTCCAGCCCACAAAGATCTCATTAAGATTTCTGGTAAAGTTCTTCTCCGCTGTCAATGTGATCTCGGCGTTCTTTGCAATGCCCGATACCTTCGCCGGTGCAGTTTCGTTGCCGCTGTTGAGGTCATAGGTGAGGGTATAGGTCTCCAGCACGTCGGCTGTTCCGTTGCCATTCTCATCATAGCCCCATGCGGCGTAAACTGTCTTGTTGGCACTGCCGAAGGTGACCTCGGTGACCGTTGCCGGTGCGATGTCCGCGCGACTAAAAATCGCATTCGTCTGCGCTTCAGTCCAGCCGATAAAGACAACCTTCTTACCATCTACATCATCGCTGTGGGTAGGTATATCTTCGCTTAGCTCTGCCTTGTCTCCAGGGATATAAATGTGGTTATCCGTAGGTACAGTGCTGACAGTACCGCCCTGCTGGGCATTGTTATTGTAGGTCAGCGTATACTCTTCCAGATAGTCCGCCGTTTTATTCCCGTTTCTGTCAGCCGCCCAGACAGCATAAACATTGGTGTTGCCGTCTGTGTCGGCGTTTCCGCCGTCAACCTTCGCCTTTTCCATCGTTACTTCTGTCACAATACTGTTCGCCAATCCGTCATAATCCGCCTTGGTTTTGATCACTTTGTCCAGAATCGGCGATGTGCTCCAGCCGATGAAGATGTGGGCGTTGCCTGTGGTTTTATCGGTGAAGGTAAAGGTATGGGAGATTACCTCGCCGCTGGCAGCAGATGCCGGTTTATCATGGCCCAAGCTCTTGCCGGAAACCGTACCGCTGGTGGAGAGCTGCGCCGTTGCGCCTACCACATGGTGGTGGGGGCAGAGAATGTCCGTATAGTCGCCGTTGTTGCCGTGGTAACGGACATGGACGGCATCATCATTGTAATCCGGGTTGCCGTTGCCGTTGCCGTCCACCGCGTAGACGGCATAAAGCGTAACATCTTGGGCGGGCATGATGTGCTCATCATGCGAGATAATCTTGTCGATGTCCGCCTGCGCCGCATCTGCCTGAAGAACCTCCGTGATCTGCGCTTCACTCCAACCAACGAAGATCGTATTCTCGCCTTTTTTCAGCTTCGTCGTATTGCTATAATCGGGGCTGACCTTCTCGCCTGCGATATGCGTGGAGGCCTTCGGGGCGTCTGCTCCGCTGCCACCGTTGAGGTCATAGGTGAGGGAATAGAGCTGTTTTACTTCCGCTGTAAAGGTTCTGTCGCTGGAAATCGTTTCATTCTTGAGTTGTTCAGCAGTATATGTTTTAGCTCCTTCCGTCCACGTGCCGGTAAAACGATAGCCATTACCAACCGTAACCGTTGGAACAGTTCCCAGCTGATCTCCGTGCCACACCTTTGTTGAAGTTTTGTCCAGTGTAGCATTCATTGCGTTGAACGTCACCGTATGGGGCTGCTGGAAACCGACCAGAAGGGACTGTGCATCCTCGATGTCATTAGGGTTTTTATTCATATCCAGAACAACGCTGGCCGTGGCGGTGTTCTCTCCCGCATCCAGCGAGAACTTTCCTCCGCTTTCCGGCAGGGAGAATTTCAGCGGATTTTCGTCGTTGGCGTTGGTACTGCCGGGATTGGTGACGGTTACATGGTAGGTGTCCGCCCGGCGGCCGGTGAAGTTAAATGTTCCATTTTGGGTGGTTGTCTTATGCGCATCATCCCCCTCCGTACAGTTTTCATTGCCGTTGCTGTGGTTCGCTCCTACCGTAACACTGCCGGTGTAGAGCGCATCCGTGCCTTCGTCATATGTGCCGTTAAAATTCTTATCGAGGAAAATCTTCCCTCCGATAACGCCCGTCTGGAATTCCACCTGGATCCGGGGCAGGGGGTTGTGACCCTGATTCGACGTATTGCCCACGGAATAGGGGGACACACCGCAGGGTCCGAAGTTGATCTCACTGCCCACCAAGTCCGCGTTCTCCTCAAACGTCGGCTCCAGTCGCATGTTGACTTTCAGCTCGGCGTTTTCCGGGATAGACGTAATCTCAGGCTTCGCCGCAATGCGGATCATTTTGACTTCTCTCCACCGCTCAGCCTTTTCTTTCTCGGTAGTACACCCCGCTAACAGCACCTCCTCTGTCTTGTAGTTAGCCGTATTGGTGTAATGCTTCGTTTCACCCGCCGCTGCCGTTGACTCAATCTCCGTGGCGTAGGTGACCAGGATGTGCTCCGCAGAGATGCCCCGAAGCTCCGGCGCACGGGTCAGGCTCATATGAAATTCAAAGGGCCGATCCTGCATATGGCTGTCCCAGAGGTCTCCCGTCTCAGGCACCGGAATAAAGTAATAGAAGGCCTGGGCGTCCTCCTCGGTAAATGCTCTGCCTGTTTCATTCTTCAGGGTGAACAGCATGTCCACCACGTGATTTGCGTCCTTCAGGTAGACCTTTTTCTTGTCAACCTCAAAGTTGGAGTACTCCGTCGCATCGAACACAGCCGTAGAACTCTTCTCCGTCACTCTTGCGCCGAAGGTGAAGGTCAGGCCCAGCCGGGCTGCCACCACAGACAGCTTTGTACCCTTGGCGTTGACGTTGAAGGTGCTGTACCGCACCCCCTCATCCATAACCTGATATTGGGCCAGAGTGCCGTTGTTGGATGTGGAGGTCAGGGATGCGCTCTTGAACCGTACGCAGTCCCGCATATCCAGGGTCATGGCGTCCGCGTCCTTGGCGATCTCCATATCAAAGGAAATCCCAACCTGATACTGCCCCAGGTCCGGGCCGAACCAGCCGACCTTTACGGGGTTATCTCCGTTCGTAAAGGTAATCTTGTACAGCTTGTAGCCTGCTTCGGCAGATGTCACAGCCTCAAACTTGTATGCGGTTTCGGGTATTACTGTTCTTGTGGGCTTCTGTACCGTCTCCGTGACTGCATCGAGCAGGAATACCTTATCCGCCTTTCTTCCAACCTCTTGGTACAGCTTGAGGTTTTCGACCGTGATTTTTTCCGGCAGACGGATATAGATTTCCTGATCCGTTGTAACATTGTTGGAGGAATAGGGATAGGCGGAGGAGCTGAGCAGGCCGTTGAAGGTAATGGTGTCTCCCGCCGTTGCGGAGGTCTTGCTCAGGATGGGCAGCCGCTCCAAGGTGCCTTCCTTGTATGCCTGTTCCATGGCCAGGGGGATCTCGCCTCTTTTGCTTGTGACGTTTACGGTATAGTTGGCTGTGGCTGTGCTCCCATCAGGACTAGTATCGTACATTTTCATGGAAGCAAAGTTGGAATAAGTACCCGCGTCTGCGGTCAGCAGCTTGCCGAAGGTGGTGGCGTATCCCGACGTGGGATCCTGATCACGGGAGGACACATAGCCCACGTAGTCCTTCTCATAGCTGCCTACATTTGCCTTGATCTTGGTGAAATACTCGTCCTTGCCAAGTCCTGCCATCTGGGCGGTAAAGGTGACAAAGCCGCCGCTGCTGGTGAGGGTGCCGTTGTACTTTCGCTCGGTTGGGTTCGTTGTCGTCGTGTACCAGACTTCCACAGTATTGCCCGTGGTTGCGGGGATCTTCTGGGCGGTGACGCCAATTTTATCATTGTTTCCATAGGTGAATTCCACCGTCTTTGCAGCGCTCTTATCGCCGCCCTGGTTGACCACATGGAACTGTCCCAGATAATAGGTAATATCGGAATCGCCTGCGTAATTATTATAGATTGGCTGATTGTTGGCTTTTCCCGTCACACTCATGCTCTCTCCTGCTTGGGCCGTGAAGCTGAATGTCGTGCAGTCACCATTATAGAGATACCATGTACTGCCGTCCTGCCAGGTGATCGTTCCGCCCACTGCGGAGGCAGCGCCGGCAGTGGGCGTCTTCCCCTCGTAGCATCCGGGGGCTGACTTACCGGTGTTGAGAATCGAAGCGCTGCCCCACTTGACGGCATCTGTAGCTGTGACGTCACAATCAGATGTCCACTTAAAGTAAGGGGTAAAGTAGTCCTGGCCGTACTCCAGATACAGGTTTGTCCAGGTCAGTGTGACGGTGTGATTGGTATCGTTTTGCGTTTTCTTGAAGGTAAAGCCGTCATCCTTATCCTTGTGATTTTCCGGATCCAGCAGGTTGGGCCTGGTGGACTGTCCCGCAGGGTCATAGGTGATGTGGTCAAATTCCGCATAAGTATTGCTGCCATTTTTTGTGTAGTATGGCAGGGCGAGAGTGACTTCCAGCTTCTTGAAGAACTGGGGCATATCGATGTAGTCCTTGTCCGGGTTGATCCAGATTTGCCGCAGGGCAAAGGGCTGATCCTTCGCCACGGGTACACCGGTCTTCACGCCAACCCGGGACAGTCTGGGGCCGGTCTGGATGGCTCTGTTGTCATCATCTTTATCATTGTATTTGCCCGTGATCTTGGGGGTGGCGGAGATTGTCTGATATGTTTGAGCGTCTGTGTAGACTCTGATTTTGAGCGGATCCTTAAGTACCTGCGCCGAACTTCTGTTCCAGAGAACGGTGTCCGGGGCCAGAACGATATTAAAGCTGTTCTTTTCCGCCGTATTTTTGAGGGAATAGGTGATGGCGCCATTTGTGGGACGGTAACCGCCGTAGTTGTTCCCACTGTGCAGCTCGTCAATGCTGTCAGGCGTTACGCTCTCCGCCATGCCGCCCCGCTCGGGGATCGGGTATTCCACCACGGTCAGCCCGTCGGGCACGGTGATCTCCACCTTTTTGTTCGCCAGATTCAGCTTGCTCTCCACCGCAATGTGCAGGGTAAACTGCTTGGAGAAATCGACACTAAAAGTGCCGTTGTTTGACAAAGCTTGATCGGTCACGCCCTCCGCCCGGATATCGGCGGTGGCAATCTTCATTCCGTCGGCAGTGCTGTCGACACCGTCCAGCGTCTGAACATTCAGGGTCTCCACAAACGCTAAAAGCATGTCGATCTTGCCTTCGTCGATCTGCGCCTGCTCCTCCCACTCCAGACGCTCGAATGCCCGTTTGGCGGCAAGAGCCTGCTCGGAAAGGCGCAGCATGCCTTCTTCGTCCGGCTCCTCCGCCTGCTCCAGCTGGGCGAGGACGTCGTCGATCTGCTCTTCCACGGGACAGATGGGGCAGACGAAGCTGCACACGGGGTATTCCTCTGTGTGTCCACATTCCTCGGTATGCTCCGTATGATGAATACAGATAGCAGGAGATGCTTCGCGATCCGAGACATCCTCACCTGCCGCCAGCGCAACTGGAGGCAGCAAGCCTATCACAAGGGTTAGCGCCAGCAGTAAACTCAAAAATTTAGCCTTCATATTTATCACACCATTTCTAAGATGAATGATCGGGATCGATCCCATGGGAGCTCATTACCGAACGTTTCAAGATGAATGACTGGCGGCATATGTGCCCCCACACCTGCAGAGAATTTCTGCGTCATAAACAGAATAAACATTCCGTCTTGAAGACTGTGGGCGTAATGCCTTCAAAACTACATACTATTTTTTATATTAACATAGCAATTCCTGAAATACAAGGATATTTTGCAGATCAATATGCTTTTTAGGCGCAAAAAACAAAGCCGCAGAAAGGGATTGTTTATGCGGCCTATTTTTTGCGCCCTTTTTTGCGTTTCCGGCGAAAACGCAGCTTGCATTTTTAAATTTTAGGATATTGTTCGCCCTGAATCGCCGTACTGCTGAACGGAATATTTATTCTGACCTGAAAAACAAGTTCTAAGTGATGAACCCCAGTTGATCCAGCTGTTGTCGGTGCTCTAAAGCTCAGCGTGAACCTACCCAGGCTTTTTTTGTCCGCCACAGCGATCACCTGCTCCCCAGGCCGGCCCTGAACAGCAGCTCATAGCCCTTGGCGTTGGCCCGGATCTCCTCCACAAAGATGGGAGTACCGACTTTCCCAGACATTTCAATGTGCCGCCGGAGCAGGATGGAGCCGCCGCCCACGAATACCACCTTTCCGCTTTTCAGTTCAAGCCCCCGCTCCCGCAGAGTGCTGAACAGATCGCTCACGAACTCCTGGGCTTGCTGTTCCACCAGCCGGGCCACCGCCGGGTCTGCCTGGGGTGCTTTTTGAATCAGGATCGCATCGATCTCTGCCTCGTCCAACAAAAGATCCAATTCTGCACTCACTTTGGACTTGATCTTATTGTAGAGCAGGATCACGCCATTCTCCAAGGAATCGCAGGTGTCCAGCTTGCCCTCGCCGTTTTTGACCCGGATGTAGTCGGCGGTAAAGCCTCCAATATCCAACACCAGGGCCTTTGGCTCGCTGCTTAAAGCCGACAGAACGGTGACCGCCGCTGCATAAGACTGCGGAAAGCAGAGAGCGTTTTCAATCACGATGGAGTAGGGCTTTTTCCGATAGATAAAACTGATCGTGCCACGCCCCAGAAAGTACCGGGTAAAGGTCTGCCGCTGGGCGCCAAAATGGGCCGGGGGCAGCCCCACCGCCAGTTGGACGGAGATGGGGTGTGGAGTGTAGTTGTCTGCGGCCTCGATCTCTTTGGCGATGGCAAACAGCGTGAGGATGAAGAACCGCTCGTCCTCCGTTTTGTCCCGCCGGTAAGGGATACGCTGGTCGGAGAGCTGATAATACTTTCCCTGGTATTTCAGGACATCACTTCCAAAGGGCTGAACTTCACTCTCCACCAGGCCGGAAGTGAACGGTGGGCAGTTGACGGTCTTTACGAGCTTGTTTCCGTGGTCTATTGCGATCAACATGGCTTTCGCCTCCTTATGCTCTCCTTATACGGAAGCAATACGCTCGTTTTCAACAGTTCTGAAGGTTTACAGTGGAGCGCAAAAAAGTGGAGCAGTTTTTGAAACTGCCCCACTTTTTGCATAGATAAATCAGATCATGCGGCGTCGAGCGCCCACCCCATCTGCACGATGCTGGATGGAGAGAGCGGATAGCCTCGGCTCTTGGAGTGCTTCTTCATGAAAAAGACACCCTCGGAAGTCCGCTTGAGTCTGCCGTTCATTTCGTGGTAAACACACTTGCGCTTGAGCAGGCCGGGGAGCATTTGCTCCGCTGTCTGCCGGATCTTCTGCTCGTCCAATGTGGCTGTGTACTGGACGGTCACTGTGAAGTTGGGGCTGTTCCCAAATCTGTCATTCAGTAGCTGAAGGACAAGGGCGCACACCTTTTTGCGCTCCTCCAGAGTTTGGGCCTCATTGAAATTAAGGGTGAAGTAGGAATAGTCCCGCCCGGAGAGTTTTCCGCCGGTGGTCGTATTCAGCCCGTTGCACCAGAAGAACAAGTCCCAGTCAGGGCTGTCGTAGCCATATTCCAGATCGGGATTATACTGATAGCAGGCAAACTCGGCGGCAATGGCCTCCATGACAGGCTTCATGACCCTATTCTTTTCCTGAGCCGCCTGTATGATATTTCTACCCTGTGCTGTACTCGCTTGGGCAGCATTTCTGGCCTGCTCCGCTTCCGTGTAAACGAACTGAAAGCGGAGGGAATGAATATCCTCAGCCCCATAGCCACGGGCTATAAATTCCAGCGCAGAGCGGTTGATATAGGAACGGTCGTGGGTAATTTCCATTTGAGATACCTCCTACTGCAATGGGAGAGGGGCGTTTCCACCCCTCTCCCGTCTCTTACTCTCCGGCCATGCGGAAAAACTCCGCAGGTGTCAGGACAGTCACTCCCAACGCCCTGGCCTTCTCCAGCTTGCTCCCGGCGTTCTCGCCGCAGATCAGGTAGTTGGTCTTGCTGCTTACCGAACTGCCGGCATGAGCGCCCAGGGCCTCGATCTTGGCATTGATGCCTTCACGGGTGTAGGGTTCCACCTTGCCGGTGACCACGATGGTCAGCCCCACAAAGGGATTGCTCCCAGGCTCCACAGCAGGGACCTGGGGCTCCGGGGGAGCGATGGTCACCAGCTCCCGCAGTTCATACCAGATGTACCAGTTTTCCTCGCTCTGAAACCAGGCGTGGATGTTGCTGTGCAGCGTTTCCCCAAAGTCGGGAAGCTGGGTAAAATCATAGCCGCCCACAACGGCCTGCTCAAACTCATCCAGGCTGCTGTGGAACTGTCGGGCCAGGGTGCGGCTGGCGGTGTTGCCAATCATGGGAATGTCCATCGCAATCAGATACCGCTCAAAGGTGGTATTCCGACTGCGCCGGATGGCCGCCCAGAGGTTTTGCCAGGATTTTTCCCCAAAGCCGTCCAGCCCCATGATCTCATCACGATGCTCGTCCAGCCGGTAGAGATCCATGTAACTGTGGAGCCAGCCCCAGCCAATCAGCTTTTCCAAAGTGGCCTCGGAGAGCCCGTCAATGTCCATCGCCTTTTCCCCGACAAAGTGGACAAACTTCCGCAGATGCCTGGTCTCGCAGCTCAGGTTATCGCAGAACAGGGCCTTTGTCCCCACCGGGCTGGTGTGGACACGGGTAGGCTGTCCACAGCATGGGCAGGCGTGGGGGATCACGGTAGCTCACATCACGGTCAATGTGCCGGATGATGACTTCCTCCTCGTTGTTGCCATACAGACAGCAGAAGTACACCCGGTCAATGCCCATCACCGCCATATAGTGGCGGCCCTGGGCTTCATAGTAGACCGGTACAATTTCCTCGCCGTTGTACCACCATTTGTCCTTGGCATTGTAGTTGGTGGTCTTGATCTCCAGAATGGCCGTGCTGCCATCCGGAAGTTCCACCAGATAGTCCAGATCGGCCGGCATCCAGGGATGCTCCGGGTGCTGGAACATACATTTGCGCTGGTATATCTTCAGCCCGGTCTTTTTCTCAAAGATACGGGCTACCAGCGGCTCCAGCAGGTTTCCCATCTCCAGAGCAACCCAGTTTTCCTGGTCATCTGCCGTTACGATGCCTAACTTATCGTAATAGAGATCCCGGGCAGTGCGAAAAGGAGAAATCCCCAGCACAGCAGCGGCATCACTGCCTCCAAGTCCTTTCCGGCGCCAGTCCAGCCACTCATCCCGCAAGAGATTTGACGTATCCACCAGCACCAGCGGCTGGTACGATAATGTCTGCTCCGCCAAGTGTCATTTCCTCCTTTCTGAGCAGCAACCGCAGCTCATTTTTCTCTTTCTGCCTGCGGCTGCCCCTTGCCGCCGTGACGGGCGATCTGGGACGGCCTCCGGGTCTCCACTTTTTCCTGCGTTTCATACTGTGTGTCCTCCTTTTTTTGATATATCCTCAAAGCCTGTCGGCATTTGGGCAAAACAAAAAAGCGAGAATGGCTGATGCTGGCAAAGGCCAGTTTTTGTTCACCTTTCGGTGAACTTCAGTCATTCTCGCTTTTGGCGATGGGATAAATCCCTATTCAAATGAAAATATCAGCCGCACACCGCCCTTTGGGCGCAATAATGCCGCTGATAGCCCGTACAAACCTGACAACGTGTGCAATGCGAGACCCCTCGCTCCCAGGCCGAAAGCCTGCCCCCAAAGATGGGGAACGCACATAGAATCAATTACAGAAGAATGATAACACAACATTTTGAAGTAGTCAACTAAAAAGCACTATATATTGTGTTAATGAAAAATGCAGAAAGCAGCGGCTTCCGTCTTGCTTTTTCTATGTAACGCCTACCACAACAGGTTTTTGCACCTTGAAAAAGGCCGTGCTGCTTGTTCTGACGGTTCATACCCTGCTCCGGGGGTGATACAGGAGCGGCAGATAGTGTGCATTGGCGCGCCTGCCGCTGAAACACCGCACAGCGGTGGCCTGGAAATACGTGGTCTAAATCGAGAGCGCAGGAAATGACCCGGAGCAGCATTATAAATCTATTTCCATATTGCAAATCAAAAACGAAGGAGGTTTTCCTTTGCAGGGTAAGGAAAAATCGGATCATTTGGAGGGAAAGGGAAAAGGACAGGAAACCGTGCCTGTTCATTTGAAGATGACATTAACGATCAAGGAGGCGGCGGCATACAGCAATATTGGCATCAATCGCTTGGATGCCCTGCTCCGGGCACCGAACTGTCCTTTTGTCCTGTTTGTGGGGACCAAGAAGTTGGTAAAGCGCAAGGAGTTCGAGGAGTTCATCAGCAAAACCCTGATCATATAAGGTAATTTCAGTATTGAGAAATGGAGCCTTCCATGCTACAATGTATGTGTTGCATGGGAGTCCTTTCCTTTGACACAGAAAGGAACTCCACTATGGGAAAAAATCTAAAGGGCAAGGAATGCGGTAAGGGCATCTGCCAAAGAAAGGATGGCCTATATTATGCGAGGTTTATGACCAAGAGCGGAAAGCGCGTGGAGGACTACTTTAACACGCTTCCCGAGGCGCGGAATTGGCTGGAAGAGGCACGCTACCAAGATAAGCATGGAAAGCCGATCACCTCGCCCGATATGACGGTGGATGAGTGGTTTGAGTTTTGGCAGGCAGAGCTTCTTCAAGGATTGTCTCCCAACACCAAGCGGAATTACAGAGATCGCTATGAGCATAACATCAAGCCTGTTATGGGGGATATGCGGCTCACCGATGTAAAGCCTATGCATTGCAAGATCGTTTTGAACCGCATGGAAAAGGATTACGCCGGTTCCACCATCCGCCAAGCCTATATCGCCATGGGGACCATGTTCAAGTCGGCCAAGATGAACCACATGATTGACTCGCACCCAATGGACGGTGTACGATATACCAAGCCTGTCCGAGCGGTGGACGATATCCATTTCCTCACGGTCGAGGAGCAGCAGAAGTTTCTGGAGGCGGCCAAGAGTACCCACAATTTTTATCAGTATGCTCTCATTCTGGATACCGGGCTGCGAACGGGTGAAATGATCGGTTTGACTTGGGATGCCATCGACTGGGAAAAGCGGACACTCACAGTCAACAAGACTTTGGAATATAGGCACAAGCAAGGGCATTGGCGGGCTGGGCCTCCCAAAACGGTGTCCAGCTACCGGACTATCCCGCTGACTGACCGTGCTTATGATATTCTGAAGGCCGTTCATGCCACCCGCAATTTCCGTAAACAGTCTCCGCTGTTATCCGAAACTTTGACCTACATTGACCGCCGAACCGGCAAGGAGATGGAATTTGTCCTGGGTGATTTGGTCTTCCTCAACTTCCGAACTGGCGAGCCCACCAAAAACAGCAGTTACGATACCCACCTCTATAAAATCTGTGACGAGAACGGGATCGAGCGATTCTGTATGCACGCCCTACGGCACACCTATGCCACCCGAGCTATTGAGAACGGAATGCCGCCCAAGACGCTCCAAAAGCTTCTGGGCCATGCCAGCATCAAGACGACCATGGATCGGTATGTTCATGTGACTGATGAATCTCTGGCGGAGGGAGTACGGCAATTTGAGCAGGGGCAGCGTGCCAACAATCTGTCCGCCCCCGAAGGGGAGGACAAAAAAGCCGAGAAAGACAGCAATGCGGCATAATGGTGTAAAAATGGTGTAAACGCCATCTCCAAAAAGCTGCAAACCCTTGAAAACTAAGGAGATGTGAGGACACATGAAATTAGGCATCGTGGGGTTGCCCAACGTGGGCAAATCGACCTTGTTCAACGCCATTACCAATGCCGGCGCGGAGTCGGCCAA
>ERZ856578.4544-NODE-4544-length-18465-cov-4.012834_pt1 | contig 18465 bp, 14 predicted proteins | sample MGYA00514384_ERZ856578 | MGnify/ENA primary metagenome ERZ856578 (study PRJEB29103, sample SAMN06111958) | human gut metagenome | biome: human gut; feature: ankylosing spondylitis patient; material: healthy_person | host: Homo sapiens | place: China:Hangzhou... | reverse complement strand
ACAGTAACTGCCCAGGATGGAACGATTGTAAAATATACCACGAGCAATATTAAAAGTTTAAATAAATTTGAGATCAGCAAGGACATCCCCGCGCTGATCGGCCTGTTCTCGGTCAGCCAGCTGCTCGACCTGACCGGCGAGGCCAGCATCGTGCAGGAGCTGGCGGCCGACGTCTCGACGTTGAAAGACAACAAGATGCCCAAAGGGCTTTATCCCACAATTTGCCGCGGCGGCGTCATCGGCACGATCGTCGGCATGCTCCCCGGCGCGGGCGCGACGATCTCGGCCTTCATCTCCTACAACACGGCCAAGTCGCTCGACAGGGAGCCGGAATCATTCGGGCGCGGCAACCCCAAGGGCGTAGCCGCGTCGGAGAGCGCCAACAACGGCTGCGTCGGCGGCTCGCTGGTGCCAATGCTGACGCTGGGCATTCCCGGCAACTCGGTGGCGGCCTGTCTGATGGGCGGCCTGACGATCAACAACCTGATCCCGGGGCCGGAGCTGTTCACCAAGTACGGCACGATCACCTACGGCTTCATTCTCTCGCTGTTTCTCGCCAACGTCGTGTTCCTGTTCCTCGGCATCTATCTGGCGCCGTTTTTCGCCAAGATCTCCACGGCGCCCAACTCGCTGCTGGTGCCGGCCATCGCCGTGCTTTCGGTGGTGGGCAGCTTCGCGATGCGCAACATGATGTTCGACGTCTGGACGATGCTGGCTTTCGGCGTCGGCGGCTACTTCCTGCACCGCATGGGTTTCGACCTCGGCGCGGTGGTGCTGGGTCTGATCCTCGGGCGCATCACCGAAGAAGGCTTCGGCGGCGCGCTGGCGATCTCCAACGGCTCGCCGGCGATCTTCTTCACGCGCCCGCTCTGCCTCGCGCTGTGGGCGCTGATCGTCCTGCTCCTGCTGCCCGCGTTCCATAAGAAAAAGAAAACGGCTTGATTCGCGCAAAAAAATCCTCTCGCCGCGGCGAGGGGATTTTTTTTACAAAATTTTTCCGCCTCAAGCGCCGCCTCTTCGTCGGCGCAATCGCTCTATGCTATAATCTGAGCCGGAGTTCCCGAACTGTCTGATATTACAAAGAAAAGAACGCCGCGAAGCGGTTTTTTCCGCTGCGGCGCAGGAGCGTGAGATCATGAAGATAGTGGTCGTAGGCGCGGGCAACGTGGGGTATACGGTGGCGCGCACCCTGTCCGCCGAAGGGCGGGACGTGGTGATCATCGAGCGCGACGCCGAGACCGCCGCCCGTCTCGAAGAGGAACAGGACGTCAGCGTCGTCCGCGGCAACGGCGCGCGTCCCGCCGTGCTGGAAAAGGCCGGCGTCGTCAAAGGCGGCGATGTGGACGCGCTGATCGCCTGCACCGATCGCGACGAGACGAACCTGATGGCCTGCTGGCTGGGCAAACGCGCCGGCGTGCGGCAAGTGCTGGCGCGCGTCAGGGATTTGGAATTCACCGACACGCCCGACTGGGCCGAAGACCTCGGCATCGACGTGCTGGCTTCGCCGGAACGTTCGCTGTCGCGCGAGATCGCGTCGCTGCTGCGCTTCAACGCCGCCGTCCATTCGTCGGAGCTGTTCAACGGCCGCGCCGGCAGCTTCGCGTTCCGCGTCGAGGCCGATTCGCCGATCTGCGGCATGAGCCTGCGCGAGCTGGGCGTCAAGTATCCGGGGCTGGGGGCCATCATCGTCTACGTGGAACGCGGCGACGACGGCTTCGTGCCCTCCGGCGACTGGACGGCGCGCGAGGGCGACCTGTGCTTCGCCGTGACGCTGCACGAGCGCGTGCCGTCGCTGATGCGGCTGTTCGACGTGGAGCATCACAAACGGCTGTCGCGCGTCATCATCGTCGGCGGCGGCAAGCTGGGGACCAATCTGGCGCACCGTCTCAGCTCCAACGTGCCGCGCGTGGAGACGACGCTGGTCGAAAAGGATCTGGAAAAATGCGCGCGTCTGGCCCGCGAGTTCCCCGACGTGAAGGTCATCAACGGCGACGGCATGGACAAGGATCTGATGCTCCAGCTCGGCGTGGACAAGGCCAACGGAGTCGTGGCCGCCACGTCCAACGACGAGATGAACGTGATCATCGCCGCGCTGGCCAACGTGCAGGAAGACGTGAAGACCATCGCCGTCGTGCGCAAGGACGTGTACGAGGATCTGGAGGATAAGCTGCCCGTGGACGTGCTGGTCAATCCCAACAAGACGCTGGCGTCCACGTTCCTGCGCTACATCCGCTATCCCAATTCGGCCGGCATGCTCTCGCTGATCGACCGCATCGGCGCGGAGATGCTCGAGTTCCTGCTGCGTCCCGGCAATCCCGCCGTCGGCAAACGCATCATGGATTTGAATCTGCGCAAGGGGATCCTGATCGCCATCATCAAGCGCGGCGGCAAGTACCTCGTGCCCGGCGGCGCGGAGGTACTGCTGGAGGGCGACGTGATCTCCGTCTTCGCCATGGCCGAGATGATGCCCGAAGCGATGCGCTTCTTCAAGGTCGATCAGGCATGAATTTCCGCGTCGTTCTTTTCGTGCTTTCGCTGATCGGTTCGATCGTCTCCGGCAGCATGTTCCTGCCCGCCGCCTGGGCGTGGTTCGACGGCACGCCCGACGCCGCCGTGCTGCTGCGCTGCGCGGTCTTTTCGCTGGCCGCCTGCGTCGCGCTGGCGCTGGTCACGCGCCCTTCGCGCAAAAGCGCTCCCGGCCGCAGCGACATCGGCGTGCGCGAGGCGTTCGCCATCGTCTCCTTCTCGTGGGTCGTGGCTTCCGTCATCGGCGCGCTGCCTTACGTGCTCCACGGCACGACGGCGAACTTCACCGACGCGTTCTTCGAGGCCATGTCGGGCTTCACGACCACGGGAGCGTCCATCCTTTCCAACATCGAGGAGAATCCCCGCGGCATCCTGCTCTGGCGCGCGCTCACGCACTGGCTCGGCGGCATGGGCATTATCGTCCTCAGCCTGACGATCCTGCCCTTCATCGGCGGAGGCGGCATGCAGCTTTTCAAGGCCGAATCGCCGGGGCCGCTGCCGGAAAAACTCACGCCCCGCCTGCAGCAGACCGCCGCGATCCTGTGGGAGATCTATATCTTCCTTACCGCGCTGGAAGTCGGCGCGCTGATGCTGTGCGGCGCTTCGTTTTACGAGGGCGTCACGCACGCATTCGCCACCGTCGCCACCGGCGGGTTCTCCATCTACAACGACAGCATCGCCCACTTCCGCAGTCCGGCCGTCGAATGGGTCGTCACCGCGTTCACGTTTCTGGCCGGCGTCAACTTTTCGCTGCACTATCTGTTCCTGCGCGGCAGCTTCGGCGCGTATTTCAAAGACGACGAGTTCCGCTGGTACGGCGTCATCATCCTTGCCGTGGCGGCCGCCGTCGCCTGCTCGGCCCTGTGGAGCGGGCTGGATATGCCGCCGGGGCGGGCGGTGCGCCACGCCGCCTTTCAGACGGTGACGCTGATGACCACGACCGGATTCATGGTCACCGATACGTTGCAGTGGCCGTACTTCGTCCAGATGGTGCTGCTGGCGATCATGCTCGTCGGCGGCTGCGCCGGATCCACCTCGGGCGGCATCAAGGTCGTGCGCTTCATGATCGCCGCGCGCCACGCCAAAAACGACATGATCCGCTCGCTCCAGCCGCACCGCGTGCTCTGCGTGCGCGTCAACGGCAAGCCGCAGGAGAGCCGAGTGGTCAGCACAGTGCTCTCGTTTTTCGTGTGCTACATCGTTATCCTCATCGCCGTCAGCCTGTTTTTGGCCGCTCTCGGCATCGACCTGCTTTCGTCCTTTTCAGGCGCGCTGGCCTGCGTCAGCAACGTCGGCCCCGGGCTGGGCGCCTTCGGCCCCGCCAGCAACTACGCCTCCGTCCCCGCCGCCGGCAAATGGGCCCTGGCCTTCGCCATGCTCGTCGGCCGTCTGGAGCTCACCACCGTGCTGCTGCTGTTCGTGCCCGATACGTGGAGGAGATAGGGAGCGCGATCGTTTGGCGTACTTTTTACCGACTTCGTAATGAGTCTGATTGGCGCGTTCCTTATTCCAAATACGCGCGCGGCGCAATTTTGCGTCGCACGGAACAAATGAGCCGCCAATTTGGCGCCGCTCGTTCGGTCTTACATTTTCCCCTGCAACGCGGCGGCACAAGATTCAGTATTTCTTCCGACAGGATCTTGATTTTGCCGTGCAAAAGTGTTATAAAACGGGCGTTCATCGGAGGTTTGTCGTTCTGAAGAAACGATAAAGCCGGATAAGATGGCGGGCTGGGATGCCTGCGGCTTATCCGGCTTTTTTTGATTGGGGGCGTTGGACGGTGAGGATGAATCACGACTTCACGCGCGGGCCCATTTTCGGGCCGCTGATGGGGTTCGCGCTGCCGGTGCTGGCGGCGTTGTTTTTGCAGATGCTGTACGGCGCGGTGGACATGATGATCGTGGGCTGGTTCTGTCCGGCCTCGGACATCGCCGCGGCCTCGACGGGCGGAACGGTCATGCAGAGTCTGACGATCGTGGTCACGGGCCTGTCGCTGGGCACGACGGTGCTGCTCGGGCAGAAGTTCGGCGAAGGGCGCTCCGACGAAATAGGGGCGGTGGTAGGGCTTCGATTTGTCTGTTCGCGGCGATTGGCGCGGTGATGGCGGTCGCCATGCAGTGGCTGGCCTATTACTGCGTTCTGGCCATGCGTACGCCCCCAGCGGCGTTCGGCAGCGCGCTGAGCTACGTGAAGATCTGCAGCGCCGGCGCGCCGTTCATAGTGGCGTACAACGTGCTGGGCAGCGTCTTTCGCGGCATGGGCAACTCGCGGATCCCGCTGTTGTCGGTCGCTATCGCCTGCGCGGTGAACATCGCCGGCGACTGGCTGCTGGTGGGGCCGGCGGGCATGGGGGTAGCCGGCGCGGCGGCGGCCACGGTGGCGGCGCAGGCGGTGAGCGTGCTGCTGTCGCTGGCGGTCATCGCCCGTCGGGGGCTGCCGTTCCCGTTCAGCCGCCGCGACGTGCGCTTCAACGGGGCGGTGATCCGCCGCGTGCTGCGGCTGGGTTTTCCGATCGCGTTTCAGGACACGCTGGTGAACGTTTCCTTTCTGGCGATCACGGCGATCGTCAACACGCTGGGCGTGGTAGCGGCGGCCGGCATCGGCATCGCCGAGCGCGTCTGCGGTTTCGTGATGCTGGTGCCGTCGACCTACGGTCAGGCGATGTCGACGTTCACGGCGCAGAATGTGGGCGCCGGATTGCCGCAGCGGGCCAACCGGGCTCTGTTCTACGCGATCTTCTCGTCGTTGGCGGCGGGGCTGGTGATGGGATGGGCGTCGTACTTCCACGGCGACGCGCTGACGGGGCTGTTCGTGCAGGGGCGGCCGGAGGTGACGGCGGCGGGCTGGGATTATCTGCGCGCCTACTCCATCGACTGCCTGCTGACGTCGTTCCTGTTCTGTTTCATCGGCTACTTCAACGGCTGGGGGCGCACGACGTTCGTGATGTGGCAGGGGATCGCCGGCGCGTTCGGCGTGAGGATTCCCGTCTCGTGGCTGATGAGCCGCGCCGTGCCGGTGTCGGTGTTCAAGATCGGCTTGGCGACGCCCTGTTCGTCGCTGCTGCAGATCGTCCTGTGCGCGTTTGCGTTTTTCCGGTTCAAAAAAACAACGGCCGCGGCGTCGCTCCAGGATGGGAAAGCGCCGGAGAAAAGCTAATTTTCGAGCATCGCGCAACGCCCGGCAGCTCAGCGGCTGCCGGGCGTTGGACAAAAGTCCCCTCGCAAGTCTTTGCGTGCCGTAACAGGGCCGACGCTCTTTTCTTTGCCTTTGCACCCGCCGTAACGGCCGCAGGAATCATTGCAAGGGGCAATCCCCGTACAATTCGTGGATATCGATCATTTGAACGCCAGGTAAAGCGGCGTCGGCAAAACCCGACTTGGAAAAAAATCCGTATTTATAGCAGTTCAAGCCAGTCTTCCGGACTTGGGCGATTTCGTCGCGCATCATCTTTTCCGTGACGGGACCGTTTTTGAATTTCGCCTCGTAAAATACATACCCCTGCGGGTCGAGCGTAACGATATCGAACTCGCCGTTCATTCTGCTTTTGGGATCATCGTAATAGTAACGACCGATTTTCTCGAAGGGAACGTCCATTTGTCCCCGACGGTTTCTGCGAACCAAATACTGCCGGCAGACGTCTTCGAAAATGCGGGGCACGTATTCGGTCTCGAAATCCCGGCTGATATAGCGGTCGAAAAACGTCTCCGGCTCCATCAGGCTGAGCTGCGACAGATATCGGAAAATGTATTTGTAATAGAATAGGGAGAGATTGTCGCTGATGTAATATCCGGCTTTTTTGCGGTTGTTCTCGTCATTGAGAGGCGCTTCTTTTTTGACGACTTCCATTTTGATCAGCTTGTCCAGCACATCCACCAGGGTGGGGCCACTGGAAACGTGGGATTGGGAAAGGATATCGTTGTAACGCGAAAAGCCCCGGGCCAGAGCTTCGAACACCTCGTTTGCGTTCGTGATTTTGGAGAGTTCCGATTTAAGAAACATGACGATTTCGTTTTCGAGCCGGGCGTCCGGGGAAGCGACCAGATCGACGATGTTCTCACGGACGGTTTTGCTGCCGTCGACGAGACGGTTGTAATAGGGAATCCCGCCGAACACGCTGTACAGTCTCACTTTGTCATCGTCGCTGAAATCGCTGTAGAACAAGGACGAGTCGTAATAATCCATGGGTTTCAGGTCAAGCGACAGGTCGACGCGCCCAAACAGGGGATTTTGCGCCAGCACCATCGATTTCATCGTATCGATATAGGAGCCGCAAAGGATCAGTTTCAGCTTTGAAACGGCGCGGTAACGGTCGGCCAGACTCTGGAGGATGCTGTCCATGCCTTTGACGGCGTCACGCAGATAGGAATATTCGTCGAGGACCAAAATCAGTTCCCGCTCTTGCGCCCGGCGGAACAGATACTCGAGAACTTCTTCAATTCCCGAGAAGGCCGGGCGCGGAAAGGCGAACTTCTCGGAAAGGAGAACGGCAAGGCTCTCCACGTTGTTCATTTCCGTAGTTTGTTTGCACTCGTAATAAATTCCGAAAATATCCGTTTCCCTGAGGCATTGTTTGATCAGCTCGCTCTTGCCGACGCGCCGGCGTCCGTAAATCAGCGCGATCGTCATGGCGTCGTCGCCCAACATCTTGTGAATTCGTTTCCTTTCCCCGTCTCTACCCCAAAAAGTCATTTTTACTCGGCTCCTTCCGACTCGGTTTTGACCGAATAAAATATAATGCAGATGCGCGAAAAAATCAAATTTTGCTCAGTTGTTATCGAGTCAGCGGCGTCCAAATCTTCACCGTGGAACGCTTCATATCAGAACGCCCGGCAGCTCAGCGGCTGCCGGGCGTTGCGTTCGTCTTTTCTCGTTCTTTTGTTCGCCGTTTTCTTTCCGAAAAAAGCGCTACGCTTCCCACTTCTTGAAACCTTCGCCGACGACTTCGGAGACGTCGCTGAGGATCAGGAACGCGGTCGGGTCGATGGAGCGCACGAAACGCTTCAGCTCCACGGCCTGGCGGCGCGTGAGGATGACCATGACCATTTCCATGGGGGCGCGGCGGTACGCGCCCTTGGCGGCCACGAGCGTGGCCGTGCGTTCCAGCGAGTCCATGATGAAGCGCACGATCTCGTCCGGCTTGCCGCTGATGACCATGACCTGCGTGCGGCGGTCGAACGATTTGATCACCCAGTCGATGACGACGGATTCCACGTAGAGGCTGAGCGCGCCCATGAGGATGCGCTCGAAATCGACGGCCACGAAGGACAGCACGAGGATGCCGACGTTGACGAAGAACGACGCCGAGCCGACGTCCACGCCCCAGCGTTTTTTCGCCACGGCAGCCGCCACGTCCATGCCGCCGGACGAAGCGCCCTCGCGAAAGAGGATGCCCATGCCGAGGCCGCCGACGACGCCGCCGAACAGCGCGGCCAGGATCGTGTTGCTGATCAGCGGATAACGGAACATCTCGAACAGCGGCAGCGCCAGCGAGGTGAGCAGGGTGTTGTACAGCGTCCAGAGAGCGAAGCGCGGCGACAGGGCTTTCCAGCCCCAGGCAAGCAGCAGCGCGTTGCCGCCCGTGAGCACCCAGACGGGCGAAATCCCCCAGAGGTAGTTGGTGATCAGCCCGACGCCGGTCACGCCGGTGCTGGCGAACTGATAGGGTTCGATCAGCGCGGCGATGCAGAGGCAGATGAGCAGCGTGCCGAAGGTGACGTTCAGAAACGTCCCCAGCTCCCGCCGGCAGGCCGCCCGGAGCGCCAGCCCGCCGGTTTTCAACCGTTTATCCATGGACATGCCCCCTTGCAGAGCGAAAATAATCTCGAACAATCATCCGAAATATCATAACATAAAAATGGCGCGCGGAGAACTTATTCAACCGCGCTCGACGCCGCGGTTCATTTTTCGCACCGAGACGAAAACGACTTGCCTCGCGGGCAAATCCTTTTATAATAGAAGCACCGTCGGCGCCGCCGCGGGAAAAATTTTCGGAGGCGATATCATGCCCTGTGAAAAATTCATCGCCAACCTGCGCAAGAACCGTTTTCAGGCCGTTTACTTCGCTACCGCCGCCGAGGCCACCGACTATCTGGCTTCGCGGGTGCGAAACAAAACGGTGGGCTTCGGCGACTCGCACACGCTGCTGGAGATGGGGCTGGCCGAGCGGCTGCGCGAGCACAACCTCGTTTACGACCCCACGCCGCTTTCCGGCGCGGAGTTCAAGGCCGCGGCGGACCGGGCCATGACGGCGGACGTCTTCATGCTGTCGGTCAACGCCGCCGCGGAAACGGGTGAACTGGTCAACATCGACAGTTCAGGCAACCGCGTCGCCGGCTCGCTCTGGGGGCACGAAAAAGTCTATTTCGTCTTCAGCGCCGACAAGATCGAGCCGACGCTGGAAGCGGCGATCTTCCGCGCCCGCAACACGGCGGCGGTGATCAACGCCTCGCGCTTCGGCTTCAAGACGCCGTGCGCCGTCAGGGGCGACAGGTGCTACGACTGTTCGTCGCCCGACCGCATCTGCAACACGCTGGTCGTGTACATGAAAAAGGAAAAGTCGATGGACATGGAGGCCGTGATCATCGGCGAAAAGCTGGGATACTGAATTCGGAACAAAATCCGCCACGGAGAAGCAGCGAAGCGGGGAAAAACCAAAGAATACCATCCGATGAAAGACGAAAGCGCGGGGAGAAATGAACGGACCGTCACCGTTCACTTCTCCCCGCGCTTTCGTTTTTGAGACCGATGTTCGACGTTATGATCTTGTTTCGCTTCGCCGTTTCTCCGCGGCGGGCCCGTTCAAAAGCGTAATGACTACTTGACGGCCACGACCTCGATCTCGACCTTGCCGTCCTTGGGCAGCTTGGCGACCTGCACGGCGCTGCGGGCGGAGAACGGCTCCTTGAAATACTGGGCGTAGATGCCGTTCATGACAGCAAAGTCGTTCATGTCCTTGAGGAAGACGGTGGTCTTGACGACCTTGTCCATCGAGCTGCCGGCGGCTTCGAGCACGGCTTTGACGTTTTCGAGCGACTGCCTGGTCTGCTCTTCGATCGTCTCGGGCAGTTTGCCGTCGGGCGTCAGGCCGAGCTGGCCGGATGTGTAGACCATGCAATCGGTGGCGATGCCCTGCGAATAGGGACCGATGGCGCCGGGAGCCTTTGTCGTTGCGACTGCGTTTTTCATTGTGATGCTGCCTCCTTGGAATGACCAATATGAACTTCACGGGGAAATCCCCGAAATCTTTTTCAATTATACTCATCCGCGCGAGTTAAGGCAAATTTCAAGCGAACGCTTTCGCGGGCGCCGGCTGTGCTAGAATAGATTCCAGAATTTTTCACAAGGAGGAATCACCGTGAACAAAACGTTCCGCCGCGCTCTGGCCGCCGCGTTCGCCATGCTTCTGAGCGCCGCGCCGGTTTTCGCCATGACGATCGGCACGTTCAACATCGAATTCTTCACCATGAGCGGTTCCAGCGAAGACCGCTCCCAGCCCTACACGCCCGCGGACATGCGCGAGCTGGCGGATTCGATCCGCCGCAGCGGCGCCGACGTGCTGGCGCTGCAGGAGATCGAGGGCAACGCCACGATGCGCTTCTTCGTCGCCACGGCGCTGCCGGGCTGGAAATATTTCGGCAACGACACCGACAGCACGCAGGATCTGTTCTTTCTGTGGAACCCGACCAAAGTCACGCTGGTCGGGACGCCCCAGCTGTATTACGCCAACCGGACGGGACGCTTCGAGGGACGGAGCTTCAAGCTCTTCGACCGACCGCCGCTGGTGGCCCGCTTCAAGGACAACGCCTCGGGCAATATTTACACGCTGGCAAACGTCCATCTCAAAAGCATGACCACGAGCGGCAGGCGCGACGCCGAAGCCGCCCGGCGCTACAATCTTGCCAAGCGCGCGGCGCAAACGGAAAAACTCAACGAGCTTGCCGCCCGTATGGAAGGGGCGCTGTTCATCCTCGGCGACTACAACAGTCCCGACCCGCAGAAGGAAGTGAGCTTCCCGCTGCTGGGGCTGCGGCACGGCTACAGCTTCGACAACTGGAACAACAATCTCGACTACATCGGCTATGTCGGCATCGGCCGCGACAAGCTGGGCGAGGTGAAGGAGACCGAGACGCGCATCCGCCACCGCTCCACAAGGCGCAAGGATCATCCAGACCACGACATTATCGCCGTCGAGATCCGGGATTAGGCCATGAGCGCCCGCCGTTCCTCCTTTGTGCGGCTTCTCGCGCTGCTTGGCGCGCTCTGTCTCGGCGGCGCGGCGCAGGCGGCAGGCGAGCCGCGGCGCGAGCGCATCCTCCGCTTCGACGTCGGCGCCACGGTCAACGAAGACGCTTCGCTGACCGTGCGCGAAGACCTCGAGTTCATCGCCATGGGAGTCAAGATCAGCCGCGGCATTATTCGCGGCATCCCCGTCCGCTATCGCGACGAGAACGGCCGTCCCATCGCCGTGGGGCTGAAGGTGCTGTCCACCTCCGTCGACGGGGTCGAACTGCCGTGGAAAGAATCGAACGAAGGGCGCGGCCGTTTTATCCGCATCGGCGACCCCAAACGGACGCTTTCACCCGGCGTCCACCGTCTGTCGCTGACCTACCGCACCACAAAGCAGCTGGGGTTTTTCGCCGACCACGACGAACTGTACTGGAACGTGACCGGCAACGACTGGGACCTGCCCATTCAGAACGCCTCATTCCGCCTCGCCCTGCCGGGCAAGTCAGCGGGCGATGGATTCGGCCGCGTCGGCTGGTACGCGGGGCGCTACGGCAGCACGTCGAGCGACGGCGCGCGTCTCGACGATTCCCGCGCCGTCGTCACCACACGGGCGTTGCAGCCCGGCGAAGGACTGACCGTCGTCTATTCGTGGCCGAAAGGCGTCGTCGCGCCGCCGCAGCCTTCCTTCGGCGAGCGCTTCGGGGATTTCGTCTCCGCCCACGGCGACGCCATTGCCAGAGGGCTGATGTGGGCCGGCACGGCGCTGGCCGCCATCTGCCTCGTCTGGGGCGCGCTGCGCGCCCGCGGCGAGCACAGCGGCGAGATCACCGTGATCCCGCTCTTTCACGCGCCCAGGGACATGACGCCCTCGCTGGCGCGGCGCCTCACGCGCGGGACCGACGACTTTGCCAGCCTCGGCGCCGAGCTGATCGCCCTGGCGGTAAACGGCGCGCTGAAAATCAGCGGCGACCGGCGCAGCGGCTACCGCCTCGAAAAGACCGGCGGCGCGCCGTCCGACGGATTGCCCGCCGCGCTGATGGACACGCTCTTCCCTTCTTCCTCCCAAGAGGCGCTGAACGTGACCAACGCCTATCGCAAACGTTTCGAAAAGTCGCTCGAACTGATCAAGGGCGACGCCAAAAAACGCGCCGAAGGCAACTTTCTCGACCGGCGCGCGCCGCTGCGCCGCGCTTATTCGGCTTTGCTGGCCGGCGCGGCGGCGGGGGCGTTGTTCCTGCTGACCGAGGCCGTCTCCGCCGAGTGGGGAGCCGTCGCCCTGCTCTTGGGCGCGCTGGCGCTCCTGTCGCTGCGGTATGCGCGGCGAGAGCCCACGCTCGCGCCGCGAAGCTTCGCACGCTCGCTCCGGAACGCCTTCGGCCTGAAGGGCTTCTTTGCGGCGCAGGCGAGCGTCTTCGTTACGGCATTGCTGGCGATGGTCGCGGCGCACAGCAGCGACCGTCCCCTTACCTTCGCGGGCGCGGCGCTGGCGCTGCTGGGACTGCCTCTGGGGAAAAGGCTGATCTTCTGGACGGACAAAGGACGGAAACAGTTCGAGCAGGCGCTGGGACTGAAAATGTTCATCACGGCCGCGGAAAAGGACCGCCTGGAGATGCTGAACGCCCCCGACGACACGCCCGCGCTTTTCGAAGAACTGCTCCCCTACGCCGTCGCCATGGACTGCGCCCAAACGTGGGCGAACCGCTTCGAAAAAGTCCTCGCCGCCGCGGCCTGGCAGCCCTCGTGGAGCGACGGTCCCGCCTGGCGCTCGGGCGCCGCAGGCACCTTATGGGGAGGAACGAGCGGCATCGCCTGCGGATTGAACGACTTCTCCAAAGACTTCTCGTCCAGCCTCGGCGCCGCCTCGCGCGCCCCCGGCTCGTCCTCCGGCGGCAGCTTCGAAGGCTCGTCCGGCGGCGGCTTTTCCGGCGGAGGCGGAGGCGGCGGCGGGGGGCGCGGGTGGTAGATGGTAGAGTTCAGTTCCAACAATCAAGAACGAAAACGACAACAACACAGCCCGTCCCCCCCCCAAAGATCGACGGGCTGTGTTGTTAGATTTACGCTTGCTCTTTTAATATCTCCAGAAGTCAATTGCAATCAGAAACGTAATAATAATCAATCATTCAAGGATCGAACGGAATCATTATTCGTCTTCCCTGCACAATCAATTCTGTTTTTTGAATTAGCACTCCGGTTCAACGTTGATATTTCACGAAATCATCTCCACGTTTTTCGAAAACTTAACACCTAATAATTTTTCATAAACTTTGATCATCGCCCCCTTATATTCTTGCCCCCAACCTTCAAGAAGCGTCATTTGATAAGTAGTCATCGCCGCATGAAGCACAGGTGTAGGAATTTTCATTTTCGCCGAAATAACACTGGCACTTTGCATGTCTTTGTAGGCACTGTCCATTGTAAATCCGTAGACAAAATCACGCTCCAAAATTTTCGGAATAAAATATTCAGAAGCGTAGCTTCTCCCTGTCCCCGCATTCACCAATGTTCCTACTTTCTCCGGAGCCAGCCCCATCTTGACAGCAAAAGGTAATATTTCTGCAAGAGCCGCCATATTAATATTGTAGAGTACATTATTTATCATCTTTGCAAGTTGCCCACTTCCATACTCGCCCAGAAACAGGACTGAACTCCCAATATCATCGAGATACGTAGAGACCACATCAAAAACATTCTTCTTACCTCCGCACATAACACTGAGCTGTCCTGTCTTTGCCCGAGCTTCCATGCCCGATAAGGGAGCATCAATAAAGTTAACGCCCAAAGCTTCCACTCGAAGCGCCGTTTCTCTCGTCTTTTGATAATCAGCAGTGGTCAGGTCAACAATAATTTTCCCTTTTTCGAAGCCCTCGGCAAGCCCATGCTCGCCAAAAATAACTTTTTCAACGATATCACCATTCGGCAAACACAAAAAAACGATATCGCACACGCTCATCAATTCAGCGTTAGAATCGCTCTTCTTTGCGCCATGAGAAATCAAGAAAGCAACGGCTTCCGGATCAATATCATTAACATGAAGTTCCCCTCGGTTCTTCAACAGATTTAATGCACAATATTTGCCCATTTGTCCAAGACCGATAAAACCCAGTTTCATAAAGCGCCCTCCTAGAAGCTTGCAATGATATGAGACCCTTTTGAGCCTCCCCGGACAAGAATAAAAACCATAATTGCACTCGCAATACCGATGCCGCTGCTCAAGTAACCAGGCACAAGCGTAGCCAGCCCTCCTGCAAAAAGGACAAACCTGTAGAACCAATTGATGTTATAGAAAAAATTACCCATCATTGCAGCGGCAAGCATGACCGTCCCGCACAAAGCAATAAGCGTATCAACAATGATGGCTAAGACTGTGTCCTGCAGAATCAAACTATTTTCAAAAACGGCCAAATAAGGAACTAAAAAACCAGCCGCGCCAAGCTGGCAGGCTCTGTAACCAGCTTTGACCCAATTACAATCAGCAATTCCCGCCGTGATATAAATTGCCACGCATACAGGAGGCGTGAAAGCAGAAATACATGCAAAGTAGAAAAGAAACAGGTTAATCGCCATGGGATTCAAATTGAATTCCGCCAGCGCAGGGGCAACAACGGATGAACCTAAAATAAAAGCGGCCGTCGTCGGGAGCCCCATACCAAGTATTAATGTGGTAATCATTCCCAGGAATAGTCCCAGGAGAAGATACCCTCCACTCAATGAATAAATGGCAGAGGATATCTCAACCCCTAGCCCTGTCAATGACAACATTCCGATTATAATATCAGCACAGGCCCCAAGCAGAGCAATAACGATCAAGCCCTTAGCTCCGTCCACAAAAGCAACAATTACCCGGGTAGAACGACGCAAAATGGCTCTCGTGTCCAAGTCTGTAAAAACGTATAAAACTATCGCCAGGATGCTGGCAATTACGCCTGACGTTGCAACGGTGTATCCGCGAGCTAAAAACACGATAAGCACGATCAAGGGAATAAACAATCCGACAATACTGTGAAACTCGAGTGATTCTTTTGCTTTGGCAAATTCTTCCTTAGAAAGAGCCTGCATGCCGTTTTTTAGTGACGTGAAGTGGATCGCAGCAAATAACCCGACATAGTAGATTACCGCAGGAATAATAGCGGCCGCGGCTACAGTCAGGTAAGTTACACCCAGTTTCTCTGCGATAATAAAGGCCCCTGCTCCCATGATAGGAGGCATAATTTGCCCTCCAGTACCAGCGACAGCCTCAGCTGCGGCCGCAAACTCCGAGTCATAACCACTTTTTTTCATCATAGGGATCGTCATTGCACCAATAACTGCTCCATTTGCCGATGCGCTTCCGCTGACCATGCCAAACAAAGAACTTCCGATGACAGCGACTTTTGCAGGACCGCCAATCGCCCGTCCGCCAAAAAGTGTCGCGATATTCAAGAACACCTTTGCTCCTCCAGTGATCGAGAGGATCGCACCAAACAAAATAAATATCGCCACCATCCCAACCATGGTTCCCGTCGTGGTACCCCAGATTCCATACGATCCCACATAGAGATGCTGTGCAATAAACTCGAAACTAAAGCCTCGATGCGCAAAATTCCCTGGCAGCCATGGCCCAACAAAAGCATAAACGATCGTAATAACCGTAAGTACCGCAAAAATGGGCCCCATTGTACGCCGGGCCGCTTCAAGCAGCAAAAGCACAAGAATAACCGCAAATGCAAGATCGTAAGCATTAGACTCAGTTCCCATTGTCATGAAACGGTCGCTGTTAATCGCCACCCACCCGGTACATATTACGGCGAGAATCACTCCAACCCCGCCCATAATGCCAATGGATCTGTTCTTTTTCGATACATGAGGATGCATCAAATAGGCAAGAACAAGGGCAAAACCAACGAATACAGGACGTTGAATAAGACTAGGGAAAAATCCAAAAGCCGCTGTATAAAGAATAAAAAGTGTCATCAAGAGGGCAATCGTCGAGATAAGCCGCTGATCTTTCGAAAAAACCTTTACAAAAGACTCATCCATTACCCTTTCTGTCTTATTTATCATCGCGTTGTTCGCTCCTTAACACACATAATGACCCTCACATTAAAATCCTTTGCCGCTTGTAATTCATTTTAACTTGCCTTTTCATCAGGGGAAACACAACATACAGGACAAAGGTTCAAGCTGCCCCTTCATTCTACCAAGGAAAAACAGACTATTTTTATTTCGCTTCTACAGGGATTAATTGTTCTGGTATCTGAACACCAATCTCTCTGAAATATTTAACCGTTCCTTTATGAAGAGGAATTCCCATATCAAGAGTTGCCGCAATAAAATCCGATTGTCCAGCAGCCGCATAAACTTTAGACTGTTCTTCCTTGCCCTCAAAGCAAGCTTTCACATACATATAAATGGCTTTCTCAGACATACTTGCCATGGCCGCGTCGCCGAGATATGTCGCCCATGTTGTAGCATCCTTAGTTTGAGCGTTCAAGGAACCGGTAGGTTGAACTGCTGTCTTGAAATATGGATACACTTCCCTGACTTTGGCGATTTGCTCTGGCGTCCAATCGATGACATTCAGGCGAATAAATGTTTGTAATTCAATAAAAGTCGCGTCAGGTGAAAGCCCATTGCTTGTTTTATTGACGCATACAATACGGCGATCCTTCATAGCGTCTGCCGCATCGCTAAGGCTGCCACGGAACCATTCCGGCTGAATGCCAAGGGCCGAAAAGACAGATTCGCATACCGCTTCATTCCCGCTTCCCCTCATACCAGGCGAAACAGGTTTGCCCTGAAGCTGTTCCGCGTTTGTAATACCGCTTTCTTCGGTAACAACATAAGGAACCGAATTAACAGCGTAGGTGAGAACGGCTCTTAAATCCTTAACAGGAGTTCCCTGCCACTTACCTAGGCCATTGTAGGCTTCATAAGCGGTAGAATCCATTACCATGCCAATATCGATCTGCCCTTTTGCGAGACGATTGATATTATCCACGGCAGCGCCCGTTTCAATTACCGTAGGTTTAAGATCTGGAGCGTACTTCCTAAAAATTTTAATCATATTGACATAGTACGGATAAAGGATAGACGTTTTATTTGTTGTGCCGATATTGAGAAATATACGCTCCGCATGTACTTCTGAGGTGAAGAAACATCCACAAAAAGCAATGAGCATCCCTAAACGACAAAAACGTTTTCTCATTGTTACGCCCCTTCTTTCTTTGAATATATTTAACATAAAACTCAATGCAACTCTGTTCAACACCATCTGAACTTCCCACTCTGCCTTGCAAATCTCGTTTTTAATAATTATACCCCTTAACTGTGCTTCTCTTTTACAATTTCTTTACCACCATAGCCACGCCCTGGCCGCCGCCGATGCAGGCGGAAGCGATGCCGAGCTCCTTGCCCTGCTGACCGAGCGCGTTGATCAGCGTGGTCGTGATCTTGGCGCCGGTCGCGCCAATGGGGTGCCCAAGGGCGATCGCGCCGCCGTGGACGTTCAGCTTTTCCATGTCGAACGGCATTTCGCGGTGACAGGCGATGACTTGAGCTGCAAACGCTTCGTTGATCTCGATCAGATCCATGTCGCTCAGTTTCAGTCCGGCTTTGGACAGCGCCTTGGGCATGGCGACGACGGGGCCAAGCGGGAAACGCTCGGCGTCAAGCGCTGCGGCGCTGTAGCCAAGGATCTCGGCCAGCGGTTTGAGCCCGCGTTCTTTCGCCCATTCGCTGTCGGCAACAATGACGATCGCGCCGTTGTCGCACAGGGCCGAACTGCTGCCGGCGGTGATCGTGCCGCCGTCCTTTTTGTAGATGGGAGGCAGCTTGGCAAGCTTTTCAAGCGAGGTATCGGCGCGGAAGATCTCGTCGGTGTCGCAGACGATCTCGCCCATCTTTTTGTCCTTGACGGCGACGGGGACGATCTCGTCCTTGAAAAGTCCGGCGGCCGTCGCGGCGGCGGCCTTTTGATGAGAGGCGAGCGCGAACTCGTCCTGCTCCTGGCGCGAGATTTTGTACTCGGCGGCAATCTCTTCGCACAGTTCCCCCATCAGGTGCTGAGCGACGGGGCAGAAGAAGCCGTCTTTGTGCAGGGCGTCGAGGACTTTCTGTTCGCCCATGCGATAGCCCCAGCGCGCCTTGGGCAAAAGGTAGGGGACGTTCGAGGCGCTCTCCATTCCGCCGGCGACGATGACTTTGGCGTCGCCGAGGCGGATGCGGTCGGCAGCCAGCATGATGGTGCGCAGGCCGGAACCGCAGCGGATGTTCACGGTGAACGCGGGAACGGAGCTGGGGATGCCGGCGCCGTACATGGCGATACGGGCAGGGTTGGCGCCGACGCCGGCTTGCCAGCCGGTGCCGAGGATCACCTCGTCGACGTCCTCGCCTTTGATACCGGCACGCTGAACGGCCGCTTTGAGTGCGATAGCGCCCAATTCGGGGCCGCTCAGCTTGGAAAGCGCGCCGCCGAATTTTCCCCCGGCCGTACGCGCTGCGCTGATAATAACGGGCTTGCTCATTTTATTTCACCGCCTCCGTTTCTGACACTTCCGTGCCTTTCATCTGCGTGATGATTTCAGCCTCGACATAGTCCGCCTCGGTATGAGCGCGAATGTCTTCCTTGGTCACTTCGGGCGCGATTTCCAGCAAGGTCATCGTGCCGTCCTCAATGGAGAACACGGCGACTTCGGTGACGATCAGGGAAACCACGCCTACCGCCGTCAGGGGCAG
>ERZ856578.4543-NODE-4543-length-18468-cov-3.444185_pt1 | contig 18468 bp, 19 predicted proteins | sample MGYA00514384_ERZ856578 | MGnify/ENA primary metagenome ERZ856578 (study PRJEB29103, sample SAMN06111958) | human gut metagenome | biome: human gut; feature: ankylosing spondylitis patient; material: healthy_person | host: Homo sapiens | place: China:Hangzhou... | reverse complement strand
ATTCTCGTGCCTCCTGTCGGGGTTTTGGGGCGTTTTCGGTGTTTCTTTGTATTCTACCGCAGGGAGGCTTTCTTGGGGATGAACTTACTACTGAACTTACTACTTCTGAGTTGCCATTTTGTTGCCGTTTTCTCTCTTTTCGATTTACAGGGGGCTTGTCAATTTACAGGAGTCTTGCTCGGATGATTTTTCGTAAGCGATTGCCCTGGTGGAAACGGTGGCTTTCCCTGCCAGTTCGGAAGAGATCACCTGAGCCAGCTGGCGGTTGAAAGAGTTTTTTCTCAGCGAACCGATAACGAGCAGAATGCTGCGCATGAAGTCCCTCCTGCGACCGTTCCGTCGGAAAAATTACAGCGTCAACGAAGGCGCGGCATAAACGCGGGCGAGGAGCTCCTGGTTCAGCGCGTACAGACCCTTGGGATCGGAACCGAAGAGCGAGAACTTTTTGATCAGGTCTTCGGCGTTCTTTTCCTCTTCGCCCTGTTCCTTGACGAACCAGTCGAAGCACTGCATCGTGCGGTAGTCGTTCACGTCGCTGGCGGCCTTGTATATTTTGTTGATCAGGCTGGTGACGTACTGCTCGTGCTCCAGCGCGAACTTGAGCGGGTCGTCGAGTTTTTTGTACACCTTGTCGGGCTTGGCGATCTCGGAGAAGGTGACGAGCTCGCCGTTGTTCTGAAGGTAGGTCCGCATCAGCATGGCGTGGTCGCGCTCTTCCTGCGCCTGCACGTCGTACCAGTGAGCGAAGCCGTCGAGCCCCTGATCGTAATAGTAGTTGGCGAAATCCAGATACAGATACGCCGAGTAGAATTCTTTGTTGACCTGTGTGTTGATCAGTCCTTTGACTTTTGCATCCAACATGATATTTTCCCCCTTGAAATTTTGAAGCGATTCGAAAGAACGCCGCGATCCCCGCGGCATGTTAAGTATAGCATCTTTGTCGGAGTTTGCAACATCGCAAGACACCGCGGCGTGCCGAGCCGGCCGAACGATCCGTCGTTTTCGACGGGGATCGGCGCGCCTGCCGGAGTCGCGGTTTTTGACGGAGAGGGAGACTTTCGTTGTTATAACAACATACATGCCGACCTGTTCATTATACATTACGGACAGAAATGGGAAAAAGTTGGCTGCTAGGAGGCTGCACGTGATGAATCGAGCGTTTTCCATCGCCTAAGAGCATCCGCCCAGAGACGGCATGACGATCTCCACCATGTCGGGCATTCGGTCGGAAACGAAGATCTCGTACTTTTCGCTGGGACGGGGAACCGACATCAGCGCCGGGAGCTATCCGACGGAGATGCTCTGCATCGGCGCCGGCGGCACAGGACGCTTTGCGCTCGGAGCCGGAGCGGACGGAAAGGAAATCGAACTCGGCGAGGGCGAAGCGCTGATCGTGCCGAAAAACACCCTGTGCGGGAGTGCGACGCGGGAAGGATTCGTTTACACGGAAGTGATTGCGAAAGGAGAATTGCAGATGAACGAAGCGCTCAAAGCGGGCGAAGTTTTCAGGCTGGCGGATCTGGTGCCGTATGAAAAAGGCAGCGTCGTCAACATGGACGTGGTCTCCAACGAGGGATTCAAGTTCGTGGTCATGGCGTTCGACGAGGGCACCGGCCTTTCGCCGCACCGCGCGCCGGGCGACGCGCTGATCTTCGCGCTGGAAGGCAGAGGCGTGATCGGCTACGAGGGGCAGGATTACCCGATCGGGGCCGGCGAAAATTTCCGCTTCGCCAAAGGCGGCCTGCACAGCGTCACGGCGAACGGCAAGTTCAAGATGGCGCTGCTTTTGACCTTGAAGTGAAAAGCGCCGCCGGAGGAGAACGAAGATGAGCTACGAAGCGTGGCGGGACAAGACGAACGGCTTCCGCAAAGTGGACGTGCGCCACGTGCAGGGAAATTTCGCCGCCGGACTGATCCAGGCGGCGTCCCGGCTCGAAGTGGGCGAGGGGCTGGAGATTGTGCAGACGTTCGAGCCGCATCCGCTGTACGCGGCTTTGGAGGATCTCGGCTTTGAACATCACACGGAACAGACCGCCGAGACGGAGTTCCACGTGTTTTTCTGCCGCACGGAGAAAAAGGAGGGCGAAGAAGCGCCGTTTCGGCCGCTGGCGCTCCTGAATTACCCGATGATCGACGAGAAGCTCGGCAAGATCGCCGTGGATTTCTGGGAGACCACCTGGCAAAGCCCCAGGCGGACGCTGCCGTACGAGACACGGCTGCTCCTGTCCCTCGCCAACGCGGTCGGCGCCGGAAGGATGCGGCAGGCCTCCCGCGAGCTGGTCAAAGCCTATGTGCACGGCCTCGACTCCGCGGCGCTGGACGACGTCTTCGAGCTGCTGGCGTGGAATCAGGGCATCGGCTTTTTCAGCTCCGAGATCGGACCGTCGCCGCTGTTTCAGGCCTACAAACTGATCAAGACGCAGGAAGGGCAGGGCAAAGAACGGAGCGAGATCTGCCGCGCGCTGAAAGAGAAGTTCGGCGAGAAGAATCCCGAGATCGGCGTCATGTAAGTGTCGTTTGCGGGCAGAACTCCGTTTTTAAGGAAAGGAGACGCGCGTGAGAAAACACGTCAAAAACAACGTAAGCTGGGTGGGGCACATCGACTGGGAGCTGGAGCGCTTTCACGGGGACGATTATTCCATCGTGAACGGTTCCAGCCAGAATGCCTACCTGATCGAGGAGGAGAAGACGGCCCTGATCGATACCGTATGGACGCCGCACCGCTTCGATTTCGTCGAGAATCTGAAAAAAGAAGTCGACCTGAAGAAGATCGATTTCATCGTCGCCAACCACGGCGAGTGCGATCACTCAGGCTCGCTGACGGCGCTGATGGATGAGATCCCGGACACGCCCATCTACTGCACGGCCAATGCGGTCAAGAGCATCGAAGGGCAGTACGGCGCGCGCGGCTGGAACTTCCGCGTGGTGAAGACGGGCGACAGCGTCGATATCGGCAACGGCAAGAAACTGATCTTCGTGGAGATGCGCATGCTCCATTGGCCCGACTCCATGGCGACCTACCTGACCGGCGACAACATCCTTTTTTCCAACGACGCGTTCGGCCAGCATTATGCGGTGGAGGAACTGTTCAACGACAAGGCGGATCAGTGTCTGCTGGACAAGGAATCCATGAAGTACTTCGCCAACATCCTCAATCCTTTTGCGGCGATCCTGGCCAAAAAGCTGGAAGAGATCGGCGCGCTGAACCTCCCGATCGAGATGATCGCCCCTTCCCACGGCGCGGTCTGGCGCCAGGAACCGCTGCAGATCGTCGCGAAATACGCGAAGTGGGCGGGCGCGTATCGGGAAGATCAGATCACGGTCGCATACGACACCATGTGGGAGGGCACCGCGAAGATCGCCCACAGGATCGCGGACGAAGTGCACCGGCAAAGTCCCGATACCGTGGTGAAAGTCTTCAACATCGCGAAGGCGGACAAGAACGAGGTCATGACGGAAGTCTTCCGCTCGAAAGCCATCGCCGTCGGCTCTCCGACGGTATCGGGCGGCATCCTTTCGAGCGTGGCGGGCTGGCTGGAATTTCTCAAACAGCTGAAGTTCAGGAACAAGAAGGCCGCGGCCTTCGGATGCTACGGCTGGAGCGGCGAGTCCGTCAAAGTTCTGCGGGAGCGCCTGAAAGACGCGGGCTTCGACGTGATCGATGAAAACGTGCGTTCTCTTTGGAATCCCGGAGAGGAAGATTTCGCCGCCGTTCCCGCTCTGGCGGAAAAGCTTCTTGGGGGACCGGCGGCACCAGCGTAAAAGGGATTTCGAAGTATCGCGGGGAAAAAACGAAAAGGGGGATCCGAAAATGAAATATGTTGTGAATGAGAGCTGTATCGGCTGCGGGCTTTGCGCGACGACCTGTCCGGAGGTCTTTTCCATGACCGACGCGGGCGTCGCCGCGGCGATCGCGGAAGAAGTCGCGGAAGAGAACCGCGGCAGCGCGGCGGAAGCGCGCGAAAACTGTCCGGTCGGCGCGATCGAGGAGGTCTGACGATGGAGCGTAAAATGTTCTGCTACCAGTGTCAGGAAACCGCGGGGGGAAAGGGCTGCACCGTTTCCGGCGTGTGCGGGAAGAAACCCGACGTGGCGGCCATGCAGGATCTTCTGATCTACGTGACGAAAGGGCTTTCCTGCGTCGCGGACCGACTTCGCCGCGAGGGACGGAGCGTCGACAAAGAGGTGAACCATCTCGTGACGATGAACCTCTTCGTGACGATCACGAACGCGAACTTCGACCGTCAGGCGATCATCGAAAAAATCTGGGAAACGCTGGCTGTGAAGCGGAAGCTCCTGAGTCAGACGGAAAACGCGTCGGGACTGCCCCAGGCGGCGCTCTGGAACGGCGACGTCGGCGAATTCGACGCTCAGGCCGCCAAAGTCGGCGTGCTCGCCACCGAGAACGAAGACATTCGCAGCCTGCGGGAACTGATCACATACGGTCTCAAGGGACTGGCGGCCTATTCCAAGCACGCGAACGCGCTCCTGCAGGACAACGAAGACGTGGACGCCTTCATCCAGCGCGCGCTGGCCAAGACGCTCGACGACAGCCTGACGGTGAACGACCTTGTGGCGCTGACCCTCGAGACCGGGAAGTACGGCGTCGACGGCATGGCGCTTCTCGACAGGGCCAACACCGGGGCTTACGGCAATCCCGAGATCACGACGGTCGACATCGGCGTGCGGAAAAATCCCGGCATTCTGATCTCCGGCCACGATCTGAGAGATCTCGAAATGCTGCTGGAACAGACGGCGGGAACGGGCGTGGACGTGTACACGCACTCCGAGATGCTTCCCGCCCATTACTATCCCGCGTTCAAGAAATACCCGCACTTTGCCGGCAACTACGGCAACGCCTGGTGGAAACAGAAAGAGGAGTTCGAGAAGTTCCGCGGCCCCGTTCTGATGACGACGAACTGCGTCGTGCCGCCTGCGGACAGCTACAAAGACCGTCTCTGGACGACCGGCGCCACGGGCGTTCCCGGCTGCAAACACATCGGCGGCGCCTACGGCGAGACCAAGGACTTTTCGGCGCTCATCGAACAGGCGAAAAAATGCCCTCCGCCCGAAGCGATCGAAACGGGCAGCATCGTCGGCGGTTTCGCGCACGAACAGGTGTTCGCGCTTGCCGATAAAGTCGTGGACGCGGTCAAATCCGGCGCGATCAGGAAGTTTGTGGTCATGGCGGGCTGCGACGGACGGATGAAGTCCAGAGAGTACTACACGGAATTTGCCCGAAAGCTTCCGAAGGACGTGGTGATCCTGACCGCCGGATGCGCCAAGTACAAATACAACAAGCTGGACCTGGGAGACATCGGCGGCATCCCGAGAGTTCTGGACGCCGGGCAGTGCAACGATTCCTACTCGTTGGCGCTGATCGCCCTGAAGTTGAAGGAGATCTTCGGGCTGAACGATATCAACGACCTGCCGCTGGCGTTCAACATCGCCTGGTACGAGCAGAAGGCCGTCATCGTCTTGCTGGCGCTGCTGTACCTGGGCGTCAAGAACATCCATCTGGGGCCGACGCTCCCGGCGTTCCTGTCGCCGAACGTGGCCGCTGTGCTGGTCAAGAATTTCGGCATCGCGGGCATCGGCACGGTGGATGACGATTTGAAACTGTTTTTCGGTTAAGAAGCGAAAAGCGGGGCAAAAAAACGAACAGGGGCCGCGAGGCAGGCCCTGCGCCACGAAAAGCCGGCACGAAAGTCATCTGAAAAGTTAAGATGAGGATCGTGCCGGCTTTTCTTTTTCGCCGCTCATTGCCGAAAATGGTTATCTTCAACTTTCATACGAGTTTTCGTTAAAAAGGCCGCAGTTTCTCTGCCCTTTTCAGAGCGCCAACGGCGCGTCGAAAACTGCATGAGATCGAGTGACGCGCGTTCTTTGCGGCATTTTCAATGAGGCCTTTTCGTTGAAAATGAGTGTCAACGAAAGACGGTTAGAGTGCACTTGACGTTTCTTCCTGAGGAAGAAGAGAGTAAAATAATATAAACAGAATGAGACACGACGACGCGAAACAGTCTTGCCCGTAGCCGGCGGGAATTGAAAAGGACGCTGCTGAAGGAGGACGCAAAAGTGTTCAGCAATAGTCAGCTGAGAGGATTGATCCTTCCGTTTTTTCTGGAACAGTTGCTGAACATGACGGTTGGCGTTGCCGATACCTTTATGGTCAGTTTTGCCGGGGATGCCGCGGTATCGGGAGTGTCGCTGGTCAATATGCTGGCAGTGTTCTTCCTCTACGTATTTACGGCTCTGGCATCAGGAGGGGCGGTCGTCGTCAGCCAATACATCGGCGGAAAAAACGGCCGAGGTGCAGAGCATTCGGCAGGGCAACTGCTGATGATATCGACGATGGTCTCAGCGCTGTGCTCGGCGGCGATCCTGACGTGGAACCGCGAAATCCTGCAGCTTCTCTTTGGCCGGGTCGAGAAAAGCGTCATGCAGGCCTGCATGACCTACCAGCGGATTTCAGCTTATTCTTTTGCCGCATTGGGAATATATAACGCCGGCGCGGCCGTCCGTCGAAGCGAAGGGAAAACATCCGTCACGCTGAAGATCGCGGTATTTTCCAACATCGTCAATGTAGCAGGGAACGCCCTCGGCATCTTTGTTTTCCGTGCCGGCGTTGCCGGCGTCGCGTGGCCGACCGTTATCGCGAGAGTGTTCTCGGCCGTGGCGGTGACTTGTTTTTGCCTGAGACCCGGAAATGGCGTAAGGTATACTAAGTCGGATGTGTTCAGCTATGATTCGGCGGCGGTGAAAAAAATCCTTCACATCGCGGTGCCGAACAGCGTCGAAAATGGCACGTTCCAGTTGATAAAGGTCGCGCTCAGCAGCATTACGGCCATGTTCGGAACCGCGCAAATCACGGCCAACGGCATAGCGCAGAGCCTGTGGTCGTTGGCTGCGCTGGTGGTGATGACGATGGGGCCAGTCTACATCACGGTGATCGGACAATGCATGGGCGCTGGCGATGTACAGGATGCAGAGCGTTATTTCAGGAAGCTCACGAGAATCACGCTCCTTTGCGCTGTGGCGTGGAACAGTCTCATACTGGCCTTGACCCCGCTCGCCATGCGTTTCTATCCGCTTTCGGGCGAGATCAGGCGAATGGTTATTGAGCTTGTGCTGATCCATAACGTCTTTAACGCGCTTGTATGGCCATTTGGCGGCGCGCTGCCAAATGGGCTCCGCGCGGCGGGGGATGTAAAATATACGATGAAGGTGGCCGTCCTTTCGACGGTCTGTGTCCGTCTCGCTCTGTCGGTAGTACTGAGCGTATGGATGCGCATGGGCGTATTCGGCATCGCTTGGGCTATGGTCTGCGACTGGATCGTCAGGGGGGTTTTATATGTAATCCGTTATCGTCGAGGCCAATGGAAGACCATGCGGGTCATTTAAATTGGCGGGGGAGTTCAAAACAAGGAAAAATCGATAAGGAGGGGGGCAACATGTCGGAAATCAAGTTAAGCGCGAAAAAACTTGGATTCGGGCTGATGCGGCTGCCGAAAAACGGCGAAGCGATCGACATCGAACAGGTAAAAAAGATGGTGGATCTTTTTATGGCGGCCGGCTTTACGTATTTCGACACGGCCTGGGCCTATCCCGGATCGGAAGACGCGATCCGTCAGGCGCTCGTCGAGCGTTATCCGCGCGAAAAGTTTACGCTCGCCACGAAAAACGCCGCCTGGATCAACTGCCAGAGCCGGGAAGACGCCGTCGGCCAGTTCGAGACGTCGCTGAAACAGACCGGCGCCGGTTATTTCGATTTCTATCTGCTCCACAACCTCGGCGAGGGCAGAACCCGTTTCTTCGACGACTTCGACATGTGGAACTTCGTGCAGGAGAAGAAAGCGGAAGGAAAGATCAGGCACGTCGGTTTCTCTTTCCATTCCACGCCGGAGGAGCTGGACGCCATTCTGCAAGCCCATCCCGAAGCGGAGTTCGTGCAACTGCAGATCAACTACGCCGATTGGGAGAATCCGCGCATTCAGTCGCGAGCCTGTTACGAGACGGCCAGAAAACACGGGAAGTCCGTCGTCATCATGGAGCCTGTCAAAGGCGGCCTTTTGGCCAGCCCGCCGGAAGCCGTCGAGCGCGTGTTCAAAAGCGCCGACGCCCAAGCTTCCTGCGCTTCGTGGGCCATCCGCTTCGCCGCCAGCCTGGACGGAGTGATCGCCGTGCTGTCCGGCATGAGCAACGTGGAGCAGATGAAGGACAACATTTCCTACATGACGGATTTCAATCCGCTGACGGAAGCCGAGCGGCGCGTCGTCGCCAAAGCCCGGGAAACGCTGGACGCCTTGCCGATGATCCCCTGCACGAGCTGCAATTCCTGCGCGGAAGCGTGCCCACAGAACATCGGCATTTCCGGTTCCTTCACGGCGCTGAACTTGCTGAACATTTACGGCAACTACAACTACGCCGAAGGCCAGGAGAAATGGCTCGTGGAGCGTCACGGCAAATCCCGCGCCAACGAATGCGTCCAGTGCGGCAGCTGCGAGCAGGTCTGCCCGCAGCACATCAAGATCCGCGACAACCTCGTGAAAGTTGTGGAAGCTTTTCACATCGCCTGATGCCCGGGAGTGGGGCGCGGTCCCCTGCGGAAAAACTGGTCGGGCTGGCCATCTTGCGAACGTCGGCGCTTTAGCGTATAATAGCCACGTTTTGCGGGTGTAGCTCAGTTGGGAGAGCATCAGCTTCCCAAGCTGAGGGTCGCGAGTTCGAGCCTCGTCACCCGCTCCAATTTTGACGGAACCACTGGAACGCGCAAAAGAGCGGCGACCTTTTAAAAAAAAGGTCGCCGCTCTTTTGCGCGCGTCTGCCGTGTGGCGGCCGTAAAAACATGAAATTTCGTTTTGGATGATGATCTGTGTTTTTGAGATCTATGTTATTGGTAAATGAACTAATTGAGCAAATCATTGCTTATTACTCAAAGGTTATAAAGCTCCGGCTTTTTCCATGAAAATTGAATATGAAAACCGCTCAATTCTAAATTTGTGATTATTGACACATCATGCGTAAAAATCTAAAATTATAAGAACTTGGGCCTGCGAGAATGTACCGCGAGGCCCCTGTATCTTGCCGTGTCCTGCGGGAACGCAACGGCGATACCGTTTTTCCGGCAGACCGCAGTGCTTTATGGGGCACGACGGCCCATTTAATTTCGGCAATGACTGCGATATTTTGCAGTGTTTTGCGACTGAAAAACGAAGGAGGTGAACGCATGTCTACCAATCTGACCGACGAGATCAGGAGCGTCGAAGCGGCGGCGGCCCAAAAAGTGGCCGACGCCAAAGCGGAAGCGCAGGATCTGGTTATCAGGACTCGCAACTCAGCGGCCCTTCGTGTAAAAGAAGCCAAACAGGCTCATTTCCGCGAGTATCGTTCCCGCCTCGCTCAGGTGGAAGCGGAAGCGGCCGAAACGGCCGCTCAGGCGGTGGAACAGGGCAAGACCGAAGCTCGACAGTTTGTCGAGTCTCACGAAGATGCGGTAAAGAAAACGGCTCAATGGTTAGCCGAAGAGGTGGTGTCTCAATATGGCCGTTGCTCGCGTTAAAAAGATCGAACTGTACGTGCACCGGACGGCCGTCGAAGAGGTTCTGTCGGTGCTTCAGGAGCGGGGGATCACTGAGATTTCCGCTGCGGCGAGGAGCTCCGCAGAGGAGCCTTCCGCCCATCCGGCGCGAAGCGGCCGGGATTACGCGCCCGCTCTGAACGACGTGAATTATCTCACCCGCTACCTTGCGCCTTACTATAAAGATCCTGTCGGGACGTTGGGACGTATGCTGGGCGAACGCGACGACGTCAGCGTGGAAAAGCTGGCCGCATTGGCCGACAAAGTCGACGCCGGCAATCTGGCGGCGGAAGCCCGCAAGCGCGAACGCCGTCTGACGGAGCTGCGCTCCGACATGCAGCAGATCAAAAGTTTGCAGCAGACTTTGTCGGGGCTGGGCAATTTTGAACCGCCCCTCTCCATGATTACGGAAGGCAGCCAGATGGTGGCCGGGTTTTTGGGTACGGGGCGCGCCGAAAATTTGCAGGAATGGAAAAACGCGGTGGAGGAAACTTTGGGCGCCGACGCGGAGTGTCGTGTCTGGCTCCCTCCCAAGGGAAGCCGCGATCCCGCCTGGGGCAGCGTGTTCTACCTGCGCGCGTTCGAGGACAAACTTTCGGAGCTTTGCCTGAAACACAGCGTCACGAAGATCGATCTGCCTTCTTCCCTGACGGGAACCGTCGCCGAAGAGCAGAAAAAACTCTCGGACAAACTGGCCGCTCTCGGGCAGGAAGAGAAGTATTTCGTCAATTGGCTTCAGACTTTTACCGACGCTCATATGGACGAGATCCGCCGCCTCGGCGATTACTTGACGATCATGAAAACGCGCCAGGACGCCGAGGACGAAAGCGAGCGCACCGAACAGGTCGTCCTGCTGCGGGGCTGGGTCCCCGACAGCAAAGCCGCGGAACTCAAACAAATCCTCGTCCCGTACGAAAAGGACATCGATCTGCAGCTTTCGGATCCGGCGGAGGACGACGATCCCCCCATCGTGCTGGAGAACAGGAACTGCGCGAAACCGTTCGAGATGCTGACCATGCTGTACGGCGCGCCCGTGTACGGTTCGGTCGATCCGTCGTTCCCGATGATGCCGTTTTTCCTGCTGTTTTTCGGCATGTGCTACGCCGACGCGGGCTACGGCATCGTGATCACGGCCATCGCCGTGTACTTCCTCAAAAAGTACCGGAAAATGCCCGAAGGCATCAAGCGGGCCCTGATCCTCGTGAAGTATTGCGGTATTGCCACGGTCATTTATGGCGCCATCACAGGCAGCTGGATGGGCGACATGATCGACGCCTTCCCATTCCTGGGCTTCCTGCGGCCGGTGAAGAATCTGGCGACGCTGCTCGAACCCATGAAGGACCCCATGCTGTTGCTGGGCATTTCGCTGGCGCTCGGCATCGTCCACATCTATTACGGTATCCTGCTTGCCGCTTACGCCAATGTCAAAAAATGCCGCTGGTTCGCCGCCTGCGCCGATCAGGGCGGCTGGCTGCTGCTCCTGACGGGGCTGTTGATCTTCGGCGTCGGCGCCTTTGCGGCGCCCGGAGTAGAGCCGTTGGGTAAAAATATGGCGATTGCCGGCGCTGTGGTTTTGATTTTGACGCAGGGACGCGAGAAGAAAGGCTTGGTCGGCAAGTTCGTTTCCGGCGTGCTGAGCCTGTACAACGTCACCAGCTATCTGGGCGACGTGCTCAGCTACAGCCGTCTGCTCGCGCTTGGGCTGGTCGGCGGCGCTGTGGCGATGATCATCAACCTGATGTCCAAGCTCTGCGGCGGCACCGCTTACGTGGGCTGGATCCTGGCGCTGCTGATCTTCTTCGGCGGACATGTTTTCAGCATGGTGATCAACATCCTGGGAGCGTTCGTCCACCCGCTGCGACTGCAATACGTGGAATTCTTCGGCAAGTTTTACAGCAGCGGCGGGACGGCGTTCGATCCCTTCTGCTACAGATCGAACTATGTCAACGTGACTGGCCGCAAGGAAGCTTAGCTCCGGCGCCGGTTGAAAATTACCCAAACTTTGAGGGGAGTGTCGTTTTATGGATTATCTTGGTATCGCTTTTGTTGTGCTTGGTGCGGCTCTGGCCGCCGGTATGGCGGGCATCGGTTCGGCTATTGGCGTCGGTATCGCCGGCGAAGTCGGCGCGGGCGTGATGACCGAGGACCCCGGCAAGTTCGGTCTTGTCCTGATGCTGCAGGCGCTGCCCGGAACGCAGGGCATTTACGGCCTGCTGATCGCCTTCTTTGCCATGCTGAAGGTCGGCCTGGTCGGCGGTTCGGCCGTTCCCTGCGACTGGGTGCACGGTCTGGCCGTCATGTTCGCCTGCCTGCCTATCGCTTTGGGCGGATGGATCTCCGCCATTTCGCAGGGTAAAACTTCGGCCGCCTGCATTCAGATGATCGCCAAGCAGCCCGGCGAAGCCGGTAAGGCCGTTATCCTCCCGGCCATGGTCGAGACGTACGCGGTGCTTGCCCTCCTCGTCAGCATTCTTCTGATGAACGGCATCAGCCTGTAAGCCTGGTCCGGACCATGGCACTCGCTGACATCAGGAAAAAAATCGAACAGGACGCGGCCAATGAAGCCGCGAAACTGCTCGACGAGGCCCGAAAGCAGGCCGACGTCCTGAACGCGGACGCCGACGCCGAAATTTCCAAAAGCAAGAAATATTACGACGGCCTGTATGCTGCCGAAGCTCCCGAAGTACGCCGCCGCGCCCAGATCATCGCGAATCTGGACGTGAAAAAACTGCGTCTCGGCGCCAAGCAGGAGCTGATCGGCCGCAGTTTCGACGGCGCGCTGGCGCGCCTCTGCAAATTGGCCGGCGACAAATATCTCGCGTTCATGGAAAAGCTTCTCGATCAGGCGGTCAGCAGCGGCGACGAGGAACTGCTGGCGGCCGCCGGCGAGAAACGTATCGATCAGGCCTGGCTCGATAAGTACAACGCCTCCCGGGGCAGAAAGCTGACGCTTTCCGCCGAAAAAGCGGACATCAAGGGCGGCTTTATCCTTCGCAAAGGCAGAATCAGCACGAACTGCTCGCTGGAAACCCTGATCCACTGGCTCAAGGACGAACTGGAGTCCGACGTCGTCAAACGACTGTTTGACGCGGAGTAAGGTGGTGTGATCATGGCCCCGAAGGAGCGGTATGGTTACGCTGTAGCGCGTCTGAGGGCGCTTGAGAACCGTCTGCTTGATGAGTCTGTCCTCCAGCGGATGATCGACTGCGATACGCTGGAGGCAGCTTTAAAAGTTCTCGGGGAAACTCCCTATTCGGCCTGGCTGATGGAGCTCAAATCGCCGCTGGAATTCGACCGGGCGATCGAGGCGGAACTTCATCACAGTTATACGGAAATCGAGACGTTTGTTCCCGACGGGGAGCTGGTCGGTCTGCTGCGCCTGGTCTACGACGTGCATAACGTCAAGACGCTGCTGAAAAGCCAGTTCCTGACGGCTCAGGGAGAAAAACGCCGTCTCGACCTGCTCACTTCTCTCGGTACCATCGACACGGACCGGCTGATCCTGGCCATCGAAGGAGAGGAGTACTGGGAGCTTCCGTACGGATTCAACCAGGCGATCCCCGAGGCCCTCGCAGTCTGGGAGCAGACGCACAACGCCCTTGCGGCGGAGAAGATCCTCGACGGCGTGTATTTCAAAGCGCTGCGGGAGCTTTCCGCCAAGCTGGGTATGGAGCAGGTGGAAAAATGGGTTCGCGCCCGCATCGACGGCGAGAATCTGAAAACGCTCCTGCGCCTTTCGCGCATCGACATGGATCACGGAACGGCCGCTTCTTTCCTTCACGAAGGCGGTTCGCTTCCGATCAACCGGCTGACGCCGCTCGTGACCGAACCGGTGGAAAACTGGGGGCGTCTGCTGGCTTTCGCCGACATCGGCGCGCTGCTGGCCCCCTTTTCGGAAGGAGAGAGCTTCAACAGCCTTCTCGTGCAGTACGAGAAGGAGCTGGACAATTTCATCACCGGCGTGATCGCCGAGAGCCGTTTCGGCGCGTTCGAGCCGGGCAACGTGGTCCGTTACCTCTGGACCAAAGAGATCGAAGCCAAAAACTTGCGGGTGGTGCTCGTTTCCGTCGCCAACGGAGTCGAGAAGGATGCCATAAGGGGGTTGTTGCGCAATGTCCGCTGACGCTGGCAGAAAAAAAATGGCGGCCGTAGGAAGCTACGATACCGTGCTTCCCTTTCAGGCCGTCGGCGTGCGCCCCTTTCCCGTCGAGAACGACGAAGAAATTGCCGAAACCGTGAGCCGTCTGGCCCGCGAAGACTACGGCGTGATTTTCGTCGAAGAGCGGCAGTTCGCCGCTCAGGCTTCTTTGATCGACCGGCTCGTTCAGGAATACGCGGCCAGCATCATTCCCATCCCCGGGATCCGCGGATCCATCGGCGTGGGGCTGAGCGCGGTGCGCAGCAGCGTCGAGCGGGCGGTCGGCATGGATATTTTCTCAGAGAAATAGTGAATTCACCTGGAGGCGATTGTTTTGGCCACGGATAAAAGTGTAAAGGGCACGATCGAACGTATATCCGGACCTCTGGTCGTCGCGAAGGGGATGACCGGCGCGAGCATGTACGAAGTGGCGCGCGTCGGCGACATCGGCCTGGTCGGAGAAATCATCGAACTCAACGGTGATCTCGCCTCGATCCAGGTCTACGAGGAGACATCCGGTCTCCGTCCCGGCGAGCCCGTCGTGGGCACCGGCGAACCCCTGAGCGTTGAACTCGGTCCCGGTCTTATCGAACAGTTTTATGACGGCATTCAGCGTCCTCTGAAGGCGATCGAAGAAGCGTCCAAGAGCGTCTTCATCGCCAGAGGCATCAGCGTTTCCGCGCTCGATCACGAGAAACTCTGGCAGTTCGAGCCGAAAGTTTCCGTCGGCGACGAAGTGAGCGAGGGCGACATCCTCGGCGTCGTCCAGGAAACCGTGCTTGTGGAGCACCGCATCATGGTTCCCAATGGAATCAAGGGCAAGGTCGTTTCCGTCGAGTCCGGCGAGTTCAACGTTGACGCCGTGATCGCCGTGATCGACGACGGCAAGGAGAAACACGGCGTTTCCATGCTGCGCCGCTGGCCCGTGCGCCGCGGCCGCCCCGTTGCCCGCAAGCTGCCGCCCGTCACGCCGCTGACGACCGGCCAGCGCGTCGTCGACACGTTCTTCCCCATCGCCATGGGCGGCACGGCCTGCGTCCCCGGCCCGTTCGGATCGGGCAAGACGGTCATCCAGCACCAGCTCGCCAAGTGGGCCGAAGCTCAGATCGTCGTCTATATCGGCTGCGGCGAGCGCGGCAATGAGATGACCGACGTTCTGCGCGAGTTCCCCGAGCTGAAGGATCCCCGTTCCGGCCAGCCGCTGATGAAGCGCACCGTGCTGATCGCGAACACGTCCAACATGCCGGTCGCGGCCCGCGAAGCCAGCGTTTACACGGGGATTTCCATCGCCGAGTACTATCGCGACATGGGTTATTCCGTGGCGCTGATGGCCGACTCCACCAGCCGCTGGGCCGAAGCTCTGCGCGAGATGTCCGGCCGTCTGGAAGAAATGCCCGGCGAAGAAGGCTATCCCGCCTATCTGGGCACGCGCCTTGCTTCGTTCTACGAGCGCGCCGGCCGTGCCATTTGTCTCGGCGGCGACGGCCGCGAGGGCTCGGTTTCCGTCATCGGGGCCGTTTCGCCTCCCGGCGGCGACCTTTCCGAACCGGTCACGCAGAACACGCTGCGCGTGACCAAGGTCTTCTGGGGACTGGACGCCAATCTGGCTTATCAGCGCCACTTCCCGGCCATCAACTGGCTGAACAGCTACTCGCTCTACACCAACAAGCTTGACGAGTACTGGGACGCCAAGTTCGACGCCGAGTGGACGCCCGCGCGCGTCGAAGCCATGACTCTGCTCGAAGAAGAGTCCTCGCTGAAGGAAATCGTGCAGCTGGTCGGCATGGACGCCCTTTCGCGCAACGAGCGCATGACCATGGAAACGGCCAAGTCGCTGCGCGAAGACTTCCTGCACCAGAACGCCTTCAACGACGTGGACACGTACACGTCCATGGAAAAACAGTTCAAAATGCTTTCGACGATCCTCAAGTTCCATCACGCCGGACTGGAAGCCCTGCAGAGCGGCGCCGAGATGAACAAGCTGTTCAACCTGCCCGTGCGCGAGAAGATCGCCCGCATGGGGCTGGTCGGCGAGCAGGAACTCGAAAAGATCGACGCGCTCGAAGGCGAAATGAGAGACGAAATTGCCCAGCTTCTCGCGTCAGGAGGCGATAAATAATGAACCTGCCAGTTGAATACAGAACCGTAAGCAGCCTTGCGGGCCCCCTTCTGGTCGTCGAGAGCGTCAAGGAAGTTCCCTACGATTCTCTGGTCGAAGTCGCGCTGCCCGACGGCTCCCGCCGCCGCGGCAAAGTGCTGGAAACCGACTCCGGCCGCGCCATCGTGCAGGTCTTCGAGGGGACCGACGGCCTCGACGTCGACACCGCCTCCGTCACGTTCCTCGGCAAATCGCTGGAACTGCCCGTCTCCGAAGACATGCTCGGCCGCGTCTTCAACGGCCGCGGCGATCCCATCGACGGCGGCGCGCCCATCATCGCCGAGAAAAACATCGACGTAAACGGACTGGCCATGAATCCCTACTCGCGCGACTATCCCGACGAGTTCATCCAGACCGGCATCAGCACCATCGACGGCATGAATCCCATGGTTCGTGGCCAGAAGCTGCCGATTTTCTCCGCTTCCGGACTGCCTCACAACCGCATGGCCGCCCAGTTGGCCCGTCAGGCCAACGTCATCGGCGGAGGCAGCGAGAAGTTCGCCGTCGTATTCGCCGCCATGGGCATCACCTTCGAGGAAGCCGCCTTCTTCATGGAAGACTTCCGCAAGACCGGCGCCCTCGACCGCACCGTCATGTACGTCAACCTCGCTAACGACCCCGCCGTCGAGCGCATCTACACGCCCAAGCTGGCGCTGACCGCCGCCGAGTATCTGGCGTTTGAGAAGAACATGCACGTGCTGGTCATCCTCACCGACTTGACGAACTACTGCGAGGCTCTGCGCGAGATTTCCGCCGCCCGCAAAGAAGTCCCCGGCCGCCGCGGCTACCCCGGCTACCTCTACACCGACCTGGCCACCATGTACGAGCGGGCCGGCCGCCGCCTGGGCTGCGAGGGCTCCATCACTATGATCCCCATCCTCACCATGCCCGAGGACGACAAGACCCACCCCATCCCCGACCTGACCGGCTACATCACCGAGGGGCAGATTATCCTCTCCCGGGAGCTCTACCGCAAGGGCGTCAATCCCCCCGTGGACGTGATGCCCTCGCTGTCGCGACTGAAGGACAAGGGCATCGGCGAAGGCAAGACTCGCGAGGATCACGCCGACTTGATGAACCAGCTCTTCGCCGCCTACGCCCGCGGTAAGGAAGCCAAGGAACTGGCCGTCATCCTCGGCGAAGGCGCCCTGAGCGACGACGACAAGGCGTTCGCCACGTTCGCTTCGCGCTTCGAGGACGAGTACGTCCGTCAGGGCGAATACGAGAACCGCGCCGTCGAGACGACCCTCGGGCTGGGCTGGAAACTCCTGAACATGGTTCCCGTTAAGGAACTGAAACGCGTCAAGGACAAGTACATCCAGAAATACCTGATGCCGCTGAAGGAAAAAGAAAACTCAGAGGAAAAGGCGTAGGGGAGGGGGATCGCAATGGCACGCGTGAACGTGAACCCCAACCGAATGGAGCTTTCGCGGCTCAAGAAACGTCTCGCCGTCGCCCAGCGCGGCCATAAGCTGCTCAAGGACAAGCAGGACGCCCTGATCAAAGCCTTCCTCGAAAAAGCCCGCGCGGTCAAAGCCGCCCGCGAGAAAGTGGAAAGCGAGCTCGTCTCGTGCTACCGCAGCTTCCTCATGGCCCGCGCCCAGACCCTGCCGGCCATGCTCGAACAGGCTCTGATGATCTCCGGCAGCACCTGTACCCTCGACGTCGCCACGCGCAACGTCATGAGCGTCATCGTGCCCGAGTACGAAGTCCATCAGGAGGGCAGCACCTTCAACTACGGCATGGCGACCACGCCGGCCAGCCTCGACGTGGCCCTCGAAGACTTTTCCAAAGTCATTCCCGGGCTGCTCCAGCTTGCCGCCGACGAAAAGGCCGTCGCCCTGATGTCGACCGAAATCGAGCGCACCCGCCGCCGCGTCAACGCCCTCGAGCACGTCATGATCCCCAACTACGCCGAGACGATCAAATACATCTCGATGAAGCTGGACGAACAGGCCCGCTCGACCACCAGCCAGCTGATGAAAGTCAAGGAGATCGTCAGCCAGCACTAAAGCGGCGAAAACAGAAGCACGAAAAAAATTCCATCGCCCCGAACGTGGCCGATGGAATTTTCTTCGTGCTGGTCATACTCGTTTTCGTTAAAAAGACACAGTTTCTTCGCCCTTTTATAACGCCGAAGGCGCGTCGAAAACTGGATCAAATCGCGTGCTGCATGCTTTTTGCAGCACGGTCGCCGGCGGAGCGTTTTTCAATGATGCTTTTTTATTGAAAATCAGTATCAGTGGCATTTGAGGATGCCCCGTTGAGGGGATCAAACGGCCGAAATGCCTGCGGCATAAGGTATAATAAGCGCGGAGAAGGGGGAGTGTTCGCCCATGAAAAAACGGATCGTTCTCGCGTTCGGCACGCGGCCGGAGGCGATCAAGATGGCGCCGGTGTATCTGGCGCTGGCGCGAAGCGGCGCGCTGGAGCCGGTGATTTTGCTGACCGGGCAGCACAGGACGCAGCTTGAGCAGGCGCTTTCGATCTTCGGCGTGCCGCACGTGATGACGAGTGTCGCCGTGCGCGACGCTCCCGACGTGTTGGGTTCGAGGGTGATTTTCAGCGTGTAGCTGCCTGCCGCATCGCCGC
>ERZ856578.4539-NODE-4539-length-18488-cov-8.340394_pt1 | contig 18488 bp, 12 predicted proteins | sample MGYA00514384_ERZ856578 | MGnify/ENA primary metagenome ERZ856578 (study PRJEB29103, sample SAMN06111958) | human gut metagenome | biome: human gut; feature: ankylosing spondylitis patient; material: healthy_person | host: Homo sapiens | place: China:Hangzhou... | reverse complement strand
GCAGCCCTATCTGGAGTTCTCCGGCTCCTGCGCCGGCTGCGCCGAGACCAGCTATGCCCGTCTCGTCACCCAGCTCTACGGCGACCGGATGTACATCTCCAACGCCACCGGCTGCTCCTCCATCTGGGGCGGTCCTGCCGCTACCTCTCCCTACTGCACCGATAAGAACGGCCACGGTCCCGCTTGGGCCAACTCCCTGTTCGAGGACAATGCCGAGCACGGCCTTGGCATGTATCTCGGTCAGGAGGCCACCCGCAACCGTCTGGCTGACCTGACCCGTCAACTGATCGCTGTGGAATGGGCTCGTCCCGAGCTGAAGGAAGCCGCGCAGAAGTGGCTGGACACCATGGCCGACGGCGCTGCCAACAAGACCGCTTCCGCCGACTACATCAAGGCTCTGGAAAGCAGCATCGCCACCGTGGACGAGCTTGCTGCCGTGGAGCAGTTCAAGGCTCATGCCGCCGAGCTGAAGGCCAAGGGTGAGAAGTTCTGCGACTGCGACGCCTGCAAGCTGGTAGCCGCCATTCTGAAGGACAAGGAATATCTGGAGAAGAAGTCCATCTGGATCTTCGGCGGCGACGGCTGGGCCTACGACATCGGCTTCGGCGGCGTGGATCACGTTCTGGCTTCCGGCAAGGACGTCAACGTCTTCGTCTTCGATACCGAGGTCTACTCCAACACCGGCGGTCAGGCTTCCAAGTCCTCCAACATCGGTCAGGTGGCACAGTTCGCCGCTGCCGGTAAGGAGACCAAGAAGAAGTCTCTGGCTGAGATCGCTATGAGCTACGGCTATGTGTATGTGGCTCAGGTGGCCATGGGTGCCAACCCCGCTCAGACCCTGAAGGCCATTCAGGAGGCTGAGGCCTATCACGGTCCCTCCCTCATCATCGGCTATGCTCCCTGCGAGATGCACAGCATCAAGGGCGGTATGACCAACTGCCAGGCTGAGATGAAGAAGGCCGTCGAGTGCGGCTACTGGAACCTGTTCCGCTTCAATCCCGCCGCTGAGGGCGAGAAGTTCGTTGTGGACTCCAAGGAGCCCAAGGAAGACGGTTACCGCGCCTTCCTGATGAACGAGGCCCGTTACAGCCGCCTGACCCGCGAGTTCCCCGACCGCGCCGAGACGCTGTTTGCGCGCAACGAGCAGGTCGCTATGGACCGCTATCAGCACCTGCTGAAGCTCAAGGAGCTGTACAACAAGTAAATTTCCGCCGGGAAATTTTTCAGGGCGCACGGAAAACCGTGCGCCCTGATTTTTTTGCAAAAAATTTTGAAGCTGTTGCACGGAAACGTGCAACTTTTTTTATTTGGAAAAGGGTGGATAAGGGCGTATATTCAAGCCCGGGCGGGAACAGCAGGCAAAATTATGGGGAGGAAGCAAACATGGAGAACACGAAGAATTTAGGGCTGAAGAAATGGGACGGCGGGGACCGCATTTTACATTCGGAATTCAACGACAACTGGGACAAGATCGACGGGGCCATGCTCGGCAAGCTGGGAAAAGCCGAAAAAATCGGCGTGCTGCACAACGAGATCAGCAACAACGCTGCAAGCAGCATTGACCTTAGTAATATTGACTGGGGCAGCTATCAGGCGGTGATTTTGGCCGCACCGGACTATGTTGACGCCGCATACAAATTTTCACTTTCCGCCGCGGGGACAAGCTCTACAAGCAGCAACAGCTCCGCCGCAAAGGGCAGCTTTGGCGAGGTCAACGCCGCGCCCTATTTTCTTATATTCCTGCCGCTGGGGGACAGCAGCCGAACGGTCAAGATGATCTACATCGGTGGCTCCGCCGGTGTGGGAACCGCCACCTGCACCTACGAGGAATTTAAGGGCCTGCGGCTGAACTACAGTCAGAGCGGACATCTCTATTTTTCCGTTATCCATGATTATCCACTGTGGGGAATCCGATAACGGAAAAAAGTCCCCGCTCCTTACGGAACGGGGACTTTTTTATCTTAATACGGAAGCCGTATCTTGATATTTGACCTCAGTGAGAAGTCAATTAGGCGATGGTAGCAGTGCCGTTAGCGGCCAAAGTCACAGTGTAAGTTGTGCCAGTAGCAAAACCAACAGCCTGGGCCACAACAACCTTATCACCAGCAGCCAGCAGGCCATCAACGAAGGTCAGGGTCACGGTGTTGCCATCAACCACAGCGGTATCGACAGTAGCACTGGAAGCAACGGTAACGGTGTAGTTGCTGGTCTTCTCAGCCTCGGTCTTAACCAGCTCGCCCTCATTGAACACGATGGTGAGCTTACCATCCTTCCAAGAAGCGGACTCAACAAGCAACACGGGGATAGCCTCAACGGTGACATCCTCAGCCTTCACAGTGATATCGCTGTTGACAGCGATGGTGCACAGCTTAACCTCGGTACCCTTCACGCCGGTAGCAGTGTAGGTCTTGCCGTTGATCTTAGCGGTGACAGTGTAGGAAGCAGCGTCCTGAGGAGCAGCGTCCAGAGCAACCTTGAAGGTCACGTTGGTGCCAGCAGAGATGTCGCTGGTCTTGCTGGCGGTGATGGTCAGCTTGTCATGGGCAGCATCCTCAATAGTAGCGTTGGTCACCTCAGTGAGATCGATGGAATACTTAACCTCAGCCTTGACCAGACCCTTGACGGTGACAACCACGAAGTCGTCAGCGGCGGGCTTCACAGCAGCAGTAGCGGAGCCAACAGTGCCATTCACAGTAGTGGCCTTGCCACTGGCGTCAACAATGTTGGACACAACAACGCCAGTGCTGGAGGCGTAAGTGCTAGGCAGTGTTGCGGTGATGGTATCAGTGCCAGCGACCACAACATCAGCGGTAGAACCAGCCTTGACGAAAGCCGTGGTCAGGTCAGCGCCGGTCTCGTCAACATACTTAACGGAGATCTTGGCGGGAGTGAACTTCACGTTGGCGATGGTCAGCTCGCAATCGGGGTTGAATGCAGAGCCGGTGTCGGTGATGCGGGTCTGGTTAGCGCGCAGAGTACCGGTCACAGTCTTGAACCACATGCCGTCTTCCAGAATGTCGAAGGTGTAATCGACAGTGGAGGTAGCGGGCACGTAAGAGGGACGAGTGTAGTCGACCTGGACACGATAGTTACCGTTGGAAGCAACGGTAGAACGCATGGTGTAGCTCTCGCCGGTCACAACGTTGTTGTTGTCAACCTTGCCAGCGGGAACCTCGCAGATGACGAGGGTCTTCACGAGGTAATCCTGAACAACAGCGTACACGCGGTCATTGCTGTCCACAGCGATAGCGCCGTAGCTGGATTCGGAGATGTTGCCATCCTCGTCAACGTAGTAGACCTTCATGTTGTCATCGCAAGTGATGACCTGCTCAACGTTAGCGGTATCGAGCTTGACAGTGTACTCCTTGGAGACCTTGTCAATACCGACGCCAGTCAGAGCAACCTTCTTATCGGTGTTGGCAGAGTAAGCGTCATACGCACGCAGAGTGGTGATGATGCCGTACTTATCCACGGAGTAGCCCTTGAACAGGCCGTCAACGTTCTTGGTCTGAGCGCTGGTCAGAGTGGTGGTGACGCCAGCGGCGTTCACAACCTTGACATTCTGATCGACCTTGACGGTCTTGATCTCGCCGTTGATCACAGCGTTGAACACGTAGTAATCACCGTCATTATCGTGGATCAGGTTGTCAACAGAGTCAACAGCGATGAACAGAGCGTTGCTGCTCTCGTCCTCAACGTTGACATTGGCACCGGGCATGATGAACATGACGGTAACCATCTTGCCGGTCTTGCAGTAGTAGTACACACCAGCCTTAGTGGCAGTGGTGGTACCGCTGGTGGTGTTGATGGTGGGAGCGTTCTTGATGCCGGTGTAAGCGGTGTAATCATCGGTATCGTCAGTGTCGCGGACCACAAACACGGTAGCGCTGTTAGCGGTAACAACGCCGTTGTTGGAAGTACCGTTGATGGTCTTGGTATCCACGCCGATGCCAGCCTTGTCGTTCTTCAGGTTCAGAGCGGCGCTGTTGTCGACATAGGAAGCCTTGGTAGAAGCAACCTCGCGCAGGGTGTAAACGCCATCGGAGTCAACCTTGTAGGTGACGATGGTGTTATCAGCGATGGCATTGGTGCCCTCGTGATAGTTCTTCTCGGTGGTAACAGTCTTGGTGGTACCATCGGTGAAGAGCAGCTCAGCCTTCTTGCCGACGAAGTCGGACTTAGCAGCGGTCTGCAGAACCAGAGCGTAATCGCCGATCTCCTCGTTCTCCTCGACATAGATCATGTAGCCATAGGAGTCAAGATAGATGGTGTAGTCCTGCTTCACAGAAACCTCGCCGATGTCCTCGCCGCCGACCTTCACAGCAGCCTTATAACGGGTGCCGTCGATGGTCAGAGCCTTCTTCTCGTCAAGGTCGGTCTTGCTGTTCTCAGCGACGGTGACAGTGCCCTCAACCTTCTTGGCAGCCTCGACAGACTTGATCTCCTTGGCGGTCAGAGAATAGGTGTACAGGACATAAGCGTCATCCTCGAACTTCTCATCGGTCTCAAACTCGTTGTCGAAGCCCTGAGAAGGAACGGGGCCCTCAGCAGTAACAACCACATAGGCATCCTTCTTGTCGGTAGCCTTGACGGTCTTGTTGATGGAACCAACATAGGTGTTGATCTGAGTGACGGTGACGGTATCGGCATCGTCATCATAGAAGACCTCGGTCAGAACGCCGTTGCCGGAGTTGCCGACCTTGGTGTCGTCACCCTTTTCGATGGCAACGGTGTTGGTCTTCTTCACGCCATCCTCATACACGGAAACGTCCTTGGCCTCAATCTTGGAACCCAGGCCCAGATCCTTGTAGATGTCGCCGTTCTCGACCTTCTTGGTGTAGGTAGCGTCGGGAGTGTTGGTGTAAGTACCAATTTCCTCAGCCTTCAGCTTCCACACGTTAGCGGGACGAGAGAAGTCATCGGAACCAGTCTTGACGGTCAGGTTGTCGAAATACTTCTCAGCGAACTGCATGACGCCGTCCTTGTCGAAGACCTTACCATCGGTGTTGCCGTTGTTGACCATCTCCTTGGCCTTGGAGCCAGCGATGACAACAGTGGTGCCATTGGTAGAAACGGTGGTCTTGGCATCATACTCGACCATGTCAGCGGTCAGGGTGTTCAGAGCGTACAGGCAAGCCTCCTCGCGGTTGACAGCCTTAACGCCGTTGAACTCGCCCACCAGATCATCGTCCAGGCCGATGTTCAGAGCGCGCTTGGCAACGTTGATGGACCAGTTAGCGCCGGTGTACTGCTCGACCTCGGCGTCATAGCCCAGGGCGCCCAGCAGCATCTTCATGAAGGCATAGCCGGTCAGGGAAGCGGCGGGACGGAAGGTACCGTCGGCGTAACCGGAGATGATCTTCTCCTTCTGGCAGTAAGCGATGTAGCCAGCGAAGGTGTGGTTGGTAGGAACATCCTTGTAAGGAGCGGCGTCAGCCACCAGGGCGGACGCGGTGGTGGGGCCAAGGATCAGGTTGCAGATGATCTTGGCGGCAGCGCCACGGGTCAGAGTGGCGGAGGGACGGAAGTCACCTTCGGCATAGCCGTCGATGACCTTCACGGCGGACATCACGTCGACAGCTTCTTTATAATTGATCTTGCTGTTGTCGGTGAAGTCCTTGGCACCGGCGCTGACAGTGACCAGAGACATGGTCATCACCAGAGCCAGTACCAGAGAAAGGAACTTCTTCATGGGGTTTCCTCCTTATAAAATGTCGAAACAGCGCCTTGGAGTCCCCGCCCCCGGGTTCCGGGTTTCGTGTCGGGGCTAGCCTGCTCGTCGATGGCTCTGAGATATCGCCGAACCGCAAGCGGTTTGGCCGATATCGGACGAGCCTTCTCCTCGCTTTTCCATCCGCAAACGCTTCGCTGGTTTGCGAATGGAGAATGGGAACGGCCCGACTTGCGTCGGGCGTTACGAGCCTACACCAAGCACGGAGCTTGGAGGCAGTTTGCCCGCAGCTTTGTTTCGCAAGCTCAATTTAGCAGGGGGCGGGCGGAATGTAAATAGATTTGCGCGGTTCGTAATTCAGATGTAAAAAAACACGGAAATAACGTAATTTCCGTGTTTTTTGTTGTTTGTAAGCGTGGCGTTTGTGGGGAGGGTCAGTCGGGGGAATCGGTGGGGAGGGCGTAGCGCTTGCCGGTGAGGACGAGGCGGCCCTCCGCCGCCATTCGACGCAGCAGCGCGGCGGTCTGCGCCGGGGGAAGGCCCAAGCGGGCGGCGATGGCCTTGCGGGCGGCAGGGCCGTTTTCCCGGAGGAAAGCCAGCACGGCGGCGGGCTGGGCGTCCGGGGGCGTGACCGCATCGGCGGGGTAGTAGCGGCTGCCGACGCGGAGCACCGCGCCCTCGGCGCGGAGAGCGTTCAGGAGCGTGAGGGCGGCATTTTTCGTGATGCCGAGACGGGTCATGACCTCCTCGCGGGTCAGGGAGCCGGTTTCCTTCAGGGCGGCCAGCAGCGCACGGCGGCGGTCATCCCGGCGGCTCCAGCGGCAAAGGTCACCGAGGCTGACGTCCTCCAGCCCGCCGTGGATGAGGGCCGTGCGGGTGATGGTGGAGAGGCGGGCAAGGTCCATGGGGCGGCCGGTGGCCGGGGCCAGCATGATGCGGGGCTGGGCGGGGTCACGGCGGTGGTCCCAGGCGTCCCGAAGCTGGCGGCTGAGGCGGCTGCCCATGGGGATCTCGCGGTCCGGAAGGGTGATGACGTCGCGGTCGAAGTCCACCTGCGGCCATGTAAGCTCCAAGATCTCGCCGGGCTGCATATTCAGTTTCCAGCTCATCCACAGGGCCATACCCACAAGGGAGCCGCCCTCCTGCTGCAAAATCCGCCAAAGGAGGTATTCCCGCTCCTGCATATTGCCCGGCGGCTCCGGGCGCTTTTCCTCCTTGGGGCGGAAATATTGGGAGAAGGCGCCCCGGAGGGTGGAGACCGCCATGCCGCTGACGCGGGCGGCGTAGGGCCAGTCATGGGTTTCCAACTGGCGGATGACAAAATCCTGACGCAGATCCTTCAGGCTCACCCGCAGGCCCTCGGCATCCAACGCGTTCCGGGCCAGACGAGACACGGATTCCGGCGGCATGGGGCGCTTGTAGCGGTCCGAGATCACCACATGGTCGGACACGGCGGCGTACTGCTCATGGCGCCGACGGAGGCAGTTCAGGGTGTCGCCCTCCAGCGGCACGGTGCGGTCGGACAGGTACAGGACGCTGTCCGTCAAATCCACCTGCGGCCATGTCAGGCCCGCAATTTCCTCCCGGCTGAGGCCCGTCTGCCACGCAAGGCGCAGCACCGCGCCCTCCGGGTCGGCGGGGTGCCGCGCCAGCACCCGCTCCATGGCCGTTGCGTCCGGCCGTTTAAATTCGTAGCCCATCCCCGGTCCTCCCTGCTTTCCGGGACAGCGGCAGACAAAATAATCATTTTGTCAACAGCGCGGTCAAAGGCCCACGCACTGTCCCGTTCGTTGACCCAATCATAGCGGAAAGCCTTTAAAAAAGCAAGCAATTCCCCTAAAAGAAGCGCATGAGAGCGGACCGGCCCCTTGTTTTTCGCAGAGCCGGTCTGTTTCCGTGCGCTTTTTCTTGAAAAAATCCCTCCTGCTTTTCCTGCGGCGACAGGCAAAGCGCTATTTGTTGACAAAATGATTATTTTGTCTAACAGAGGAGCCGCAACCGCTCCAACTGGCGAAGGTGCTCCGCACCGGTGGTCAGGAGGTAGAGCCGGGTGGTCTCCACGGAGCTGTGGCCCAGAATGTCCGCCAGCTTTACAACATCCCGGCACGATTCGTAAAACGTGCGGGCAAAGAGGTGGCGCAGATTGTGGGGAAACACCTTCTCCGCCGCCACGCCCGCCTTGGCGCACAGGCGCTTCATCTCCGCCCAAATCTGCGTGCGGCTCAAAGGGCGGCCGCTTTTGGTGAGGAAAATCGCGCCAAAGGCGATTTTGTTTTTCCCGGCGAATTTCAAGAGCCGCCGACAGAGACGGGCGGGAAGGAGAATCGTGCGGAGTTTTCCCTTCAGCGCAATGTCCGCGCGGCCCCGTCGGGCCGCTTCCACCGTGATATAGCGGACCTCGCCCACCCGAATCCCGGTGGCGCAGACCGTTTCCATCAGCAGCGCCAACCGTTCCCGGCCCTCTGCGCGGGCGGTACAGACAAGGCTGCGGTACTCCGCGCGGCTCAGCTCTCGCTCCGCCGAGCGAAAGCTGCGGTGCTGGAGCCGCAGCGGGCGCACCCGGCAGTCCTCCTGGCCCGTCAGAGTGAAAAATTTACTCAGCCCAGCCAGCATGGCGTTGACAGTGGCGGGGGCATGTGTTTCCGCAAGGCTTCGCCTCCACTCCGCGGCGCGGCCGCGGGTCACAGGGGCCTCCCGGTTCCAGCGGGCGAAGGCCCGAACGCTGCGGACGTAATTTTCCACCGTACCGGGGCTGCACTCCCGCTGTGTCAGCTCCCGCCTGAATGTATCGATCTGCCGCGCCGTAATAGGTACGGGCGCTCTGCGCTGTCTCATACCGTTTCCTCCCAATCCTTTTGACAGCATTGTCGCACAGGGCACCGCCGCTGGAAAGCCGGGAGGCGAAAAAATGCCCCGGAGAGAAGCTCTGACTTCCCTCCGGGGCATTTACATTTTCAATTCAGTCGATCATGCGAACCTCGGTGATGACCGGCTGCTGATCCGCCGGGATGGTGCCGTTATCGTCCGTGGGCTGAGCGGCCTCGCAGACCGCGTCCACCACGTCCATACCGTCCGTCACATAGCCGAAGCAGGCGTACTGACCGTCCAGAAATGTGCTGTCGGCATGGCAGATGAAAAACTGGGAGCTGGCGCTGTCCATGTCCTGCGCCCGGGCCATGGAAATGGCGCCCCGGATGTGGGACAGGGGATTTTCCACACCGTTGGCGGAAAATTCGCCCTTGATGGTATTCTCGGAGCCGCCGGTGCCGTTGCCGTTGGGGTCGCCGCCCTGCATCATGAACCCGGCAATGATGCGGTGGAACGTCAGGCCGTTATAAAAGCCGGCGTTGGCAAGGTCCATGAAGTTCTGCACAGTGATGGGCGCGGCGTCTCCGTCCAGCTCCACGGTGACGGTGCCATAGTCCTGAATTTCAATTTCGGCGCGGTGGGTGCCGATACCCTCTGTCTTAGGCTCAGTTGTATCGGTTTTAGCAGCGTCAACAACAGCCGTGTCGGTCTTGCCGCACCCGGCCATGCTTAAAAGCAGCAGGGCGGCCAGACAGATGCTCAGTAATTTTTTCATATAATACTCCTTTGCTTAAAACACAGCCCGCCGGGGATGGCTCGGCGGGCTGTACGGTTTTTACTTTTTGCCCTTCAGGGACTTCATGCGCTGCTCGTGGTTCAAAATGGCCTTGCGCATCCGCAGGCTCTTGGGGGTGACCTCCAGCAGCTCATCGTCCGCCAGGAACTCCAAGCACTGCTCGAGGCTCATCTGGCGGGGCGGCACCAGCCGCAGAGCGTCATCAGAACCGGAGGCACGGGTGTTGGTGAGCTGCTTTTTGCGGCAGGCGTTCACCACAATGTCCTCGCCTCGGTTGGCAACGCCGATGATCATGCCCTCGTACACCGGGACGCCGGCGCCGATAAACAGCGTACCGCGCTCCTGCGCATTATAAAGGCCATAGGTAATGGACTCGCCGGTCTCGGTGGAGATCAGGCTGCCCATGCCCCGGCGCTGGATGTCGCCCTTATAGGGGGCGTAGGAATCGAACACGGAGGCCATGATGCCCTCGCCCTTGGTGTCGGTGAGGAAATCATTGCGGTAGCCGAACAGGCCCCGGGCGGGAATCAGGAACTCCACCTTCATGCGGTCGCCCACAGGGGTCATTTCCACCAGATCGCCCTTGCGCTGGCCCAGCTTTTCAATGACCGCGCCTACGCAGTCGCTGGGAACGTCCACCACAAGGCGCTCAATGGGCTCGCACTTCTTGCCATCGATCTCCTGATACAGCACACGCGGGGGGGAAACCTGAAACTCGTAGCCTTCACGGCGCATGGTCTCGATAAGGATAGACAAAGACATCTCGCCCCGGCCCGCCACGTTGAACGCGGTATCGCGGTCGGTATCCGTGACCTTCAGGGAAACGTCCTTCAGCGTTTCGCGGTACAGACGCTCGCGAATCTGACGGGAGGTGACAAACTTACCCTCCCGGCCGGCATAGGGGGAATCGTTGACGGAGAACGTCATCTCCAGCGTGGGGGCGCTGATCTTCACAAAGGGCAGCGGCTCCACGGCGGAGGGTGCGCAGATGGTATCGCCGATGGTAATGTCGGGGATGCCGCTCATGGCGATGATGTTGCCGGCGGTGGACTCCGCCACCTGCTTCCGAGCCAAGCCCTCAAACTCGTAAATGGACACGGCCTTGGCCTTCTTGGGGGCGGCGTCCGGGTCATGGTAGTTGCAAACGGCGATCTCCTGATTCTGCTTCAGAGTGCCGCGCTCGATGCGGCCGATGGCGATGCGGCCCACGAACTCATTATAGTCGATGGAGCTGACCAGCATCTGGAACGGCTGGTCCACATCCGCCTCGGGAGCGGGGATGTACTCCAGAATGGTCTCGAACAACGGCTTGAGGTCCGTGCCCGGCACATCGGGGGAATAGGAGGCCGTGCCCTGCCGGCCGGAGCAGAACAGCATGGGGGAGTCCAGCTGCTCGGGAGTGGCGTTGAGGTCCATCAGCAGTTCCAGCACCTCGTCGATGACCTCGTGGATGCGCTGGTCGGGACGGTCGATCTTGTTGACCACCACAATGACCCGGTGACCCAGCTCCAGTGCGCGGCTGAGGACGAAGCGGGTCTGAGGCATGGGACCCTCAGCGGCGTCCACCAGCAGGATGACACCGTTGACCATCTTCAAAATGCGCTCCACCTCGCCGCCGAAGTCGGCGTGGCCCGGGGTGTCCACCACGTTGATCTTTACGTCCTTATATCGGACGGCGGTGTTCTTGGCCAGAATGGTAATGCCGCGCTCCCGCTCCAGATCGCCGGAGTCCATCACGCGGTCCACAACCTCCTGATTTTCCCGGTAGACGCCGCCCTGCTTGAGCATCTCGTCCACCAGCGTTGTCTTGCCATGGTCAACGTGGGCGATAATAGCTACGTTTCTCAAATGTTCGTTCTGCATAATCTGAATGTCCTTTCCTATCTAAAGGATTTTTGCACAGCCTATTATTATAATGCACGCTTTCTCTAATTTCAATGGGAAATTTCATATTTTCCGCTGAAATTCCGAATTTTTTCCCATTTGTTTCCCCGTTCGCGGTCAAACCGCCCTTTTCGCCAAAGAACACCGGCAAAGCCCGCCGTTTTTTGACTGTTCGGACATTGATTCCCCCGGCGGTTCCGCTATAATGGAAAGTGCCTCGGCGGAAGCGGCGCAAGCGCCGCACGTTCCGGTGGGAGTAATGCGGCTCGCTGGAGCCGCCAAGGAGATCATGAATATGTATCGCATTCAAACCATGAACAAGATTTCCCCTGTGGGCCTGAACCGTTTTGACGCCGCACTGTATGAGGTGGGCGATGAGGTACAGGACCCTCAGGGGATTTTAGTTCGCTCCGCCAAGCTGCTGGACATGGAGTTCAACCCCAGCCTGCTGGCTATCGCCCGGGCGGGCGTGGGCGTGAACAACATCCCGCTGGACCGCTGCGCGGCGGCGGGCATCCCTGTGTTCTCCACCCCCGGTGCCAACGCCAACGCCGTAAAAGAGCTGGTGGTCTGCGCCATGCTGATGAGCTCTCGTGATATTCCCGGCGCTATCCGCTGGGTCCGGGAGCAGGCGGCCTCCGGCGTGGAGGTGGCTACTGTGGTGGAAAAGGGCAAGTCCGCCTTTGTGGGACCGGAGCTTTACAAAAAGACGCTGGGCATCATTGGCCTCGGTGCCATCGGCTCCATTGTGGCCAACACCGCTATTTCCCTCGGCATGGATGTTTACGGCTACGATCCCTTCCTGTCCGTGGACACCGCCCTGCGGCTGGACCGCCACGTTCATGTGGTCAAGGATATCAATGACCTTTATAAGCGGGCGGATTACGTTACTCTGCACATCCACTACACGGGAAAAACGGCCCACATGATCGACGCCGATGCCATTGCCGCCATGAAGCGGGGCGTACGGGTCATCAATCTGGCCCGGGGCGAGATCGTGGATGATGAGGCCATACTGGCGGCACTGGATACCGGCAAGGTGGCGGTATACGTCACGGACTTCCCCAATAACCGGCTGCTCACCGCGCCCCATGTCATCGCCATGCCCCATCTGGGCGCCTCCACACCGGAGAGCGAGCAGAACTGCGCCGCCATGGCGGTGGACGAGCTGACGGACTATCTGGAAAACGGCAACATCCGCCGCAGCGTCAATCTGCCGGATATGGTGATGGACCGCAGCGGCGTGGAGCGGCTGTGCATCCTGCACAAGAATGTTCCCGGTATGCTGGCGAACATCACCAGCCTGTTCGGCCGGGACGGGGTCAACGTGGAGAACCTGAGCAACAAGTCCCGGGGCGAATACGCCTACACCATGGTGGACCTCGGCACGAAGGTGGCGGAACGCGTCATTGAGGACGTTCAGCACATGGCCAATGTAATTCGCGTCCGCGTTCTGGAGTGGTAAGTAAATTCATTTTAATTAAGCGTGGGACCGCCTTTCGGCAGTCCCACGCTTTTTTCCGCTCACCGCCATAAATTTTCCGTTCCGGCACATACTACCCCTATATTGCGGGGGTGCTTATGAAAAAACTGACTTCAAATTACGCGGCAAACGCCGCGGAGCTGGATTTGCTGTTGGGCGTAGGCCGGAGCTGCGATATGGTGAGCCGGGATTATGTCATCGGCGGGCGAAGGGCGCGGCTGTGGGTGGTGGACGGTTTCGGCAGCGACAGCATCATTGAGCGCATGGGCGCCTTCTGGCTATCCCTGAAGCCGGAGCACGTAGCAGGGCTCACCCAGATGCAGGAGTTTTTGGACCGGTTCATCACATTTTCCGAATCCAACGTCACGTTTGACGTATCTGACGCCGTGACCTCCGTATTTCTGGGAAAATCCCTGCTGATCATGGAAGGACTGTCCGGTGCCGCGCTGATGGACGCCAAGGGCTATCCCAGCCGGGGCGTGGACGAGCCGCCGGATGGAAAGGTGCTCCGGGGCAGTCACGATGGCTTTGTGGAGGCGGTGGTTCCCAATATGGCGCTGCTGCGCCGACGCATCCGGGACCCGCACCTGACCATGGAGGGCCACAAGGTCGGCTCCCGGAGCCACAATGACGCCGTGCTCTGCTATCTGGATGACAAGGTGGACCAATCGCTGCTCCGCAAGCTCCGGGGCAAGCTGCTGGGACTGGACATCCGGTCTCTTTCCATGGCGCAGGAAAGTTTGGCGGAGGCCATCCGCCCAAAGCAGTGGTACAATCCATTCCCAAAGGTCCGCTACACGGAACGGCCTGACGCGGCGGCGGCCAGCATCATGGAGGGCAGCATCGTTTTAATAGTGGACAATTCACCCTCCGTGATGATTCTGCCCACCTCGTTTTTCGATTTTACCCAGGAGGCCAACGATTTTTACTTCCCGCCCCTCATCGGCACGTATCTCCGTATTCTGCGGGTGACGGTATTCCTCCTCTCGCTGTTCATCACTCCGGCGTGGTATTTGATGGTCAGCGTGCCTGACCGTCTGCCGGGATGGCTGGATTTCCTGTCCTCACCGGAGCCGGTGTCCCTGAGCCTTTTGAGCCAGCTTTTAGTGGTTGAGTTTTTGATTGACGTATTGAAGCTGGCGTCCTTGAATACGCCGGACAGCCTCTCCAACTCCTTTTCCATGCTGGGCGCGCTGGTGCTGGGCGATTTCGCTGTACAGGCCGGATGGCTGGGGCCGGAGGTGCTGGTGTATATGGCCTTTGTCTCTGTGGCGGGCTTTGCCCAGCCCAGCTACGAGCTGGGCTACGCCTTCAAGCTGCTGCGGGTGGCGCTGCTGCTGGTCACGGCGGCCTTTGACGTCTGGGGTTTCGTGCTGGGCGTGGTGGGAATTTTCGTTCTGCTGTGCACCACAAAGCCGCTGGTGGGTAAGGGCTACCTCTATCCGCTCATTCCCTTCAACGGCAAAGCTCTCCGACGGCTGCTGGTGCGGGAGCCTATCAGCCGGGACAATACCTGACGGATTTTCAACACGCTGAAGCGGCGGAGCAATGCTCCGCCGCTTCAGCGTGTTGAAAAAGCCTCACAGAGTTTCGCGTCCGCAGACGCGAAAGCTGTAAAATTTGTTTTTTGCCGCGACCTGTGCGTGGCAGAAAACACTTTGCGCAAAGCGAGCGTCGAATTGTCCGCCATCAGCGGACAACCGAGGCGCAGAGCGCAGCGAAACTTCCTCGAAAAAGTGGCAATGCCACTTTTTCGATGGTCGCAAGCGGCGGAGCGTTTGCTCCGCCGCTTTTTCATGGACTTCAGTCCTCGATGCTGATGGCGCTGACCGGGCAGCCATCCCGGGCGGTCTCCGCCTCGGCGCGCTGGTTGTCCGGAATTTCGCCGCCGTGGGCCAGTCCGTCATCCCCCATGGAAAACACCACAGGGCAGGTGCCGGCGCACAGGCCGCAGCCGATACAGGTGTCATTGACCGTTGCTCTCATTTCCTTGCCTCCATTTTCCGAATGTCAATCCAGAATGCTTCCATCCCGTCCCAGCGTCACCACCTGCCACGGGAGGAATTTGCCGCTGTTTTGCAGCGCGGTCTCCGCCGCCCGCTGAAGGCCGCCGCAGCAGGGGACCTCCATGCGGACCACTGTGACCGCCCGGATGTCATTGAGCCGGAGGATGTCCGTCAGCTTTTCCGCGTAATCGCCCTCGTCCAGTTTGGGGCAACCGATGAGGGTAATATGGCCCTTCATGAACCGCTCGTGGAAATCCGCCCGGGAAAAGGCCGTACAGTCTGCGGCGATGAGCAGCTTTGCCCCCTGATAGAACGGGGCCTGCACCGGCAGCAGCTTGATCTGGATGGGCCACTGCATCAGGCGGGATTGGGCCATGGTCTGCATGGGGGCCTCTGCCGCAGTCTGCTTCAGCTCAGCGGCCCGGCTGCCAGGACAGCCGCCCATTTGCAGCGGTGCGCTGCCGGGACAGCCGGTGCGCGTCACCGGCGCACTGCCCTTCAGCGCCTCTGCCCGCTTCTGGAGCTGGGCGGCGGCAACGGCCTTTTCGTCAAAGGCAGCGGCCTCCCGCTCCACAAAGGTGATGGCGTTGGTGGGGCAATGGGGCAGACAGTTGCCGAGACCGTCGCAGTAATCGTCCCGCAGCAGGGCGGCCTTTCCGTCCACCATGCCGATGGCGCCCTCCTGACAGGCGGCCGCACAGGCACCGCAGCCATTGCATTTTTCCCGGTCAATCTCAATGATTTTCCGTATCATATAGGGTATCTCCTTTTTCCTTGGCTATTCAGCCTTGTCTTTCCGTAGATAGTATCCTATAATATTTATGTAAATTCTGTTGCGTATGCAACTTTTTTTGAAAGAGCCACTGTCAGATACAGGAGGAAGTGCCATGAAGCTGCGTGTCCCGGATTATTTTGACGATTTTTCCTGTCTGGCGGGGGCGTGCCCTCATAGCTGCTGCATGGAGTGGGAGGTTGTTTTGGACGAGGACACCGCCCGGCGGTACCGCGCTCTCCCCGGCCCGCTGGGGGAGCGGCTCCGCGCCGCGATGCAGCTTGACGGAGAGGACTGGTGCTTTCCGCTTCGCGGCGGGCGCTGCCCCTTTTTGAATCAGGAAAATCTCTGTGAGGTGCACCTCACCTTGGACGAGGCGGCCACCTCTGTCACCTGCCGGGAGCACCCCCGGTTCGTGGAAGATTACGGCACGTTCCGGGAGGTCACGCTGTCCGCCTCCTGCCCTGAGGCGAACCGGCTTCTGCTGAGCAGCGAGGCCCCGCTGCTGTTTCCGGAGCGAACGGACGATACGCCCGCAGAGGCGGGGGACGAATGGCTGACGTGGCTTTTGCCCCTGCGGGAACGGATGCTGGCGCTTTTGCAGAATCGCACCTGCCCTCTGAACGCTCGGCTGCGGGATATTCTGCTGCTGGCCCAAGGCGTACAGGAGCGGCTGGACACAGAGGACGAGGATGCCCTGCCGGAATTGGTCGAAGGACCGCTCCCGGCGCATTCCGCCGCGCCGGAAACCACGGGGCTGTTCCCTTACGCCCTGCAATTTTTGGAAACGCTGGAGGTTTTAGAGCCGGACTGGCGGGACCTTCTGCACCAGGGAGAAGCGGCGGAGCCGGCACCGGTATCCGAGGCGCTTTTGGAGCGCATTGCCGCGTATTTTCTGTTCCACTATATTTTAAAGGCGGTCAATGACGGGGATGTGCTGGGACAGACGCAGCTGTGCATTTTCGCCGTGCTGACCATCCGGCGCCTTGCGGCGGTATGCGGTCCTGCGGAGGCGCTGCGCCGGTTCAGCTGTGAGATCGAGCATGATGAGGAAAACCTGTCCGCACTGCGGGATGGCTTTTGGGTTCAAGAAGAGTTGTCCCCCACGCATTTTTACGCCGAGCTTAGCTGACCGCGCGCTTTGTGTAAATTGCTTGTATATTTTCAGGTTTATTTATTCAAAATGTAAAATATATACAAAATCTATTGACATTTTCAAGGGTTCATTGTACAGTAAAGGCACAAGGAGGGCAGTGCTTCCGAACCCAAATCCGCCGCTCCTTGAGCGCCGCTTCAGTGGGCCGCACCGTCAAATACGAAGTGCCATCATTTAATGAATCGCGTGAGATGAGTCTCTGCACGCACCCGGCACCTCATGGATTGGCAGTCAGTGTTCTGCAGCAGCGGCAATATAGATGGAAGCAGAGGTAACAATATTGAAAGAAACACAGCAGAAGTAGCCCCCATTCGCCGTTGGAGCGAGTGGGGGCTGATGCTTTTTCAGAATAAAGTTTTTATTGGCAGTCAGAAAGCAAAAATTTGCTTCCTGACTGCCGTTTTTCAGCGATCTAATTGATTGACAAACTGCTGCGCCGTGCGGCCGGAACGGCTGCCGCTGCGGACCTGCCATGTGGCGGCCGCCGCCCGGAGCTGCTCGGCAGTCAGGTCCGTTCCTGCCCTTTCGGAGAGGATGGAGACGATCTGCTGATATTCCTCAAAGGTGGGGGCAGGATAGAAAAGCTGCAAACCGAAGCGGCTGGCAAGGGACAGCTTTTCCTCTACCGTATCGGAGCGGTGGATGTCACCGTCATGCTCTATATCGCTGCGGTCGCTCCACACCTCCCGCACCAGATGGCGGCGGTTGGAGGTGGCGCAGATTCGCACGTTTTCCGGCGGGGCCTCCGCGCCGCCCTCCATGACCGCCTTCAGATATTTATAGGAGGTCTCGTTTTCCTCAAAGGACAGGTCATCCAGAAACAGAAGAAAGCGATAATTGCGGCCCTTCACCTGCCGCAGAATGTCGGGAATCAGGTCATACTGCTCCTTATAAACCTCAATAAGCCGCAGACCCTTCGCCGCGTATTCATTGGCAATGGCCTGAACGCTGGTGGACTTGCCGGTTCCGGCATCGCCGTAGAGTAGGACATTATTGCCGCCCCGGCCATGCAGAAATGCCTCGGTATTGCGGACCAACTGCTCCTTTTGCTGCCGGTAGCCTACCAAATCCGCAAGGCGCACCGGGGGCCGGTCCCGCACTGGGAGCAATCGGACGCCATCGGCCTCCCGCCGGACGCGGAACACCTGCCCCAGCCCTAATTGACCGACGCCGTGGCTTTGATAAAAAGCAGTCAGACAGTCCAGCAGCGCCGCCGGGGAGGCGGCGTCTGCCAGCGCGGCGGCCAGCTCCGTCAGCGGAGCGCTTTCCTTACCCTGGCGGCTCTCGTGGTGAAAATTTCGCAGAAGAGGCCATGGCCCCTCCTCCGGCGGGGTGGACAGCAGGGCATGGAAAACAGCCATGTCCGCCAGCGCCAGCGCGCTGAGGGTGTCCTCCGGGCCGGTGCGGCGCTCCCATGAGAGGGAGAAAGGGTTCTCGTGCTCCGTCAGCGTCCACGCGATGCAGCAGCGCCACAGGTCGCCCTGCCAGCCGTTTTCCACGGCCAGCGCCACCACCTCCGCCTGCGCCGCCGTGCGGACGGTCTCTGCCGGGTCCATGAGCCGCCGCAAGAGGCTCTCCGGCGTCTGGCGGTACAAAAGCAGGCGGTCCAATGCTTCAGCCGTGTTCATACACCGCTCCCTCATTCCAGAATGGCACCCCTGTCGGCAGAGGACACCAGCTTGGCATATCGGGCAAGGTAACCGGTTTTGATCTTCGGCTCAGGACAGACCCAATTTTTCCGGCGCTCCGCCAGCTCCGTGTCCTCCACGCACAGGTGGAGGGAGCGTCCGGGAATGTCGATCTCGATGAGGTCGCCCTCCTGCACCAGACCGATGACGCCGCCGGAGGCAGCCTCCGGGCTGACGTGGCCGATGGACGCCCCCCGGGTCGCGCCGGAGAACCGGCCGTCGGT
>ERZ856578.4530-NODE-4530-length-18522-cov-3.656980_pt1 | contig 18522 bp, 14 predicted proteins | sample MGYA00514384_ERZ856578 | MGnify/ENA primary metagenome ERZ856578 (study PRJEB29103, sample SAMN06111958) | human gut metagenome | biome: human gut; feature: ankylosing spondylitis patient; material: healthy_person | host: Homo sapiens | place: China:Hangzhou... | reverse complement strand
TGGAGCAGGCCCGTTTTCGTCTGGAGCAGTGCCGGATGCGTTTAAAACTTAAAAATCCGGAGCGCCGGGTCAATGACCGCAGGCAGCAGTTAGCGGATATGGAAGAATGTTTAAACCGGCTGATGCAGGAAGCCTTAAAAGAAAGCAGGCGAAGCATAGAGAAACGCACAGAACGTTTAAACTATCTGATGGCGGGAAAACTGGAAAAAGAAAAACATCGTCTGGCTCTTGATGCCAGCCGGTTAGAGGGACTTTCTCCTTTAAAGAAACTAAGTGCCGGATACGGCTTTGTACAAAAGAAGTCAGGGGAAGCCTTAAGAAGCGTAACCCAGGTAAAGCCGGGAGATACAGTCTGTGTATATGTAACGGACGGCTCTCTGGAAACCCTTGTAAAAGAAGTAAGACCGGATGATATCAGAAAGGTGCGCACCAGTACACCCTTTCGTAAATAACTGTACTGATCGCGTAGGATAGTTATTTCGAAAACGATGTACCAGGAGAGAGGAAGAATAGACATGGCAGGAAGAAAGAAAACAGAAGCGGCTTTGGAAAAGGAAACCAGCATCGAGGAGAATTTCGCCCGCCTGGAAGATATTATAAAAAAGCTGGAAGATGGGGAAAGTTCCCTGGAGGAGACTTTTGCGGGGCATGAGGCAGGAATGAAGCTTGTGAGGTCTTTAAGCAGTCAGATCGATAAAGTAGAAAAACAGATCCAAATATTGAGTGAGGGTGAAGACAATGAGTGATAATACAGTATTTAAAACAGAACTGGAAGAAAGAATCAATAAGATCAATGAGCAGATCGAAAGTTATCTGCCAGAGGAAAAGGGACATCAGAGCACGATCTTTGAGGCTATGAATTACAGTGTGCGGGCTGGCGGAAAACGCCTGCGCCCCATGCTCATGGAAGAAACTTATCATCTGTTTGGCGGTACGGAGAAAGCTGTGGAACCCTTCATGGCAGCCATGGAGATGATCCACACCTCATCGCTTATTCATGATGATCTCCCCTGCATGGACAATGACGAGCTTCGCCGCGGCCTTCCTACTACCTGGAAGAAATTCGGCTACGATATGGCAGTTCTGGCGGGCGATGCCCTCATGATCTATGCATTCGAGACAGCATCCCGGGCCTTTGCCATGACTAGGTACCCGGACCGGGCAGCAAGATCCATTCAGGTGCTGGCAGAAAAGACCGGTATTTACGGCATGATCGGTGGTCAGGTCGTGGATGTGCAACTGACCGGAAAGCCGGTTCCGCAGGAAAAGCTGGATTTTATCTACCGGTTAAAGACAGGGGCGCTCTTAGAGGCTTCCATGATGATCGGAGCCATTTTGGGCGGCGCTTCGGCGGATGAAGTAAAGTGTGTGGAAGAAATCGCTTCCGCAGTCGGGCTGGCCTTCCAGATCCAGGATGATATTCTGGATGTGACCAGCACCAGTGAAGCACTGGGCAAACCGGTCTTAAGCGATGAAAAAAATCAGAAAACAACCTACGTGACACTGGTGGGACTGGAGCAGGCAAAGAAGAATGTAGAAGAGATATCTGCCCGTGCAGTCAGTCTGTTAAAGGAGCTTCCGGGGAATAATGCATTTCTGGAAAATCTGATCGCCATGCTGGTGGAACGTAAAAAATAGGAGAAAACCTTAGGAAATACGGGGGCTGCAAGAACATGATTCTGGAACACATAGAAGGTCCATGGGACGTGAAAAATTTAAGCCCGGAGGAATTAAAGACACTGGCTGCGGAGATCCGTCAGTTCCTGATCGAAAAGATCAGTGTGACCGGCGGGCATCTGGCTTCCAACCTGGGTGTTGTAGAGCTGACCATTGCCCTGTACCTGGCCTTTGATCTGCCGAGAGATAAGGTAATCTGGGATGTGGGACATCAGTCCTATACCCATAAGATATTAAGCGGACGCAGGGAAATGTTTGATGAACTGCGGCAATATGGCGGCATGAGCGGGTTTCCGAAACGCAAGGAAAGCCCTTACGATTCTTTTGACACAGGACACAGCTCCACTTCCATTTCAGCCGGGCTCGGCATTGCACAGGGCCGAGATCTTTTGGGAGAGGATTATGCAGTCATTTCTGTTATCGGGGACGGTGCGCTGACCGGCGGAATGGCCTACGAGGCATTAAATAACGCAGCCCATCTGAAAAAGAATTTTATCATTGTACTGAACGACAATAACATGTCTATTTCAGAAAATGTCGGCGGCATGTCCAAATATTTAAGCAGCCTGCGTTCCGGCGCAGGATATAATGAACTGAAACGCCGGGTATCAGAAACTCTGCTCAAAATTCCGGTAGTGGGCGCCGGACTGGTCGAGAAGATCAGCCGTACCAAGGACAGCATCAAGCAGCTGGTGATTCCGGGAATGCTTTTTGAAAATATGGGTGTGACATATCTGGGGCCGGTAGACGGACACGATATCAAAGCCATGGTCAAAACGTTAAAAGAAGCACGCCGGATGGATCATGCGGTGCTTGTCCATGTGCTGACCAAAAAGGGAAAGGGCTATGCTCCGGCAGAGAAGAACCCATCCCGGTTTCATGGGATTGATCCGTTTGATATTGCCACCGGCAAGTCATTAAAAGAAAAGATATATCCGACTTATACGGATGTGTTTTCCAAAGAAATCTGCAGGCTGGCAGAAACGGAAAAGCGTCTGGTGGCTGTCACGGCGGCCATGCCGGACGGAACCGGATTAAAGGCCTTTTCCAGATATTTTCCGGACCGGTTCTTTGACGTGGGAATTGCGGAGCAGCATGCGGTAACTTCTGCGGCAGGGATGGCTGCGGCCGGCTTAAAGCCGGTGGTAGCGGTTTATTCGTCCTTCCTGCAGCGGGGATTTGACCAGGTACTTCACGATGTCTGCATTCAGAATCTGCCGGTAATCTTCGCACTGGACCGGGCCGGACTGGTGGGAAGTGACGGAGAAACCCATCAGGGTATTTTTGATCTGTCGTATTTAAGCTGCATTCCGAACATGAGCATCATGGCTCCGAAAAATCTGTGGGAGCTGAGACAGGAACTGGAATTTGCAGTATGCCATTATGACGGACCGATCGCTATTCGATATCCGCGGGGACAGGCATACCGTGGATTAAAGGAATTTGATGCACCCATCGAATATGGAAAGGGAGAGCTTCTTTATAAGGGAAGCCGCATCGCCCTGCTGGCGGTGGGAAGCATGGTGAGTACCGCAGAACATGTGCGGGAAAAATTAAAATCTGCAGGCTTTCATTGTACCCTGGCAAACGGCAGGTTTATTAAGCCGGTAGACTATGAACTGGCAGACCGGCTGGCACAGGCTCATGAGCTTATGGTGATTCTGGAGGAAAATGTGCTTCAGGGGGGATACGGTTTACAGGTTAAAGCATATGTGCAGGAGCATTATCCGCATGTGCAGGTGCTGACGATCGCGCTGCCGGACGCTTACGTGGAGCATGGCAATGTATCGGTGCTTCGACAGACACTTGGGATTGACAGTGATTCCGTGATCCGCACCATGCGGATGGCATGGGGGCCGCTGGATAAGAGCATGAATGCCATGGAAACAGCCGCAAACGAAGAACAGAAAGAGGAAAAAGCATGAAGGAAAGACTGGATATCCTGATCGTGAACAAGGGACTTGCCGCTTCCAGAGAGAAAGCAAAAGCCATCATCATGTCAGGAATCGTTTATGTAGACGGACAGAAGGAAGACAAGGCTGGTTCCATGTTCGAGGAGACAGCTAATATTGAAGTGCGCGGCGCAACCCTGAAATATGTCAGCCGCGGCGGCCTGAAATTAGAGAAGGCAATGACTCATTTTGGCGTCCAATTAAAAGATAAGATCTGTATGGATGTAGGTTCTTCTACCGGCGGATTTACCGACTGCATGCTGCAGAACGGCGCGGTGAAGGTATACGCGGTCGATGTCGGGCATGGACAGCTGGACTGGAAGCTTCGCAATGACCCCCGCGTGGTCTGTATGGAAAAGACCAATATCCGCTATGTAACTCCGGAGGATATCACCGATCGGATCAATTTTTCTTCCATTGATGTGTCCTTCATTTCGCTGACCAAAGTACTGGGACCAGTAAAGGCGCTTCTGGCCGATGACGGACAGATCGTCTGTCTGATCAAACCGCAGTTTGAGGCAGGACGGGAGAAGGTCGGCAAGAAAGGTGTGGTGCGTGAGAAGAGCACTCACCTGGAAGTGATCGAGAAGGTGATCGAGTTTGCGGTGAGTATCGGATTTGAAATCCTGAATCTGGAGTATTCCCCGATCAAGGGACCGGAGGGCAATATCGAATATCTCCTCTATCTCCAGAATCATGTTGATGGAAAGATTTATCCGGAGTACCAGGTGAATGCGAAAGCAATCGTGGATGCAGCTCATGGGGAACTGGATAAATAACAGGAGACTTTATGAAACATTTTTATCTGATCGCCAATCCTTCCAAGCCGGGGGCCCTGGGTATGGCGGAAAAACTTGAGGCAGAATTTTTACGGCGAGGGGCAGCCTGCATGCATACGCGGGGATATACCAGACCGGATCAGATTCCGACAGATACAGAGTGTATCATCACGCTTGGAGGAGACGGAACCCTGATCCAGGCATCAAGAGATCTGATCAGCCTGGAGCTTCCCATGATGGGCATCAACATGGGGCATCTGGGATATCTGACCCAGGTATCGGGGGAGGAATCCATGGATCCGGTGCTGGATGCGCTTTTAAATGATTCCTTTACGCTGGAAAAACGCATGATGCTGGAAGGCAGCGTGGTAGGAGCGCAGAAAACGGTAAAGGGCATTGCCTTAAATGAGATTGTCCTGACCAGGCAGGATGTGCTTCAGATGCTGCATTTCCAGGTTTACTTAAACGATACATTTTTCAACGAGTATATGGCAGATGGTATCATCGCGGCCACGCCAACCGGATCCACCGCATATAATTTATCGGCAGGTGGGCCGATCGTGGCTCCCGGAGCTCAGCTGATGCTGCTGACACCCATCTGTTCTCATTCCATAAGCGCGCGAAGTATTGTACTTTCACCGGAGGACCGCATCAGTATCCGTCTGGTGAAGTGGTCCGGCGGCAAATCCTACTCGGCTGTATTTGACGGGGATCAGGTATTCCCGCTTCACTATGGAGAAAAGCTTGAAATCTGCAGGGCGCCGAAATATACCACCCTCATTCAGCTGAAAAACGTATCATTTCTTGAAAATATCAGGCAGAAAATGAACCGTATTTAAAACGGAGGTAACCGATGAAACTGGAACGTCACAGCAAAATTGTAGAACTGATAGGTAAATATGAGATTGAGACCCAGGAGGAACTGGCAGAGCGTCTGAAGCAGGCTGGCTATAAGGTTACGCAGGCTACGGTTTCCCGGGATATCCGGGAACTGAAACTGACGAAGGTGCAGTCGGAAAACGGGCGCCAGCGTTACATGGTCATGCAGAACCAGACCGCCTTCAGTGATAAGTATATCCGTATTTTAAAGGACGGGTATGTATCTATGGATATGGCGCAGAATATCCTTGTGATCAAGACTGTGTCCGGTATGGCTATGGCTGTTGCCGCGGCACTGGACGAGATCCATTTTCATGAGATTGTAGGCTGTATTGCAGGAGATGATACCATCATGTGCGCAGTGCGCAGCGTGGATGATACGATTCTTCTGATGGATAAATTAAAAAAACTGATCTCTGCCAGATAGGAAAAAGGAGGTGCAGCAATGCTTTTAGAACTGCATGTGAAAAATCTGGCTCTGATCGAAACGGCGGATGTGGAGCTGGAGGACGGACTGAATATCCTTACCGGTGAGACCGGAGCCGGTAAGTCTATCATGATCGGCTCGGTCAATCTGGCATTGGGGCAGAAAGCTTCCAAAGAGATGATCCGAAACGGAGCTGAGTATGCTTATGTAGAGCTGGTCTTCTCTGTGGATCCGGAAAAGGAGGATGCGCTGCGGGCTCTGGATGTGATGCCGGATGAAAACGGAACGCTGATCATCAGCCGCAAGATTATGCCATCCCGCAGTCTGAGCCGTATCAATGATGAGGCGGTTACCGCGGCCAGATTAAAACAGGTTACTTCTCTTTTGATCGATATTCATGGACAGCATGAGCATCAGTCATTGCTTCATGCTTCAAAACATTTGGAAATTCTGGATACCTATGCCAAATCCCGGGTACAGCAGTTGAAAATTCAGACAGCATCTCTTTATGCGGAGTATATCAGTCTGGAAAAGCAGTTAAGCCAGCTTGATACAGACAATGAGAGCCGAAGAAGAGAGGCAGACTTCCTGCGCTTTGAGATTGAAGAAATTGAAAACGCGCAGCTGAAAGCCGGAGAAGAAGACTGTCTGGCGGCCTGCTGCAGAAAATATGGAAATGCAAGGCGGATCATGGAAAATCTGTCCGCGGCCTATCGGGCAGTAGATACCGAAGCGGTGGGCAATGCTCTGCATCAGGTATGTGAGGTGGCAGAGTTTGATCCGGAATTAAAGGCTATCCAGGATCAGCTGTACGATGCGGAAGCAGTATTATCGGATGCTCATCATACCATTGGAGAATATCTCGGACAGCTTGACTTTGATGAACAGGCATACCGGGAAGCACAGGACCGGCTGGATCTGATCCGCGGACTAGAGGCCAAATACGGCGCAGGTGTGGAACAGATCGAAAAAGCCCTGGAAGAAAAGAAAAATCGTCTGGAACAGCTGGAGCATTTTGATGAGTACCGCATGCAGCTGGAACAGCAGTATCAAAAGGCAGAAAAAGCACTGGAGGCTGTAAGTGCAGAGCTTTCTGCGGTCCGTCAGGAAGAAGCAAAAAAGCTGGCGGAGAAGATCCGGGCAGGTCTGATCGATTTGAATTTTCTGGATGTCCGGTTTTCTATGGAATTCCGGCGGCTGTCTCATTACACGGCCTCCGGTTTTGATGAGGCAGAGTTTGTCATTTCCACGAACCCGGGTGAGCCGGAGCGTTCCCTGGGCCAGGTGGCATCAGGTGGTGAGCTTTCCCGTATTATGCTGGCAATAAAAACCGTGCTGGCTGACAGTGATGACATTCCAACCCTGATCTTCGATGAGATCGACACCGGCATCAGCGGTCGCACAGCTCAGAGGGTGGCAGAAAAGCTGGCAGTGATCGCCCGGAATCATCAGGTCATCTGTATCACGCACCTGCCGCAGATTGCTTCCATGGCAGACTGTCATTTTGAAATTAAAAAATCCACAGACGGAGCCAGTACAAAAACCAGGATCACCCGTTTAAAAGAAGATGAGGCGGTCACAGAGCTTGCAAGACTTTTGGGAGGCGCACAGATTACGGATGCAGTGCTTCAGAATGCAAGGGAGATGAAAGAACTGGCCTGGCAGACAAAAACTCACAACTAAAAACTGACAGTGTGATTTTGATATTCCGCACACATACTAGAAAGGAGCTTGAAAAAGGCTCCTTTTTCATTGCTTGTATTTGACCGGAGAATGTGCCGCGCGGCGCGTCAGATGGTACTTTCAGAACAGGAGGAAAGCGGGATGAAAAAAACATGCAGGTCAGGAAAATATTTTTACCGGATCCTTGCGGCAATATTCTGGATGAGCCTGATCTTTACGGCAGGTTATATCTGGTATTATGCAAAACACCAGATTCCGGAGCATTTCAGTGTTGCGGAGGGCGAGGAAACATCATTTTCTCTGGATCTGCCGCTTTACACCACGCTGTTGAGCGAAAGCGAGGAAGTGGTATTGAAAGGGGATTCCGGTATTCCACAGGATGAAATACGCATTCGGCCGGATCAGACATTTTCTCTGTATGCCAGAAAGAATGGCAGCTTTCGCCTGGGCCTGAAGCTGTTCGGTACCATTCCATTTAAAGAAATTAGCGTGGATGTGGAGGATGTCTGCTATGCAGTTCCATGCGGTATGCCGGTGGGAATCTATTTAAAATCCAGGGGAGTTATGGTTATCGGGACCGGAAAGGTGACGGATGAAAATGGAGGTGAGGCGGAGCCCGCATATGGAATTTTGCAGTCCGGAGATTACATTGAGGCGATCAACGGCCAGCCTCTTTCTGATAAAGAATCGCTGATTACCAGCCTGAACAGCATGGGAGAGAGTGAAGCACTTTTGCGGGTGAGGCGGGCCGGAAAAGAATTGGATCTTTCTGTAGATACAGTAAAAACAGAGGATGGAAGCCGGAAGCTTGGCGCCTGGGTACGGGATGATACGCAGGGGATCGGTACCATGACTTACGTAAAGCCGGATGGCACCTTCGGAGCATTGGGACATGGGATCAGTGACAGTGACACCGGACGCGTAGTGGAGATCGAGGATGGTGCTCTGTATGAAACAGAGATTTTTGGAATTGAGAAGGGAAGTGCCGGAAATCCGGGAGTAATGGCAGGGGTGATCTACTATGGGCCGGGTTCCCGCCTGGGCAGTGTCAAATCCAATACCGGATGCGGCGTTTTCGGAACGGTGGAGCAGGCTTTCTGGGATACGGTGAAGCAGCCGGCCGCAGAGGTGGGACACCGGCAGGATGTAAAGCGGGGCACAGCCTGGATCCGCAGCTATGTTTCCGGGAAAGCCTGTGATTATGAAATTGAGATCCAGCGGGTAGATTACAGTCCGTCACGGGAGAATAAAAGCCTGGTGTTTCAGGTAACAGATGAGCGCCTTTTGCGGCTGACCGGAGGAATTGTACAGGGGATGAGCGGCAGTCCCATTCTGCAGAATGGAAAGCTTGTCGGTGCGGTGACTCATGTGTTTGTACAGGATTCGACCCGCGGCTACGGGATTTTTGTGGAAGATATGATAAAAAAATAATTTTTTTCAAAATGACGTTATATTCGCCATCTTCCATTCGTTATGAATAAGTGAAAGCCTGAAATGCAGAGGCAAAGCACTGGCTGGCTGCGCTGAGGCCCGCATAGTTTGTCGAATCGTGCGCAGTACGTCGAACAGTGCGGGAGATGCAGATTGATGCCCTGCAAAGACGGCGAGTATAATACAAATTATGTAACAGTCCGGCAGACACAAAAAAAGAATGTCGGATCTGGAAACAGGAGGAATGGATCATGGCTGAATTAAAAATTGTGATTGCAGAAGATAACCCGCTGATGATGGAACTGCTGAGCAGCATACTGGAAGAGGAAGATGGATTTGTTGTGGTAGGAAAGGCAGACAATGGGGAAGATGCTTATCAGATGATCATGGAGAAGGGTCCGGATCTTGTGCTTCTGGATGTGATTATGCCGAAACTGGACGGGATTTCCGTACTGGAGAAGGTTCGTGCCGCTCGCAGCGGCAAGAACATGCCGGCGGTAATTATCGTGAGTGCGGCCGGCAATGAGACAGTGGCATCGGCAGCCTTCCGGAATGGCGCAAGCTACTATATTTTAAAGCCGTTTGACCGGGAAATCCTGCTTGATAAGATTCATCTGGTGGCAGAAGAGAGAATCCGTACAAAAACGGTGTCTGTTGTGCGGGAAAAACCGGCAGAGACATATTTTGCCAAGGGAGATTACATACGCCAGAACCTGGAGGATGATGTTACGCAGCTTCTTCATGAGATCGGAATCCCGGCGCATATCAAGGGCTATCAGTATCTGCGGGATGCCATCACCATTTCGGTGGAAGAAAAGGAAATGCTGGTGTCGGTTACCAAGGTACTGTATCCTACCATTGCCAAGAAGCATGGCACCACCTCAAGCCGTGTGGAACGAGCCATCCGCCATGCGATCGAGGTGGCGTGGAGCCGCGGACAGCTGGAGATGATTCATGAGATTTTTGGATATACAGTAAACAGCGGCAAGGGAAAACCGACAAACTCGGAATTTATTGCACTGATTACGGATAAGATCCGTCTGGATTATAAACGAGCACTCTGATATTCACAATCGTCTGCTTCAAAATCGAAGTTTCATAAAGATTTTACTTCCTAAAATGTCAGAAATCATGTATACTGATAATTAAGACAGTCAGCTTGGGGCAGACTGGTGCAGAGGAGGGGTTCGTATGAAGAACATTTTATTTGTCGCATCAGAAGCAGTTCCGTTTATCAAGACCGGAGGTCTTGCTGATGTGGTGGGTTCTTTGCCAAAGTGCTTTGACAAGGAGTATTTTGATGTCAGGGTTATGATACCGAAATATCTGTGCATCCCGGAAAAATGGCGCAATGAGATGACCTATATCGATCATTTCTACATGGATTATCTGGGACAAAGCCGTTATGTGGGAATCATGGAATATATCTACGATGGGATTACCTTTTATTTTATCGATAATGAATCCTATTTCAGTGGACCAAAACCATACGGAGACTGGCTGTATGATCTGGAAAAATTCTCTTTTTTCTGTAACGCAGCTTTATCTGCGCTTCCGGTCATCGGTTTTAAACCGGATGTGGTACATTGCCATGACTGGCAGACAGGACTGATACCGGTTTATTTAAAAGACCGGTTCCGCGGCGGCGAATTCTTCGCGAACATGAAGTCTGTTATGACCATACACAACCTGAAATTCCAGGGTGTCTGGGATGTGAAGACGATCCAGCGTTTTTCCATGCTGCCGGATTATTACTTTACGCCGGATAAGCTGGAAGCTTACAAAGATGGAAATATGTTAAAGGGAGGCATTGTTTTTGCAGATGCCATCACTACTGTTAGTCAGACATACGCAGAGGAAATCAAAATGCCGTTCTACGGGGAGGGACTTGATGGCCTGATGCGCGCACGTGCCGGAGATCTGCGAGGTATAGTCAATGGTATTGACTATGACGAGTTTAATCCGGAGACAGATAAGCTCATTGCGCAGCCGTACAATGCAAGGAATTTCCGTAAGGAAAAGGGAAAAAATAAAAAACAGCTCCAGGCACAGCTTGGCCTTCCGGTAGATGAAAAGAAATTTATGGAGGGAATCGTTTCCCGTCTGACCGACCAGAAAGGACTGGATCTGGTGAAGTGTGTTATGGACGAACTCTGCAGCGATGATATGCAGCTGGTAGTACTGGGAACCGGAGATGAGAAATATGAGAACATGTTCCGCCACTATGACTGGAAGTATCATGACCGGGTTTCCGCCCAGATCTATTATTCCAACGAGATGTCTCACAAGATCTATGCAGGCTGTGATGCATTCCTGATGCCTTCCCTTTTTGAGCCATGCGGCTTAAGCCAGCTGATGGCTCTGCGTTATGGCAGCGTGCCGATTGTGCGTGAGACCGGCGGACTGAAGGATACGGTTGAGCCTTATAACGAGTACGAGAGCCGCGGAACCGGCTTCTCTTTCTCCAATTATAATGCACATGAGATGCTGGATACCATTCGTTATGCCAAACATGTATACTATGACAGGAAACGTGAATGGAACAAGATCATTGACCGGGCTATGGCAGCAGATTTCTCCTGGCAGCAGTCTGCCGGCAAGTACCAGGAGCTTTACGACTGGCTGATCGGATATTAATTCCTAGAAAGCAGGATATTACAACATGGGATTTTGGGACAAGCTTCTGAGTAACGAAGTGCTGGTCAGCGCTGTTGTGGGCTGGACAGTTGCTCAGGTTTTAAAAACACTCATCGATTTCGGTCTGAACAAGAGCTTTACACCGGAACGTCTTGTGGGTTCCGGCGGCATGCCGAGCTCTCACTCTGCTACGGTTTGCGGGCTTACCGTGGCATCGGGACTCTGTTACGGGGTAGATTCGTTTCAGTTTGCCATCAGCTTTATACTGGCAGCTGTAGTCATGTATGATGCCATCGGTGTCCGTCAAGAAACCGGAAAGCAGGCAAAACTCTTAAATCTGATTATGGAGCAGGACTGGTTTAACTTAAACAACCAGGAAATCCAGCAGAGGTTAAAAGAGTTTGTGGGACACACACCGCTTCAGGTGGCAGCAGGCGCTGCATTGGGAATCATACTTGCACTGATCGTACACCAGTGTTACTGATCATTCAGGCTGCGGACCTTGTCTTTGGACATTGACCAGAACGGGTCTGTGTGAGCAGTGCGATTCGGCAGTGTGATTCAAAAAACAGGTTGACATGGATAACCGGGTATGCTATCATATTCTGGTGTGAGTTAACGCCGGGACCCAGTCTTTTGGATACTCCAACCAAAGACCTGGTTTGCGGTGAGTATAAAAATTTAAGGAGGAAATCAACATGATTTCAAAGGAAAAGAAAGCAGCTATTATCGCTGAGTACGGCAGAAAAGCAGGAGATACCGGTTCACCGGAGGTTCAGATCGCAATCCTTACTGCAAGAATCGCAGAGCTGACTGAGCATTTAAAGAGCAATCAGAAGGATCATCATTCCAGACGTGGTCTGTTAAAGATGGTAGGTCAGAGACGTGGTCTTCTTGACTACTTAAAGAAAACTGACCTGGAAGGCTATCGTGCTCTGATTGAAAAGTTAGGCATCAGAAAGTAATTAGGACGTTAGGGTGGAGAGGTCATCTCCACCCTTTTGTTTTTTCCGTACTTTGCAAAAACCTGATATTTTCTGGAAGGCGTATCCCGAAGCCGCTGCTGTATACACAAAATGTGCGGGCGGATAAGACTGAGAATCATTTTCGGTCTCGCGTGCTCTTTTGTGTACAGAGCAGTAGTTTCGGAGCCTTCTGTGAATATATAGAAAATAGATAGAGAAAAGGAGACAAACCATGTACAAAAGTTTTAGTATGGAACTTGCCGGAAGAACTCTGACTGTTGATGTAAACAGAGTGGCAAAGCAGGCAAACGGCGCAGCATTCATGCACTATGGCGACACCACCGTATTATCTACCGCTACCGCATCTGACAAACCGAGAGACGGTATCGATTTCTTCCCGTTAAGCGTGGAATATGAAGAAAAGTTATATTCCGTAGGAAAGATTCCGGGAGGCTTCAACAAGAGAGAGGGCAAGGCATCTGAGAATGCGATCCTTACTTCCCGTGTGATCGACCGTCCGATGCGTCCGCTGTTCCCGAAGGATTATCGTAACGACGTGACCTTAAATAACATGGTCATGAGTGTTGACCCGGAGTGCCGTCCGGAGTTAGTTGCGATGCTTGGCGCGGCAATCGCAACCTGCATTTCCGATATTCCGTTTGACGGTCCGTGTGCTATGACACAGGTTGGTATGATTGACGGCGAATTTATCATCAATCCGTCCCAGGCACAGTGGAAGCAGGGCGATTTAAACTTAACTGTAGCATCTACCCGTGAGAAAGTCATCATGATCGAGGCCGGAGCAAATGAGATTCCTGAAGCTAAGATGATCGAGGCGATCTATAAAGCTCACGAAGTGAACCAGGAGATTATCCGGTTTATCGATACCATTGTGGCAGAGTGCGGCAAGGAAAAACACGGCTATGAGAGCTGTGCGATTCCGGAGGAACTGTTTGCGGCCATCAGGGAGATCGTAACTCCGGAGCAGATGGAAGAGGCAGTATTCACGGATGATAAGCAGACCCGTGAGGAGAATATCCGTCAGATTACCGAGAAACTGGAAGAGGCTTTTGCAGATAATGAGGAGTGGCTGGCAGTTCTTGGTGAGGCTGTATATCAGTACCAGAAAAAGACCGTCCGCAAGATGATCTTAAAAGACCACAAGAGACCGGATGGCCGCGAGATTACCCAGATCCGTCCGCTGGCAGCAGAGATTGACCTGATCCCGCGCGTACATGGCTCTGCAATGTTCACCCGTGGACAGACTCAGATCTGCAATGTCTGCACTCTGGCTCCGCTGTCTGAGCAGCAGAAGTTAGATGGCCTGGATGAAAACGAGGTATCCAAGCGTTACATGCATCATTATAACTTCCCGTCTTACTCTGTAGGCGAGACCAAACCGTCCAGAGGACCGGGACGCCGTGAGATCGGTCACGGAGCACTGGCTGAGCGTGCACTGATTCCGGTGCTGCCGTCGGAGGAAGAGTTCCCATACGCAATCCGTACGGTATCTGAGACCTTTGAGTCTAACGGTTCCACCTCCATGGCATCTACCTGTGCGTCCTGTATGTCCTTAATGGCTGCAGGCGTTCCGATCAAAAAGATGGTTGCAGGTATTTCTTGTGGTCTGGTTACCGGTGATTCTGACGACGATTTCGTTCTGTTAACCGATATCCAGGGCCTGGAGGACTTCTTTGGCGATATGGACTTTAAGGTAACCGGTACGACCGATGGCATCACCGCAATCCAGATGGATATCAAGATCCATGGCCTGACCAGACCGATCGTAGAGGGCGCTATCGCAAGATGCCGTGAGGCAAGACTCTTCATCATGGATACCTGCATGAAGCCGGCTATCTCTGAGCCGAGAAAAGAAGTTGGCCAGTACGCTCCGAAGATCGATCAGATCAGCATCGATCCGCAGAAGATTGGTGATGTGGTTGGCAAGCAGGGCTGCGTGATCAACAAGATCATCGAGGAGACCGGTGTGAAGATCGACATTTCTGAGGATGGAAACGTAGCAATCTGCGGTACTGATAAAGAGATGATCGAGAAAGCAAAGAGCATCATCAAGAATATCGTAACCGACATTGAGCCGGGTCAGATCATTACCGGTAAGGTTGTCCGCATTATGCCGTTCGGTGCTTTTGTAGAGCTGAAACCGAAAAAGGATGGTATGATCCACATCTCCAGACTCTCCGACAAGCGTGTGGAGAAGGTTGAGGATGTTGTCAATATCGGAGATATGGTAACCGTAAAGGTTCTCGATGTAGATAAAATGGGCAAGATCAGCCTGAGCATGAAGCCGGGTGACCTTGCAAAAAAGGAAAGTGAAAACTAATTTATGAACTGTAAAAGATATTTTACAGGTGCTCTGGCTGCCTTTATGGTAGCCAGTAGTGCTTTTATGGCTTATGCCGACGGACCGGTGGCCAATGGAGCTGACCCGGCAGGACTTACATCAGCACCGGGAACAGGAAATGAGACGGCAGGTGTAGCAGCGGCAGAAACCACCGCGCCGGCATCGGCAGCAGAAACACAGGGCAGTACATCCCAGATTGTAACAGTCGGAGAAAATACTTCTGCCGGAACCGTGAATGCCGGGGAAGGCGAAGTCTTGGCAGGAAATACCATAACCGCAGGAGGACTGGCCGGACCAGCAGCAGTCGGTGCTTCAGGAACCATCACAGTGGGAAGCGGCATGACCTCAGGCGCGTTTTCCGGTCCCGGAGGTGTTTCGGCTTCATCTGGCATAACAATTCCGGCTGTCGTCGGAGCGGGAGATATCTCTTTCGCCGGTCAGCTGACGGATCCGATCGTAAAAGTTACAGACAAATATAGCTATGACCAGATGAGCCGTGATATCAACAGCCTGAAATCGCGCTACGGCAGCCATTTGCAGGTGAAAACCATCGGGACCAGCCTGGATGGAAGAAGTCTTTATGAGATGATTATTGGCAATCCGAACGCATCCAGGCAGATCCTGATCCATGCAGGTATTCATGCACGGGAATATATGACACCTCTCCTCGTCATGAAACAGGCAGAGCATCTTCTGGCTTTTTATGACAGCGGAAGCTATCAGGGACGAAAGCTTTCGGATATCCTTGCGGGAGTAGCCATTCATATTGTGCCGATGGTCAATCCGGATGGGATTACCATCAGCCAGTTTGGAGTGTCTGCCCTTCGTTCCGCGGATCTGCGCCAGATTGTCAACCAGTGTTATGCGCAGGACCAGGCAGACGGACGTACTACCCAGGACTTTGAGCGCTACCAGGCTTTGTGGAAGGCCAATGGACGAGGTGTGGACCTAAACCAGAACTTTCCGGCCCTGTGGGATTCCATTACCACCGGACCGTCCCATGCTTCCTATGCAAATTACAAGGGAACCGGCGCACTTTCTGAGCCGGAGAGCAAGGCACTTGCCAATCTGGCTAATTCCAGAAACTGGACGATGACCATCAGCTATCACAGCATGGGCAATCTGGTGTACTGGGATTTTGCCGGAAATAAGGTTGCGGAACAGTCCAAAGCGCTTGCTGAGCTGGTAACCGGCATTACCGGATACCGTATCAATAGAAGCAGCGGCAAAGGCGGATTCAAAGATTATGTCCAGATTAAGGACAGCCCGATCCCGAGCCTGACCATTGAGGTGGGAAGTGTGGCCTGCCCGATGCCGGTCAGTGAATTCGGTAATGTCTGGAACAGCAACCAGTCCATTCTGGCAGCACTTGCGGCTTACGCAGCAGATCATTAACAAAAATTGAACAAAATTCGTTGAGAATGCCCGTCACGGTACTTGTGACGGGCATTTTTACATGCTATTTACCCAAAAATTACCTAAATTTTAAAATCGGTTGAAAATGGAAGAAGCGGTATGGTATGATTAAACTGTTTGCGGACTGAAGAGAATAGAGAGAAAAGAGTACGCGAGACGAGGAGGAGAGTATGTCAATCAGCGACATTTCAAACGGGTTTGGTTTCCTGGGCGGTCTTGGTATGTTCCTTTACGGCATGAATATCATGGCGGACGGTATGCAGAAGACAGCAGGAAGCAAGATGAGCAGTTTTCTTGGGATGCTTACCAACAACCGGTTCCTAGCGGTTGCATTGGGCGCATTGATCACAGCGATCATCCAGTCCAGTGGAGCCACAACGGTCATGGTAGTCGGTTTTGTAAGTGCAGGTGTATTGAACCTGTCCCAGGCGGTCGGCGTGATCATGGGTGCTAACATTGGTACCACCATCACCGCATGGATCGTATCCATGAGCCAGCTGGGTGATGCCTTTGAGGTTATGAAACCAGGCTTTTATGCACCGGCTATCATCGGTATTGGCGCACTGCTGCTGGTTTTTGCCAAGAGCCAGAAAAAGAAGACCATTGGTGAGATCATGATCGGTCTGGGCCTTTTGTTTATTGGTCTTGATTTTATGTCAGGGTCGATCAATCCCTACACGGATGCACCGATTTTTGCGAAAGCCTTTGAAATATTAGGAGGCAATCCGCTTCTGGGCATGATCATCGGTGCGCTGGTTACCGCGCTTCTGCAGAGTTCCTCTGCTTCTGTTGGTATCCTGCAGACTTTGGCTATGAACGGCATTGTAACCACAAATGCGGCTATCTATATTACACTGGGCCAGAATATTGGTTCCTGTGTGACTGCCATGCTTTCCAGTATGGGCGGATCCCGCACGGCCAAGCGTGCGGCTGTCATGCATCTGACCTTTAACGTCATTGGTGCGATTGTGTTCGGATCGATCGGATTTATCTTTTTCAGCCTGCGTCCGGCCTTTGCGGCCTCCAATATTAACGCAGTGCAGATTTCCATCTTCCACACGATTTTCAACCTGTCTATGACCACATTACTGTTCCCGTTCGCGGATGTGCTGGTTAAGATTTCCGGCATGGTTGTGAAGGAGAAGGCGGAGGAGGAGCCGGTAGCAGAGGATGCGGAAACTGCTGCCACCCTCAAACATCTGGACGAGCGTATCTTTGAGTCTCCTGCATTTGCGGTGGAGACAGCAGCCCTTGAGGTTGTCCATATGGGCCAGATCACCTATGAGAATGTGGTCCGTGCCATTGATTCGGTCCTGACTGTAAACTCCGATGAGGTGGAAACGGTATTCAAGACCGAGCAGACCATCAATAATATGGAGAAGATGCTGACCGAGTACCTTATTAAGGTAGATAACCTTTCCCTGACCGAGAAACAAAAGAAGGTTGTAAACAACCTGTTCTACAGTGTCAGCGATATCGAGCGTATTGGTGACCATGCGGAAAACCTGGCGGAGCAGGCACAGTACATGGTTGAGCACGGACTTCAGTTTTCCACTACCGGTATGGATGACTTAAAGTCCATCAGCGACAGTGTGTTAAAATCCTTCCAGTATGCCATCGATGCCAGACAGAACGGCAATATGGAGGCTGTGCGCAAGGTCAGCCAGTATGAGGACGATGTCGACAGCCAGGAAGAGGAGCTTCGTGAGAAGCACATTGAGCGTCTTTCGGCGGGAGAGTGCAAGGCATCGGCCGGTGTGGTATTCCTGGATATCATCAGTAATCTGGAGCGTGTATCCGATCATGCCTACAATCTGGCAGGCTATGTCAAGGACGAGATGTAGTAATTGACATAATTATGAACGGAATGACATGTTCTGCATGGATTCTGTATACAAAGCACAAAAAGAAGCCCTTCGGATTATGCCTCCGGAGGGCTTCTTTGACAAAAACAAGACGATAATTCCTGAGTTCTTGTCATTATGGTAAAAAAAGGCTTGCTATTTTGCAGGTTATTAGGTACAATAAGAGCAAGGTTGATGAGTTTTTAACAAACATCATATTTTTAACAATCTAGGAGGAATGAATCATGGCAGTTAAAGTAGCAATCAATGGTTTTGGTCGTATCGGCCGTCTGGCATTCAGACAGATGTTTGGCGCAGAGGGTTATGAAGTAGTAGCAATCAACGACTTAACCGATCCGAAGATGTTAGCTCACTTATTAAAATACGATACCGCACAGGGCGGATACGCAGGTCACATCGGTGAGGGCAAGCACACTGTAGAGGCTGGCGAGGATTCCATCACTGTAGAC
>ERZ856578.4512-NODE-4512-length-18580-cov-4.252878_pt1 | contig 18580 bp, 27 predicted proteins | sample MGYA00514384_ERZ856578 | MGnify/ENA primary metagenome ERZ856578 (study PRJEB29103, sample SAMN06111958) | human gut metagenome | biome: human gut; feature: ankylosing spondylitis patient; material: healthy_person | host: Homo sapiens | place: China:Hangzhou... | reverse complement strand
TGCTTCCATCGGAAACGATGATCTGGCAGCCTGAGTTCACAGATAAAATACTCTCCAGGAAACCCGGGGCGGTTCAGTCACGTAATTTACGGGTGATTCGTTCAAGTAAAGATTCGGAAGGGCAGCCAGCAACAGGCCACCCTGCAATGGCATATTGCATGGTGTGCTCCTTATTTATACATAACGAAAAACGCCTCGAGTGAAGCGTTATTGGTATGCATATAAAAAGGCCCTCACACTGGAGGGCAAAGAAGATTTCCAATAATCAGAACAAGTCGGCTCCTGTTTGGTTACGAGCGACATTGCTCCGTGTATTCACTCGTTGGAATGAATACACAGTGCAGTGTTTATTCTGTTGTTTATGCCAAAAATAAAGGACGATTATGCGACCTCGGAAGGAAGTCCAATCATCTTATTCAAATCTTCTACCCGTAAAGCAGGAAGTGCTGTACTTGCTTTATCTGCTTCTTTTGGTAGCAACTCTTTGCTTTCAGGCCAAACTTCAATAAGTCGCTTAACTGTTGTGACTGAGTTCAAAGCAGCCCATACATTTGATTCGATATCCTTTTTCTTGGCTTCAAGTTTTTGTTGCAATGCGCAGATTTCATCAAACCTTTTTGTTATTTCGTGCTCTGCGTCAAACATGCATTTATCTTTGGTCGGAGTAGGGAGCAATATATCTTTGCCGTTGCCGTCTTTCCCATATGAATACCAGCTAACCCTTCTGCCAGATACAGTCAGATAAATTGAAGTTGAACGGGCATCGCATGAGTAAAATGAACATCCCAGCTTTTCAAGTTCTTCGCTTATAGCCATTAACTTGGATGATAACTGATCCACTTCCTCAGTTTTCTTTTTACCGCCAAACGCAACAACTCTGGCGTCAAGTGCAAGCTGGTTCTTTAACTTTGTTACTTCTTCAAGCTCAGTGAAAACCCCAGATTTAATTAAAGCGTTACGAGCGATTTTCTCTTTCATTCTCGTAGTTAAGCGGATTGATGACATATTAATTCCTCTCAAATAAGTGGTTTGCTGCCTAATCTCATTTTCTGGCGACCAACACAAGTCATCTTGCTGTCAGTTGTTTGGATTTCCGGTAGCCTGCCGCGTAAAGAGCTACATTTGGAAGACAAGTTGAGCCTTCATATTTTCTGGTCAACGTTGTCAGTGTTATTACTTCTGCTCTCATTGCTGGTTTGCGCTTGCATTGCAAGACCACTCGAGAGGGGGTTGGTCTGTGTAGCTTGTCGGAGCTAATCGCCTCCTGACTTTGCAGGTTTGCGCGACGAGCTCTACGACGAGAAGCTGAGGTGCCTTTAAATTCTGTTTTTCTGGACATAGATTCCTCCCGAATAAACTTTGGTGATGCAATCTCGAAGCTCCTCCTGAGACGGTTGCTTCGGCATTGCATCCCACAGCTTATGTGGTTGGGTGATCTGGCTTTTCAGCCACGTAGTCGAGAGTCGACGTTGTTTAAAGAGCCTGCCAGTCTGTTCCATTTAGCTTCCAGCGTCCTGCTGATGTGTTTAGTATCACCGCCGGAGGTATTTTCGTCAACACCGCTAGAGATAAAATATTACCGCAAATGGTTATGTGCATGTTTTTACTATTGATTTATTTTTTTAAAGTTTTGCAGAGCTAGTCTGGATGTGTAGGAGCTGAATTGCGCAATGTGATAAGTGTGATTTATATTTATTCAATAAATACAATTCGTTAGGTGTGTTTTTGACGGGCTGATGGTAAAAGAAAACCCGGCGCGGAGGCCGGGCTGAAGGGGCTCATTCTAATCGATTGATTTAATATCCCATTGAGGTCGAGAAACCAGAGTGTATCTGGGCTTGCCCTTACCAACAGTTTTTTTCAGGAACGTGGCTGTTGCAACGCTTCCTAAGTGCTTGTTTATAATATCTGGGTCATCTACAGCTTTGTCAATGCTAGCGGTTCTGATATCAGTGTTACCTAAAACTATAAATTCACATTGGCGCTTGTTAGGAAGAGTTCCCAAAAATATAACGTTCTCAATAATTTTTTCCTGCTGAATGTTATCATTGCTGAGATGTTGATATACAGCTTCAAGCTGTTTTGGCTCTCTAAAAACGATGCTAAAACCTTGGCTTTTAAGTGTAAAAACTGTTTTATTTTCATGCAGATAATGAATGAATGCTCTGATTTTATCTAAGGCCCGAGAGTCTAAGTTTTCTATAGCATCAGACAATTCTTCATCATCATTATCCAAGCTTGCCTGAAATATTTTTCTGGCCTTATTAATAGCTTTTGCTACTGGGGTTTCTTCATCGAATTCAAGAGGAGCATCAGGTCTAAACTCTTCAAGTACGAATCCGAAAGAACCACGGGCTGACGCGGTAATCATGAGATGATTATTTTCTATGTTTGGTATCTTGCCTGATGCAGGAAGTGGGCCATTGAAAGAGGTTGCCAAGTAAGCTATTGCATCATTAAAACAAGATATAGCTTTTGTTCCAAATACTGCTGAAATGCCATGCGTGCCAACTACTGTTGGGCCTCTAAAAGTTAACACAGCATGCGTAGGTTCATGTTCTCGAACGTCAGCTTGTGAAATTAATCGCTCAACTTTCTCCAGACGGTCTTCTAAGCTTTTTCGGCTAATAGAATGACTTGTTGGCATATTTTTTAATAGATTACTTATTTGCTCGCGCTCACTGAGAGCGAAAACATAATCATTACGATTCATTGTTTGACCCCCTCAGTAGTAGCCGAATTAAGTATAGTCATTGCCACAACATCAAGTTGTGGGTTTAACGGGATTTGGATAAATCCCTTCCACGACAGATCGCGTCTATGTGCCCACATACTGTACCAATATACAGTCATTTCAACAAGCTCATGACTTGGTAGATTAAGTTCTTGGAAGTAGGAATCTACGAAAAACTCCTTCTTAACAAAATCATGATCAAATAGCTCTGGCTTTCTACCGATTACGATTGCATCATTATCGCCATTACTGAATTGAAAAAAGGTCACAACATCGACATCATTCGGTGGCCTTTTTTCAATAAGTTCAATATGTTCTGTGAAGCTTCCATCTACCCACTGAAAACCTTCAACTAGCCCTGCTTGAGTGAGTGAAACACGAAAGTTAAGAAAACCCTTAAGGATTTTAATCCTTGCAGGGCTAAGCGAAAAAGTACTAACAAAGCGTACTATATCCATTTTGTATGGGGAACGAGTATGGCTTGTAGGATCAGCCTCGTCTATTGGGGGGATTAACCCCATCTCATTCCATAGAGAGACAGTTGGTATACTCAATGCTTAACCTTTATAACGAACTGAATATTCGGCAAAATATTGTTTTTAGGTATTGGCTGCTGTGCTTGTCGGACGTTTATTTCGTGTCACCCAAACGTCTCTTCAGGCCATTGACTGGCGATAACCCTTCCCACAACGACACAACTCTCATTGCATGGAATTATCGGAAACTGTGGGTTCAATGGTTGTAAAAATATCTGTCCACTGTCTTTTATCAATTTCTTGAATGTAAATTCATCACCGCCAAGTCGAGCTATGCAGAAATCACCTGGTTCAACAGCCTGTTCAGGGTCAACCAAAATTAACATCCCATCAGGGAAGCTGGGTTTAGAACCAGCCGGAGCCGTCATAGAATTGCCTTCAACCTCAAGCCAGAATGCAGAGTCACTGGCTTTTTTGGTTGTGCTTACCCATCTCTCCGCATCTCCTCTGGTAAAGGCTCTAAGTTCTGGAGAGAACATACCGGCCTGAACGTGAGAAAAAACAGGGTACTCATACTCACTTCTAAGTGACGGCTGCATACTAACCGCTTCATACATCTCGTAAATTTCTTTGGCGATTGAAGGGCTAAACTCTTCAACGCTAACGTTGAGTATTTTTGCAAGCAATGCGGCGTTAGATGCATTTAATGCATTGATGCCATTAAATAAAGCACCAACACCTGATTGCCCCATCCCCATCTTGTCTGCAACAGATTCCTGAGATAAGCCAAGTTCATTTTTCTTTTTTTCATAAATGGCTTTAAGGCGACGTGCGTCCTCAAGCTGCTCTTGTGTTAACGGTTTCTTTTTTGCGCTCATACGTTAAATCTATCACCGCAGGGGATAAATATCTAACACCGCAGATGTTGACTATTTTACCTCTGGCGGTGATAATGACTGTATGTACTAAGGAGGTTGTATGGAACAACGCATAACCCTGAAAGATTATGCAATGCGCTTTGGTCAAACCAAGACGGCTAAAGATCTTGGCGTGTATCAAAGTGCGATCAACAAGGCCATTCATGCAGGCCGAAAGATTTTTTTAACTATAAACGCTGATGGAAGCGTTTATGCGGAAGAAGTAAAACCCTTCCCGAGTAACAAAAAAACAACAGCATAAGTAACCCCGCTCTTTGTAACAACGGACATTCGTCCTACGTCGCTGAAAAGCGAGCCCCAAGATATCTGACCAACTCAGGCCATATGCGTTTCCACGCATACCAGTCAACTAACTATTCACTATTGGAAATCTTAAGAAATGGAAAGAACAAGTTACAGCAAACTATCACAGCGCGACGTTGATCGCGCAGAAACAGATTTACTCATCAACCTGTCAGCGATTACCCAGCGCGGTCTGGCAAAGATGATTGGCTGTCATGAATCGAAGATAAGCAGAACGGACTGGAGATTTATTGCTTCGGTCTTGTGTGCTTTCGGAATGGCATCAGACATCAGTCCGATTAGCAGGGCTTTTAAGTATGCGCTTGATGGACTCACCAATAAAAAACGCCCGGTGTGCAAGACCGAGCGTTCTGAACAAATCCAGATGGAATTTTAACAACATCCAGCGAGGTAATTATATGCGAAAAACGCAGGAAAATAAACGCGTTAATCACCGAAAAGATGTGCTACGTGACCAGTTTTATCAGGGGGTTAATCCAGCAATAGCTGTGCCACTGAGAGAAATACTTAACAGGTACAAAACTTCGGAGAAGTCAAAATGAGCATGAATCTTATGGCTAAGGCCATGAATATAAAGGTTGGCAACCCACTGAGAAAACTGGTTCTGATTAAACTTGCCGATAACGCCAATGATAATGGCGAATGCTGGCCTTCATATCAACATGTCGCTGACCAGTGTGAGGTGAGCAGATCGACAGTAAAAAGTCACATTAGGGCACTGGAAGAGATGGGGCTTTTGAAAAGGGAATTCAGAAGAAAAGGAGAGCTTAACCAGTCAAACGTTTTTTATCTGACGCTGGATAATGCACAACAAATCCAGCCAGAATCAGGTGGGGCAGGAGCTGCCCGGGGTGGGGCAGGAGCTGCCCGGGGGGGTGGGGCAGGAGCTGCCCGGGGGGGTGGGGCAGGAGCTGCCCCCAGAACCTATCACTCTTTTGAACCAGTCAATGAACCTAAAAACATTATGTTCGAACATGTCCGAACAGAGTGTGAAAAAACTCCTGACCGTCACGAAGAAACCGACAAGGCATTCGAGGAAATATTCTGGTGTGCAGGCATGCGGAAAGCCGGGAAGAAAAACGCAGCTTCAGCATTCAGAACACAGTTCAGGGAATGGCGTAAAACTACCAGGGGTACGGCAAGCGAGTTTGCCACGATGCTGGCAGAAGACATCGCATGCAGGAATGGTAAGCAGTTCGGATTCGACAGGTTGTTACCATCGAGCTACCTGAACGGTCAGCGCTGGAACGACGAGAAGCCAGAAACTATTCAACCACAATCCAAACCATCATCCGCAATCACCGTATCGAAAACTGGCTACGTGTTTTTCGACAGGTGAACCATGAAATCAAAAATCAAATCGTTACTGGTCGCTGGTTATAACCACGGCTGGTTAAGTATTTCGTTTGTCGATTTCTGGTTTAAAAATCTCAATCTGAGGGAATCATGACTCCAAGTGAACTTAGCTACCTGCTTTGGGCGCAGGTTGACAGGGTGGCTCCACACCTGTTGCCAAACGGCAAGAAAGAGGGGCATGAGTGGGTTGCCGGTAACGTCAACGGTGACAAGGGAAACAGCCTTAAGGTCAACCTTAGCGGCAAGAAAAAATGGGCTGATTTCGCTGAGGGAGACGGCGGTGACATGCTTGATTTGTGGATGGCATGTCGTGGAATTAACCTGCATCAGGCTATGCAGGAAGCGAAAGCATTTCTCGGTATCAAGGATGACGATCACCATTTCGATGCCAGACGTGAGAAGAAATTCTCCAGACCTGATCGCAAGAAAATCGCCCGCTACGTTACCAGAACAGAATCCCATCTTGAGTACCTGCAATCGCGTGGCATATCGCCAGAAATCGTAAAGCGCTACGAGGTTGTTAGCGGCAAGGTGTGGAATGGAGAGCGGGAACTGGATGCTCTGGTGATTCCGTACAAACGCGATGGTGAGTTGTTGCAGGTCAAGCGAATCAGCACTGAGCGCCCGGACGGGAAGAAAGTCATTATGGCAGAAGGTGATTGCGAACCTTGCCTGTTCGGATGGCAGGCTCTGGACGCTGGCGTGAGGGCGGTTGTGCTTTGCGAAGGCGAAATTGATTGTATGAGCTATGCGCAATACGGCATCTCGGCGTTATCCGTGCCGTTTGGTGGCGGGAAAGGCGCTAAGCAACAGTGGATTGAGTTTGAGTATCACAACCTCGACAGGTTTGAGGAAATATTCATCTCGATGGACGTTGATGATGTTGGTCGTGAAGCCGCAAGGGAAATCGCAAGCCGACTCGGTGAACATCGTTGCCGTCTTGTTACTCTGCCGTACAAAGACATCAACGAATGCCTGATGAACGGTGTTACCGAGGATGAAATCTGGCAGTACATCGGCACGGCATCCTACTTCGATCCTGAAGAACTCTACAGCGCGCGAGAGTTTTACCAGGACACTATCAACGCTTTCTACGGCAAGCAGCAGTATCTGTTTAATCCACCGTGGGAATCTCTGGCAGATAAATTCCAGTTCCGTGAGGCAGAGTTGACGCTGGTCAATGGGGTGAACGGTCACGGAAAAACGGAGGTTGTCGGGCATATGGCACTTGAGGCAATGCGTCAGGGTGTGAAGACGTGCATCGCGTCACTTGAGCTGAAGCCTGGTATTCTCCTTAAGCGCCTTACCCGTCAGGCGACGTGCTGCAAGATGCCGCCAGTGCTGGAAATTGACTCTGCATTTAAATTTTATGACGAAAGACTTTGGGTGTTTGGCCTGACCGGAACGGCGAAAGCCGACAGGCTGATCGAAATATTCGACTACGCTCGCCGCCGATACGGGATCCAGTTATTCATCATCGACAGCCTGATGAAATGTGGCATAGGCGACGATGACTATAACGGGCAGAAGGCGTTTGTTGACTCGATTTGCGACTTCAAAAACAAAACAAACTCCCACGTCATTCTCGTTACTCACTCGCGAAAAGGAGACAGCGAAGAAAAACCAACCGGGAAAATGGACGTAAAAGGCTCTGGAGCGATAACAGACCTGACAGACAACCTTTTCATCATCTGGCGTAACAAGGCTCGCGAGAGAGCGTTACAGAGAGTTCAGAGTGGTGAAAAGATGTCAGAGAAGGACGAACAGCTACTGGCGTCTCCTGCATCTGTTTTGATGCTTGAAAAACAACGTAACGGCGAAGGTTGGGAAGGTGGTGTCCCGTTGTTCCTTGACGAGCAATCGCACCAGTTCCTGCAACTTGAATCAGGATCGCCATATAGCTACATCGCCAATATGCCGAAATCGGAATATGACGAGGCGTGGCGACAGGAAAACGTGACGGAGTATTAAATGGCCATCTACATCACTGAGCTGATAGCAGGGTTATCGTTACTAATGGTTCTTACTGTATATATTATTAAGTATATTCTTTATGCGAATAAAAAAACTAATTGATCACGATGAGCTTCTGTCAACATTATCATATGACTCAGAAACAGGAATATTTAAATGGCTAAAAACAAATTCAGTAGTAAGAGTAAAAGGTAGTATTGCTGGAGGTGTTAGTGGTGGTTATATATGCATTAGCATAAATAATGTTTTGTATTATGCGCATAGACTTGCTTGGTTCTATGTATACAAAAAATGGCCTCCTAAGTTTATTGATCATGTAAATGGGAACAGACTTGACAATAGGATTTCAAATCTAAGACTGGCAACAGAGGAGCAGAATGCAAGAAACATTGTAGGGAATAGGTTAAACACATCCGGTGCGATTGGAGTGTCTTGGGATAAGACAACTGGCAGGTGGAAGTCTTATGTTGGTTATAAAAATAAGACAATATCGTTAGGGTATTTCGATAGCAAAGAAGATGCAGCATTCATAGCAGCACTAGCAAGAAAGAAACTATATGGAACTTATGCGAGTAAAGCACTTAATTGCGAGCATGAGCTTTTATCTCAATTTAATAATGATGAGGATAAACTTGCGGAATATCTTAAGGAAAAATCTAAAAGGACTCGAAAGCGTGTTAAAAAAAGATAAAGGCCTGCTGGTAATCGCAGGCCTTTTTATTTGGGGGAGAGTAATTGGAGGATTTAAGAAATGAGTACGATAGCTGAGCTTGTCAGGGCTAATTTTCGTGAAGAGTTGGCGCGTTGGTATCGGTATCGTTCATCGTCCAGTTTGCCGCTTGATGAGTTGTATGAGCATTCACCTGCCGCACGACGCTATCCGCGTGACCGTGTTCTTCGGCGGTTGTTCAGACTCAACAATGAGTTTCAGCGCAACAGAATAATCCGGAGTCTGGATTTAAAGTGAAGGAGTGAGCATGAGCGAGCAAATATTCAGAGAGATTAAGCCACGGTTTTATCGCAAGGTAAGGGTAGTTTATCAGGACGAAAACAAGACCTGTGCATACGCCATTCATAATGGTCGGTGGTCAGTGTTCGACACCAAAAACTTCGAGAAGAACTTCGAGAGGATTAAGGGTGATGAGGAAACTAACATTTGAACTAAGAAGCCCCATCCATCAGCAGAACGCCATTCAAGCTATCCAGCAAATCCTTCCAGACCCAACCAAACCAATCGTAGTAAGCATTCAGGAACGCAACCGCAGCTTAGACCAGAATCGAAAGCTTTGGGCTTGCCTTGGTGACGTCTCTCGTCAGGTTGAATGGCATGGGCGCTGGCTGGATGCAGAAAGCTGGAAGTGTGTGTTTACCGCAGCATTAAAGCAGCAGGACGTTGTTCCTAACCTTGCCGGGAATGGCTTTGTGGTAATAGGCCAGTCAACCAGCAGGATGCGTGTAAGCGAATTTGCGGAGCTATTAGAGCTTATACAGGCATTCGGTACAGAGCGTGGCGTTAAGTGGTCAGACGAAGCGCGACTGGCTCTCGAATGGAAAGCGCGATGGGGAGACAGGGAGGCATGAGACGACAGCGACGAAGTTTCACCGACATAATCTGCGAAAACTGCAAATACCTTCCAACGAAACGCTCCAGAAATAAACCCAAGCCAATCCCAAAAGAATCTGACGTAAAAACCTTCAACTACACGGCTCACCTGTGGGATATCCGGTGGCTTAGAGAACGTGCGAGGAAAACAAGGTGATTGACCAAAATCGAAGTTACGAACAAGAAAGCGTCGAGCGAGCTTTAACGTGCGCTAACTGCGGTCAGAAGCTGCATGTGCTGGAAGTTCACGTGTGTGAGCACTGCTGTGCAGAACTGATGAGCGATCCGAATAGCTCGATGCACGAGGAAGAAGACGATGGCTAAACCAGCGCGAAGACGATGTAAAAACGATAAATGTCGGGAATGGTTTCATCCTGCATTCGCTAATCAGTGGTGGTGCTCTCCAGAGTGTGGAACCAAGATAGCACTCGAACGACGAAGTAAAGAACGCGAAAAAGCGGAAAAAGCAGCAGAGAAGAAACGACGACGAGAGGAGCAGAAACAGAAAGATAAACTTAAGATTCGAAAACTCGCCTTAAAGCCCCGCAGTTACTGGATTAAACAAGCCCAACAAGCCGTAAACGCCTTCATCAGAGAAAGAGACCGCGACTTACCATGTATCTCGTGCGGAACGCTCACGTCTGCTCAGTGGGATGCCGGACATTACCGGACAACTGCTGCGGCACCTCAACTCCGATTTGATGAACGCAATATTCACAAGCAATGCGTGGTGTGCAACCAGCACAAAAGCGGAAATCTCGTTCCGTATCGCGTCGAACTGATTAATCGCATCGGGCAGGAAGCAGTAGACGAAATCGAATTAAACCATAACCGCCATCGCTGGACTGTCGAAGAGTGCAGGGCCATCAAGGCGGAGTATCAGCAGAAACTTAAAAATCTGCGAAACAGCAGAAGTGAGGCAGCATGAATATCTACGAAAGAATTGATGGCAGCAAATACCGAAATATTTGGGTAGCTGGCGACCTGCACGGATGCTACACGAACCTGATGAACAAACTGGATACGATTGGATTCGACACCAAAAAAGACCTGCTTATCTCGGTTGGCGATTTGGTTGATCGTGGTGCAGAGAACGTTGAATGCCTGGAATTAATCACATTCCCCTGGTTCAGAGCTGTACGTGGAAACCATGAGCACATGATGATTGATGGCTTATCAGAGCGTGGAAACGTCAATCACTGGCTGCTTAATGGCGGTGGCTGGTTCTTTAATCTCGATTACGACAAAGAAATTCTGGCTAAAGCTCTTGCCCATAAAGCAGATGAACTTCCGTTAATCATCGAACTGGTGAGCAAAGATAAAAAATATGTCATCTGCCACGCCGATTATCCTTGTGACGAATACGAGTTTGGAAAGCCAGTTGATCATCAGCAGGTAATCTGGAACCGCGAACGAATCAGCAACTCACAAGACGGGATCGTGAAAGAAATCAAAGGCGCGGACATGTTCATCTTTGGTCATACGCCAGCAGTGAAACCGCTCAAATTTGCCAACCAGATGTATATCGATACCGGCGCAGTGTTCTGCGGAAATCTCACATTGATTCAGGTACAGGGAGAAGGCGCGTGGGCATAAGAGAACTAAACCTCACCAAAGAACAGCATGAGTGGCTGAATGGCTGGCTTGAACTGTGGGGCGCATGGGTTTATTCAGGTCGTCTGGAAAAGCGCATGAGCAGCGTAATAGCGAAGTTCATGGAGAGCGTAGAGCCGGGAAGAGTTATGACAAGGCCAATGTGTAATGATGATGATGGAATGTTGATTTCTCAGGTCGTCGATTCCGTCATGTACATTGACAAGAAAGCCTTTGGCATCCTCCTCAGCTACTACGCTCATGGTTCATCTAAGCGAGCAATTGCATCCTACTATCACGCGACTGCAAAGCCACGCAAGATGTGTGGACGTGGTGGCGAGGGATGGAGAAAACCTTCAATGGCAACCTGTAGAAACGAAATTGACGACATCCTGAAAGCGTCGTTATTTGTTTTGTACCAACCAATGCAAAATGCTTTCAAAATGCGTAAACGTGTTGAGAAAGTTAAGCATGTTGCTGTTAAAAGTCTTGACATGCAATTAGCCATTTAGCCATAATATTCACATATGCTGCTGCTTTTGCATTCAGCAACCATCACAAGCCCACCTCCTGTGGGCTTTTTTGCATTCGCGTGCAATCAAAACAAGAGTCTTAGTGATATGGGCCTGAGATATGGTGGTGGAAACATCGCTCCGCTCTTGGCTGTCATATCTACGCGAACAGGCTCTATCCCTAAGGTAAAGCGATGAAAGAAATAAAATTAACGCCAGAAATGGTGCTTTCTGTTGTTGATTACAATCCATCATCAGGCGACTTTCACTGGAGATGGAGGCAGGGGAGAGAGAGGACCACTTTGACATGGAACTCTCGTTTTGCTTTCAAGAAATGCTCATCAATAAATTCTGATGGGTATTTAATGATTATGATTAATGGTAAAGCATGCCCTGCTCACAGACTGGCATGGTTGATTGTTTATGGCACCATGCCCGATGGTTTTATTGATCACATCAACAGGGTAAGAACAGATAACCGGATATCAAATCTTCGTCTTGTCACTCATTCCGAAAATATGCAAAACAGGAAAATTCAGAAGAATAATAAATCTGGATACCGTGGCGTGTCTTGGGATGCTAAGTACGGGAAATGGAGAGCAAGAATTAATGCGTCTGGAAAGTGTATTAACCTTGGATACCATGACACTGCCGAACTTGCCGCTGCGGCTTTTGAGGCAGCCAGAATGAAATATCATACCGTTTAAAGATGTAAGCTGCCGTTAGTGACTCTTAAGTTGCAACGGTGGCTTTTTTTATTTGCACAACAGGTAAGAGCATTGAGTCGATAATCGTGAAGAGTCGGCGCGCCTGGTTAGCCAGTGCTCTTTCCGTTGTGCTGAATTAAGCGAATACCGGAAGCAGAACCGGATCACCAAATGCGTACAGGCGTCATCGCCGCCCAGCAACAGCACAACCCAAACTGAGCCGTAGCCACTGGCTATCCTGAATTCATCAGTGATAGTTACGCTGCGGCCTTCTACACATGACCTTCGTGAAAGCGGGTGGCAAGAGGTTGCGCTAACAACCTCCTGCCGTTTTGCCCGTGCATATCGGTCACGAACAAATCTGATTACTAAACACAGTAGCCTGGATTTGTTCTATCAGTAATCGACCTTATTCCTAATTAAATAGAGCAAATCCCCTCAATGAAGGGGTAGAGCATGTACCGTATGGACAAAATCAGAGAATGGTTCAGTTACAGCTTCGGAGGACTGACTGCGATGGGTGGCATTCTCTCCCTGAATGACTGGGCTGTCATCATTGGTATTCTTTGTACTGTCGGCACATTTGGCATCAACTGGTACTACAAGCGCAAAGAGCGCGAGGACAGATTGAATGGCAATGTCACCGGCACTACGAAATAGCGTAATAGCGGCGATAAGTGGCGGGGCTATTGCTATAGCATCTGTGTTAATCACTGGACCAAGTGGTAACGATGGCCTGGAAGGTGTCAGCTACATACCATACAAAGATATTGTTGGTGTATGGACTGTATGCCACGGACACACCGGAAAAGACATCATGCTCGGTAAAACGTATACCGAAGCAGAATGCAAAGCCCTCCTGAATAAAGACCTTGCCACGGTCGCCAGACAAATTAACCCGTACATCAAAGTCGATATACCGGAAACAACGCGCGGCGCTCTTTATTCGTTCGTCTATAACGTGGGCGCAGGCAATTTCAGAACATCGACGCTTCTTCGCAAAATCAACCAGGGCGATATCAAGGGCGCATGTGACCAGCTACGTCGCTGGACATACGCTGGCGGTAAGCAATGGAAAGGGCTGATGACTCGCCGTGAGATTGAGCGTGAAGTCTGTTTGTGGGGGCAGCAATGAGCAGAGTAACTGCGATTATCTCCGCTCTGGTTATCTGCATCATCGTCTGCCTGTCATGGGCTGTTAATCATTACCGTGATAACGCAATCGCCTACAAAGAGCAGCGCGATAAGGCCGCATCCACAATTGCTGACATGCAGAAGCGTCAACGTGATGTAGCAGAACTTGACGCCAGATACACAAAGGAGCTTGCTGATGCTAACGCGACTATCGAAAGTCTCCGTGCTGATGTTTCTGCTGGTCGTAAGCGCCTGCAAGTCGCCGCCACCTGTGCAAAGTCAACGACCGGAGCCAGCAGCATGGGCGATGGAGAAAGCCCAAGACTTACAGCAGATGCTGAACTCAATTATTACCGTCTCAGAAGTGGAATCGACAGGATAACCGCGCAGGTTAACTACCTGCAGGAATACATCAGGACGCAATGCCTGAAATAATTTTTTTGCAAATCACAAAGTCAATTTAATGAGCCTCGCGATGCGGGGCTTTTTGCAATAAATGCGTACCGCAACGCATGTTTTTTACACCGAACCTGCCCCTTTGGAATGGGCCTTTGAGGATACCAGGTAGTGCTGGCGAGCCTCGGTGGGCTGGTTTCCTGTGCGGCAAAGGTTCATTTCAAAGAGTAGGTACACGCTATGAAATCATTAACCCTCTTCAATCAACCAATTCGTATCGGTGAAGATGGCATGATCTGCCTCACTGATATGTGGAAAGCCAGTGGTAAAAGTGAATCTGAATCGCCTTACCACTACCTGCGAAACAAGCAGACCAAAGAGTTCTTAGCCGAGCTGGAGAAAAACCACGAATCTGTGGTTTTTACTGAGCGCGGTGTACACGGTGGAACATATGGCGGGAAGTTTGTTGCTTACGATTATGCGGCTTGGTTAAACCCCGGGTTCAAGTACGCGGCCTATAAAGTCCTCGATGACTACTTCACCGGAGAACTTCAGCATCGCAACAGCTTAAGTGCGCAGCTCAACATGAAATGTCATGAGTTTGACCAGAAGAAAGACATGGCGAGCTTCTGCGGACAAGGGCTGGCAGCATGGCGCTATACGAAGCCAGTGTTGGTCGCTGAGATTAACTCCCTGGCTAACCAGCTGCAGATTACGATCCCCGGGCTTCCGGGATGAGTGATCGTGTTATTGAATGCGCCTCCAGAGCGGGGCGCGACTTCTCAGAGTTCATGAAAGGCGAGAAGGGCATGATGGAAGCATTGGCCTCGGTGGATGAGTTTGGCGAGCAGCTGCGCCTCAACGGCTGTGTCAATCATCACTTTGTTAGCTACATGATGCGGAACTCGATCATGCAGGCATTCATGGACATGGCAAAAGCCGAGAGGAAAGAAGAGCGCCGGCGTAAGCGAGCGGAAGCAAAAGCGAAGTAGCCATTCCAAAGCCCATCTACGGGTGGGCTTGATAATGAAACCGTGATTTACATCCCCACAATCCGGGTATGTAAAAGATAGTTCAGGCGAGAACAGATTTAACTAAATCTGTGCACCACCAGTTGCGGCAATACAGCGAAACAACCCAAGCCAGAAAGTGGGGAAATAACACTGGCAGCCACTGAAAGATGAACCTCCTGCCTTATGGCAAAAAAGATTCTTTGTGGTGGCGGACTGATGGAAAGACATCGGTTATTGCAGAGACCATTCAATGAGTGGTCTCGACAATGACTTATACCCTACACGGGATAACTTAACTGATATCCCTTTTAACGGATAAACGGAGCCAACAATGGCAGAGATTATTCCCATGACTGAAGAACAGAAATTCCAGTTAGAGATTTACAAGCTGGTCATGAACCAGAACGCAGCCGCAGAAGAAGCATTTCAGTTCATTGGCACTGACGAGCTGAAGCTTGAGCTATTCAAAATTCACTTCCAGTCAGGTGGCGCTAATTCAGATATCACGACCCGCACTATCGAAGCGGTGCGTAAATCGAAGGAAGCGTTAGACCTGTTCACCACCGGAGCATGATGCTCAACCTGAAATAACGATTAAGTGAGATGAATATGGCAGCACCAAAGGGCAACCGATTCTGGGAGGCCCGCAGTAGTCATGGGCGAAACCCTAAATTCGAATCGCCTGAGGCGCTGTGGGCTGCTTGTTGTGAATACTTCGAGTGGGCTGATGATAACCCGCTATGGGAGGGTAAGGTATTTTCATATCAGGGAGAAATAATTAAGGCTAATCTTCCTAAGATGCGAGCCATGACTATTTCAGGATTGTGTACCTTCCTTGATATCACCAGGCAAACATGGGGAACCTTCCGGTCAATGGAAGGTTTTTCTGACGTCACATCACGAGCGGAAGACATCATCTACGACCAGAAATTCTCTGGCGCAGCCGCTGACCTTCTCAACGCTAACATCATCGCCCGTGATTTGGGCCTCAAAGAGCAGTCGCAAGTTGAAGACGTGACACCTGATAAGGGAGATCGCGATAAGCGACGCTCTCGTATCAAGGAGCTATTCAACCGTGGAACTGGACGCGATTCTTGATAACCTGAGCGACGAAGAGCAAATCGAGTTGCTCGAGCTACTCGAAGAAGAAGAGAACTACCGGAACACACACCTGCTATATGAATTTACGCCATACAGCAAACAGCGTGAGTTCATCGACGCCGGGCATGACTATCCAGAGCGCTGTTTTATGGCTGGTAACCAGCTTGGTAAGTCATTTACTGGTGCTGCTGAAGTCGCGTTTCACCTTACCGGGCGTTATCCGGGCACAAAAGGCTATCCTGCTGATGGTAAATATGGCGGTGAGTGGAAAGGTAAGCGTTTCTATGAGCCTGTTGTCTTCTGGATTGGCGGCGAGACAAACGAGACTGTAACCAAAACGACTCAACGCATCCTGTGCGGTCGTATTGAAGAGAATGACGAGCCAGGCTACGGTTCCATACCGAAAGAAGACATCATTAGCTGGAAGAAGTCTCCTTTCTTTCCGAACCTTGTTGATCATCTTCTGGTTAAGCATCACACGGCTGATGGCGTTGAAGATGGCATTTCAATCTGCTACTTCAAACCATACTCGCAAGGACGCGCTCGCTGGCAGGGTGACACAATCCACGGCGTGTGGTTTGACGAAGAGCCACCATACAGCATTTATGGCGAAGGGCTTACCCGTACCAACAAATACGGGCAATTCTCAATTCTGACGTTTACCCCGCTGATGGGGATGTCTGACGTTGTTACCAAGTTCCTGAAGAATCCCAGCAAGTCGCAGAAAGTGGTCAACATGACCATCTATGACGCTGAGCACTACACCGACGAGCAGAAAGAGCAAATCATCGCATCTTATCCTGAGCATGAGAGAGAGGCGCGTGCTCGCGGTATTCCTACGATGGGTAGCGGTCGAATCTTCCAGATACCGGAAGAGACGATTAAGTGTCAGCCGTTCGAGTGTCCTGATCACTTCTACGTCATCAATGCAATGGACTTCGGATGGGATCACCCACAGGCACATATCCAGCTTTGGTGGGATAAAGACGAGGACGTGATTTATCTTTCTCGCGTCTGGAAGGCCAAACAGAAGAAGGCGACAGAGGCATGGAGTGCTGTTAAAGCATGGAGCAAAAACACCCCTACGGCTTGGCCTCATGACGGGCATCAGCACGAAAAGGGAGGCGGCGCTCAGCTCAAGGAACAATACGCCGACGCTGGGTTCGACATGTTGCCAGATCATGCAACATGGCCTGATGGAGGTAATGCGGTCGAACCCGGGATAGCAGAGATACGCGACATGATGCTCGACGGTCGTTTCAAGGTATTTAACACCTGCGAGCCATTCTTTGAAGAGTTTCGCCTGTATCACCGCGATGAGAACGGGAAGATCGTCAAGCTAAATGACGACATCCTTTCTGCTGTTCGCTATGGCTACATGATGAGGCGTTTTGCAATACAGATGCGAGACATCAAAGATCCTAAAGAGATTGATTACTCAAGCTACAACATACCTTGCGGAGTTGGATGATGGCTGATGATAGAAAGATGACTGACTGGCATCGCAAGGTGCTGTGCAACTTTGATAATGCCTGGTCAGCAACGCAGGATATGCGAGAGCAGATTATTGAGGCTCAACGTTTCGTCCGGGTGTCCGGCGCACAGTGGGAAGGCAGCACAAACGCTGGTTACTCATTTGATGAAGGCAGGTTTGAGCATTACCCGCGCTTTGAACTGAATAAGATTGCCCGTGAATGTGATCGCATCATTGGCGAGTATCGACAGAATCGCATCAGCGTTAAATTCAGGCCGAAGGATGACAAGGCATCGGAAGCGTTAGCCGAAAAGATGAACGGCAAATTCCGCGCTGACTATCAGGAAACATCCGGTGGCGAAGCGTGTGATAACGCATTTGATGATGCTGTAACGGGCGGATTCGGTTGTTTCCGCATGTGTGCCGATTACGAAGATGAAATGGACCCAAGTAACGAGCAGCGACGCATCAGCCTTCTTCCTGTTTACGACCCAGCGACATGCGTTTTCTTCGATCAGGACAGCAAGCAATATGACCGCTCTGATGCTATGTGGGCTATGGAAATGTTCTCCATGACGCCTAAAGCGTTCGAGGCTGAATACCCTGATTCCATCGCGGCAAGCCTTTCTCGTGATGACACTGGTACTCAGTATGACTGGTCAACGCCTGACGCCATCTATGTTGGACGCTACTACGAAGTTCGCGTAGAGAAGGTGAAGCTCACAGCATGGCGTAACCCTGTTAGCGGAGAAACGGCAATCTATGATGAAGATCAAATCAAAGATATTGTCGACGAGCTGACCGATGGCGCATTCGAACTGATTGGTGAGCGGACAGTGAAGAAACGCCGAGTTTATTGCGGTCTTCTGTCTGGCGCTGAATGGCTGGAAGAACCGAAGCGTATTCCGGGCGAACATATTCCTCTCATCCCGGTATATGGGCGTCGTTCATTTGTTGATAATCAGGAGCGAATCGAAGGCCACGCAGCAAAAGCGATGGATGCACAGCGTCTTGAGAACCTGATGGTTTCCATGATTGCAGATAACGCTACTCAGGCTGGCGGCGATGGCATTCCTGTAGTTGATGTTGACATGATTCCTGGTCCTCTTGCCACTCATTGGGCGGAGCGCAACAAAAAGCGCCCGGCGTTCCTGCCGATGGTCAGTCTGAAAAACAAAAACGGAGATATTACTGCGCAGGCTCAGGTCAGCAGTTATACACCTACAACACAAATGCCTCCTGCTCTTGCCGGGCTATTGCAGTACA
>ERZ856578.4504-NODE-4504-length-18606-cov-42.248853_pt1 | contig 18606 bp, 14 predicted proteins | sample MGYA00514384_ERZ856578 | MGnify/ENA primary metagenome ERZ856578 (study PRJEB29103, sample SAMN06111958) | human gut metagenome | biome: human gut; feature: ankylosing spondylitis patient; material: healthy_person | host: Homo sapiens | place: China:Hangzhou... | reverse complement strand
ATACATCACATCAAATAACCCCGTCAGAAAATCTTTATTATCAACTTCTTCCACCAATAACATTTCTTTGGCATTTTCGTATGGAATTTCATAAGTAACTGTTGGCATATAAGAAATTGCGGACTTTGTTGGTTTTACAAGCAACCTATCATCATATATACCGCCAACGATTTTTCCACGATAATAGATAATAAATTCTCCCATCATTGTACGATATGTTATTTACAAGAAATAATAGCATTTTATTTATGGATTGGCAACCGATATACTGGAGGGAGAACGGAGGGATAGGGTGTGAAAGGCGATCACAAGGCGGGACGGAATGGCACGACGAAGCGGATGCTTTGGCTGTTCGGTGTGAATCTGTACATCAGCGCGTTCACCTTTGGCGGCGGGTATGTGGTGCTGCCCATGGTGCGCAAGGCGTTTGTGGAGAAAAAGGGGCTGTTCAGCGAGGAGGAACTGCTGGACATGGCGGCCATCGCCCAGTCCTCGCCGGGGGCCATCGCGGTGAACCTGGCGGTGCTGGCGGGGTATCGGACGGCGGGAATGCCGGGGGCGGTGCTCAGCTGCGTGGCGGCGGTGCTGCCGCCGCTGGGCATTCTGGCGGCGGTGGCGGCGTGCTACGCGGCGTTCCGGGCCAACCGGGTGATCGCCGCCGTGCTCAAGGGGATGGAGGCCGGGGTGGCGGCGCTGGTGGCAGACGTGGTGGTGGACATGAGCCGGGCCGTGTTCCGGCAGAGGGATCCGCTGACCATCGCCATCGTGCCGCTGACCTTCATTGCCTGCACCCTGCTGCAGGCGCCGGTGCTGCCGGTGCTGGCGGCCGGGGCGGGCATTTGCTTTATGCGGGGCTGGATACAAGGGAGGAAGCGGAGATGACGGCGGGGATTGGCGAGCTGTTTTGGGAGTTTTTGCAAATCGGGCTGTGCAGTATCGGCGGGGGATACGCTACCATCCCGCTGATTCAGGCGCAGGTGGTGGAGGGGCGGCACTGGCTGACGCTGCAGGAGTTCACCGACATTCTGACCATTTCCCAGATGACGCCCGGGCCGCTGGCGGTCAATGTCTCCACCTTTGTGGGGCTGCGGACGGCGGGGATACCGGGGGCGATAGCGGCCACGGCGGGATGTGTACTGTGCGGATGTGTGATCGCGCTGCTGCTTTTCGGGGTGTTCCGGCGGTACGGGCAGTCGCCAGGGATGGTACAGGCGCTGGGCGGACTGCGGGCCGCATCGGCTGGGCTGATCGCGTCGGCGGCCGCTTCGATCGTGATGCTGTCGATCTGGCTGCCGACGGGCGGGATCGAATGGAGGGGGCTGTGCCTACTGACGCTCATGCTGACCTGGCTGCGGTTGGGCAAGCCTCATCCCATGCTGGTGATGCTGTTCAGCGGCGGGGCAGGCGTGCTGCTATACGGGATATAGAGCAACCGAAACGAACGAAAAATGTCAGCGGGAATTGGTTGTCATACGGCGGCATTCTGGTATACTAGGATTGAACGGGGTGTGAAAAGTATGAAAGAAACCACAAGCCCACTGGCGGCCAACCTGGCCGGGTTGCGGAAATGCCACCAGTATTCCCAAGAGGAGGTGGCGGAGAAAATCGGCGTGACCCGGCAGGCGGTGGCCAAATGGGAAAGCGGCGAGACCATGCCGGACATCCTCAACTGCGACGCGCTGGCCGCCCTGTACGGCGTTTCACTGGACGATCTGGTGCATCATGAGGGGGAGAAGGCCGGATATCCCATTCCGCCCAAGGGCAAGCACATGTTCGGTACAGTGACGGTGGGGGAACGGGGGCAGATTGTGCTGCCGAAGAAGGCGCGGGATCTGTTTCAAATACGGGCGGGGGATTCCCTGATGGTGCTGGGAAGCGAGGAGCCGGAGAGTTACGGGCTGGCGCTGGTGAACAGCGAGCGCTTTATGCAGGCCATAGAAAGCGTGCTGCGGCATTTCCGCGCGGGCGGTGAAAGATGATGGGCAGGACGGACATGCTGGCGGTACGGGGACTGACCAAGCGTTATCCCGCGTTTGTGCTGGAGGATGTGTCCTTTACGCTTCGGCCGGGGCGGATTATGGGGCTGATCGGCAAGAACGGGGCAGGGAAGAGCACCACCCTGAAGGCCATCCTGCGGCTGGTGGCGCCGGACGCGGGAGAGGTGCGGATACTGGGGCGGGATTTTCGCCGGGAGGAGACGGCCTGCAAGCAGGAAATGGGAATTGTGCTGGGCGGCATCGATTTCTATATGTATAAAAAGCTGGCGGCGATCACTGACGTGACCCGGCGGTTTTATCCGCAATGGGACGAGGAGGCGTATCGGCGGTACTGCCGGCTGTTCGACCTGGACGAAAGCAAGAGGGTCAACCAGCTGTCCTCCGGAATGCGGGTGAAATATCTGATCGCCCTGGCGCTGTCCCATCAGGCGCGGCTGCTGATTCTGGACGAGCCGACCAGCGGGCTGGATCCGGTGGCGCGGGACGAGCTGCTGGCGCTGTTCCGCCGGGTGGTCAAAAATGGGGAGAGGAGCGTGCTGTTCTCCACCCACATCACCTCGGATCTGGACAGCTGCGCGGACGACATCACCTATTTGCAGGGCGGCCGGGTGCTTCAGAGCCGGGACAAGGCCGGATTCCTGCGGGCGTTCGATCACCTAAAGCGACCGGAGGATACCGGCGCGCTGACGCTGGCGCAGATTATGATTCGGACCGAGAGGGGGGCGCGGGATGATGACGCTGCCTTTATAAGGAAATCCGGCTGGCTGCCCATCCATCCCTCTTCCTTTTCCTCGGTATGGGGGCGCTGACCCTAGTGCCTGCCTATCCCTATGGCGTGGTGTTCTTTTTCGGATGTCTGGGCATTTTTCAGACCTTTATCAACGCGCGGGAGAACAAGGACGCGTTTTTCACCGCCGCGCTGCCGGTCAACAAACGGGACGTGGTGCGGGCCAAATGCCAGCTGCTGGCCGCCGCGCAGCTGGGACAGCTACTGCTGACGGTGCCCTTCGCCCTGTTGCGGGTGGTGCTGCTGCCGAACGGCAACCCGGCGGGAATCGAGGCGAACGTGGCGTATTTCGGCTGTGGGCTGCTGATTTACGCGGCGTTTAACGCGGTGTTCCTCATCAGCTTTTACAAGACGGCGTACAAGGCGGGAAAGGCGTTTCTGCTGGGGGTGATCCCGGTGACGCTGGGGATCGGCGTCATGGAGACGCTGGCCCATGTGCCCGGGGTGGCCGACTGGTTCGACAGTACGGCACCCGCTATGCTGCTGCGGCAGCTGCCCATCCTGGCGGCCGGGCTTGCCGCGTATGGCGGCTGCATGGCGCTGACCTACCAGACGGCGGCGGCTCGGTTCGAAAAGGTGGATTTATCATAGTAAACTGGTGGTATGCACAGGCCCTAGAAGGGTCAAAACGGACTTAGTCCCTAAAGAGACATCGAAGGCTTGACGCTGCATTACAATCTCAGGCAGCCGCTAAAGCAAAAACCGCGGAGCCGGACGGCTCCGCGGTTTTTTACTTTTTCAGGGCGTCCCGGAGAAGTTTGAAGAGCTGGATAAGGGCGGTGGGCAGGAAGGCGAGGAGAACGATCCAGCCGGTCTGGGCCAACGTGAGGGGGACGACCAGGAACAGGGAACGCAGGAACGGGAGGAACAAAACAGCGGCTAAAAGCAGGACACCGGCGGCAAAGGCCATCAGGCTATACCGGTTGGTCGTCAGGCCTAAGCGGAAAACCGACTCCCGGCCCCGGCAATTGAAGCCATGGAACAGGCGGGCCAGGGTGAGGGTGGCAAAGGCCATGGTGCTGGCCATGGCGGCCCCGCCCCAGGACAGGCCAAGATAGAAGGCTGCCATGGTGGCGGCGGCGATGAGCAGGCCCTGCACGCCGATCTGGCCGGCCAGGGATTTGTTGAGAATCGGCTCCTTGGGATCCCGGGGCTTCTGTTCGAGCAGGCCGTCCCGGGCGGGCTCCATCCCCAGGGCGATAGCGGGCAGACTATCGGTGAGGAGGTTGATAAACAGCAGATGCACCGGGGCGAAGGGGACGGGCAGGGCCAGCAGGGAGGTATATAGTACGCACAGGATGCCCGCCGTGTTGCCGGAAAGCAGGAAGGTGATGGCGTTTTTGATGTTGGTGAAAACGCTGCGGCCGTTGACCACAGCCTTGACAATGGTGGCGAAATTATCGTCCGCTAAAATCATGGAGGCGGCGTCCTTGCTCACCTCAGTGCCGGTGATACCCATGGCCACGCCGATGTCGGCCTTTTTCAGGGCGGGCGCGTCGTTGACGCCGTCGCCGGTCATGGAGACGATGCAGCCGCAGCGCTGCCAGGCGGAAACGATGCGGATTTTATGCTCGGGGGAGACACGGGCGTAGACCGCGATGCGGGGCAGCTTTTCATCCAGCTCGCTGTCCGGCATAGCGTCCAGTTCCACACCGTCTACCGCCAGATCCCCGTCGTCGAAAATCCCAATCTGCCGGGCGATGGCGGTGGCGGTCACCTTATGATCACCGGTGATCATAACGGTGCGGATGCCGCCCCGCCGGGCGTCGGCCACCGCCTGGACGGATTCGGGCCGTGGCGGGTCAATCATGGAGATGAGGCCGATGAAGGTAAAATCCGTTTCATCCTCCAAAGTGGGCTGACGGGGCGCGTCCAGTTCCCGGCAGGCGAAGGCCAGCACCCGCAGGCCGTTTTCCGAGAGATCCGTGTTCACCCCGAGAATGACCTGCCGATCCGCCTCGGTGAGAGGACGGGTTCCCTGCGCGGTGAGCAGACGGGTGGAGCGGGACAGCAGCACGTCGATGGCGCCCTTGGTCATCAGGGTGGGAACGCCATCCACATCGTGAAGCGTGCTCATTAGCTTGCGGTCGGAATCAAAGGCGATTTCGCCCAAGCGGGGATGCTGTTCCCGGTAGGAAACCTCCTCCACGCCGAAAACGTCGGCCAGCTGTACCAGGGCGATTTCCGTCGGGTCACCGATGGCCACGCCGTCCACGTCTGTGGCATCGCTGGCCAATACGGCGGTTTTCAGCAGCAGGCGCTGTGCGGGATTGGCCAGGTCGAGATCCCGGCCGTCCAGGAGAACGCCGTCGGCATATATCTGCTGGATGCACATACGGTTCTGGGTGAGGGTGCCGGTCTTATCCGAGCAGATAACCGAGACGGAACCCAGGCTTTCCACTGCTTTCAAATCCTTGATGATGGCGTTTTGCCGGGCCATTTTCTGGGTGCCCAGGGCCAGGACGATAGTGACAATGGAGCTGAGAGCCTCGGGAATAGCCGCCACGGCCAGGGCCACGGCAAACATCAGAGAATCGAGGAAGGAGGCTTCGCGGTACATAGACAGGCCGAAGACCAGCGCGCAGATCACCAGGATGATCAGGGCTAGTTTTTTGCTGAAATTGTCCAGGCTCTGCTGCAGAGGGGTTTTGCGCTGCTGGGTCTGGTTCATCAGGGAGGCGATTTTACCGAGCTCCGACCGCATGCCGGTGGCGGTGATGACCACGGTGGCCCGGCCGTAGGTGACGAGGGAGCCGGAGAACACCATGTTTTTCTGATCCCCCAAGGCCACGGTGTCGCCGGAGAGGATTTCGGCGCTTTTATCCACCCCTTCCGATTCGCCGGTCAGGGAGCTTTCGTTGACCTTCAACGAATAGTTCTCCAGTATCCGCCCATCGGCCACCACCAGATCCCCGGCCTCGAGCAGGACGATATCGCCGGGCACCACCTCCCGGGAGGGTATTTCCAGCTTGACGCCGCCGCGCAGTACCTTGGCGGACGGGGAGGACATGGCCTTCAGGCTGGCCAGGGATTTTTCCGCCTTGAAATACTGGACGGTGCCCAGCACGGCATTGAGCAGGATGACAGCGAAGATAACAAAGGTGCTCTCTCCATGGCCGGACAGCAGGGACACCACGGCGGCGATGATCAGAATGAGCACCAGCAAATCCTTGAACTGCTCCAGAAAAATCCGGACGACGCCCTTCTTTTTACCCTCTGTCAAGGCATTGGGGCCGCTTTCCAGTGCGATTTGCCGGGCTTGCTCCTCGGTCAGTCCTTTGGGAGACGAGTGAAGCTGCCGCAGGACGTCCTCGCCGGAGCGGTTATAATACGTAGGCATATGCATCCTCCTTATACGAGAGTAGTATGAGCAGAAACCGACCAAATAAAAAAGACTTTCAGACAGCCTCCGCGCAGGGCGGAGAAGCCATCCAAAAGTCTTGTTACCGATATTCGGCGTTCATTGCCAGATTCCGAAGAATCGAGTTGTTGACAACGAAGCTTGTAACTACTCCCTTTTGTGTAAACAATAGTCTAACAGGTTTGGAAATCCCTGTCAAGGGCGGAATGGTAAACAATTTATAAACGAAGGCGGCGCCCCTTCTTCACGAAGGGAAGAAGGGGCGTCAAGCAGTTCGCTAGAAGGCGCATACGGTAAGGTTTACTTATATCTTTCTTTTATATGATAGAGTTAGAGGGATGATAAATACGCTATGAGGACTATACTTTTGACAGGGTGGATAAGAGGGTGGCTGTATGAAACGGATATTCGGCCGGGGGCGCCGGCCCTTTTGACGGCGGTGCTGTTGCTGGCCTTGGCGGTTGTTCCGTGCGCGGCCGTGGAGGAGCGCAAGGTGCTTCGCGTGGCGTTTCCTCAGACGAAGGGATATTCCATGACCGCGGAGGATGGGCGGCGCTACTGACAACCTCATCCAGAACGTCGACCACGCAGGTGATCCTTATGGAGCCTGTTTCGAGAATTATGTCGCGTACTGCATCGTCCCGAATAAAAGAAACCAGCAAAAGCCCTGGAAGCAATACACTTTCAGGGCTTTTTCCATTTTATAGTCAGTTTAGATCCAGCGGCAGCGTCTCGGACAACTTAAGCAGCTTCCACTTGCGATTAGCAAAAAACAGCTCGTAGGTGCCAACGCAGAGGCTTTCGCCCTCGGCCAGCACGCTGCCGTCCGGATCGCAAATCGTGATAGGGAAGGCCTGCCGCCGGACAAGCAGGCGGATGCGATTGTCGTCGAAGGCCGATACGGTTGAGAGGGTAATCGACACGGGATATTTATCAGCGAGAATCTCCACCTCGTTCACGTTTTCCGTCAACACCGCATTTTTGTTTTGAACCCGCACGGAGGTGCGCTTATAAAATTCGTAATGCTTGTTGCCATCGCAGTCGGTGTACAGCGCGCGGATGATGTTTTCCCAGTGCTTGTTGTGCAGAGGGCCGAGGATCATCGTGTTGCGGGACTGGACGCTGACGCTGCAGAAGGGGATATCCACCGAAATATAATATTTATTGTTCTTGCAGGTGGCCGATTCTTTGATGGTCAGCCGGTTTACGCATTCAAAGCGGGGGGCGATAAATGTGTTGAACGCGCAGAAATCCGCCACGATGGCATCGGTTTCGATGGCTTCAAAGGCCAGGTTGTAAAACGTGTTGTTGTTGCATTCGTCGATTTGCTCCGATCCTTTGCGGTATACCACACCGAAGTACCCCTTGACCGTTCCGCCGAAAATTTGGTTTTCGTTGATCCAGCCGGTGACGCCGTCGGGCACGGACAGCAGAAAGGGCGTATAGCAGTAGGAGAGCTTGCGGAAACGGATTTTATTGAAGCACAGGCCGGTATCCGCTTCCAGCGGCCGCAGCCGGATGCCGAACTCGAAGCCCTCGATCTCGCCAAAGACGTATTCGCTGTAGCAGCTTTCCCCAATGGATACCCCCCCGGGCAGAATATCGTCCTCGGTCTGGTTGTAATAGTCGGACTTATCGTTGGAGGTAAGCTTATCCATCTCAAAGGTGAGATAATCCCCCTCCACCTGCACGGCGGCCTCCAAATCGGCTGACGGCACCTCGTATATGCCGGACAGCCGGATGGAGCAGTATTTCAGACGGTTATCGCTGCGTATGCGCAGAGGCTCCCGGATTTGATAAACGCCGTAGGATAAACTGGCCCTGTCCCCGGGCTGCATGCGGGCGACCGTCGCGTTGACCGCGGGCGCGATGTTATCCGTGCAGAAATCCGGATGCTCCGCAATGTTATATTCCATAAGTCGTATCCCCCTGTCTTCCGATTATGTTTCCTGTCGGGATATCCCCGTCCCAAAATTCCTCTCCATTTAAGAAAGCCTGTATTGCTTAAATTATAGCACGTCTTTGGTAAATGCATTTATAATATGAAGCACAAAATTTACGTTTTTTGAGCAAAAGCTTTTCTTTATGCAGAATTATGTTAAGATAGACTTGGTAATTTTAGAATTGGATGGGTATGCGACATGAGAATGCATTTACAAGATAACTGGCGCTTGACCTGCGATCCCTTCGAAAACGTTTGCTGCCGGATACCGGGCAGCGTGTATACGGCCCTGGTGGAATCGCAGCGGATTCCGGATCCGTTCTGGGGCCGAAACGCGGAGGATGCGCGGGCGCTCATGGAGCATGACAGCGTTTTTGAGACCTGCTTTGACGCGCCGGAGGAGGCGCTCCGCTGTCCGGACGTGCGGCTTCGCTTTCATGGCTTGGATACGATAGCGGAGGTGTCCCTCAATGGTCAATTCCTGGGCCGGGCGGACAATATGCACGCCGTTTGGGAATGGCCGGTCACAGGCCGGCTGCGCCCGGGGAAGAATCGCCTGCGGGTGGACATCCGCTCCCCCCTTGCCTACATACGGGAAAAGCAGGATGCCTACCCCCTTTGGGGCCCGGAGCACTGTGCGGACGGGTTTCCTCACATCCGCAAGCCCCATTACATGTTCGGCTGGGATTGGGGCCCCTGCCTTCCCGACATGGGCATCTGGAAGCCGGTGGAGCTGATTGCCGTGGACGGCGGGCTCTTCCGGGAGTTGTCTGTCCGGCAGATTCATGAAAACGGCCGGGTGCGGCTGCTTATCAAGACCGACCTGGACGGCGGGGCGGACGGGGAACTCACACAGTTCCTCCGCCTTATCGGGCCGGACGGTTCCCAGCTGGAAACGGCGACGGCGGGGGAGACGGAGCTGACGGTGGAGCGCCCCCAGCTCTGGTGGCCAAACGGATACGGGGAGCAGCCGCTGTATACCTTGGAGGCGGAGCTGCGCCGGGGGGACGAGGTGCTGGACACCGTGCGCAAACGCATCGGCCTGCGCACCCTGACGGTGAGCACAGCCAAGGACGCGTGGGGCCGGGAATTCTGCTTTGTGGTCAACGGATGCAAGATCTTCGCCATGGGCGCGGATTACGTGCCGGAAGACAACCTGCTGCCCCGGGTGAGCCGGGAGCGGACCGAGGAGCTGCTGCGTTCCTGCAAGGAGGCACATTTCAACTGCGTGCGGGTCTGGGGCGGCGGTCATTACGCCACCGATGATTTTTTGGATTTATGCGACGAGCTGGGCCTAGTTGTCTGGCAGGATTTCCTGTTTGCCTGCTGCACCTACCGGCTGACGCCCGAAACACGGCGGAGCGTGGAAAGGGAAGTGCGGGACAATCTGACGCGCATACGACACCACGCCTGTCTCGGCCTGTTGTGCGGCAACAACGAGATGGAAATCGCCTGGACAAATTGGGGGATCCCGCAGAACGAGCGGCTGCGGCAGGACTATATCGAGCTGTATGAGCGGTGGCTCCCCGAGCTGACGGAGGCGCTGTGCCCCGATGTGTTCTACTGGCCCGCCTCGCCCTCCTCCGGCGGCGGCTTCGTAGACGCCAACGGGGAAAGCCGGGGCGACGCTCACTATTGGGAGGTTTGGCTGGGGGGACAGCCCTTCGAGGATTACCGGAAGCATTATTTTCGCTTCTGTTCCGAGTTCGGCTTCGAGTCCTTCCCGAGCATGGAGGCGGTGCGCTCCTTCGCCCCGCCGGAGGAGTGGAACCCCTTTTCGCCCATCCTGGAAAACCACCAGAAATGCAGCGGCGGCAACGCGAAAATCCTGACCTACCTGGCGGACAATTATCGCTATCCCTACAGCTTTCCGGAGCTTGTCTACGTCTCCCAGCTGGTACAGGCAGACGCCATTCAGGCAGGGGTGGAGCACATGAGGCGGAACCGGGGCCGGTGCATGGGGGCGATTTATTGGCAGCTTAACGACTGCTGGCCGGCGGCCTCCTGGTCGGGAATCGATTCCGTCGGCCAGTGGAAAGCCCTGCACTACCGGGCGCGGGAATTTTTCGCCCCGGTGCTGCTCAGCGCCGAGACGGACGGCGGGCGGGTCCGGCTGTATATTTCGAACGAGACGAGGTCGGCTTTTGCCGGCAGCATCCAGGTGGGGCTCTATGAGAACGACTTTACACCTGTGTGGGAGGACGAGGCGCCGGCTTCGATGCCCTCCCTTTCGGCAGGCTGTGCGGCGGAATGGGATCTGTCCCTTCATCTGGAGGAGGCGCGGGACAGGCGGTTTTTCCGCTATGCCCTGATCGACGACACCGGGACTTGTCTGCGGCGCGCGGCGCTGCTGTTCGTCAAGCCCAAGCACTACCGATTTGCCCGGCCGGAGCTGGAATTCCGGCGGGAGAACGGGGAGACGCTGGTGCGTTCCGATGTGTTCGTCAAGGGGCTGTTTTTCAAGCCCCGGGACGGGGAGCGCCTCCCGGTGAATTTTATCGATTTGACTGGCCCGGAATGGGTGCGGCTCCCCTTCGAGGCGAAGCGGGAGACGCGGATGGTCAATACTGTCGGATATTGATGGGGGAAGCCCCGTAAGAAAGGAGGCTGTAACGGTGATTGAAGAACTGACGATTCTGTCCTTCTCCAAATATGGAATGCCGGTATATTTCAACAAGAGCCACTTTACAGCCGACTTTACCGCGAAAAAATACCAGCTGCAACCCGGGGTGGAGCAGCGCCTGTTCCGGTACGCGGGCGACGTGTATTTGGAGCCGCTGCGCGGTGTGGGCGTCCTGTATGTGCAGAGCGAAACGGGAGCGGTCAAGGAATTTCTGCTGGACAAAAAGACCAAGGTCAACGGCGGCGTGTGGATGTGCGCTGCCGCCTACGCCTGCGAATTTACCTATATCGCCTACGCAGCCTCCACACGGGAGTTCCAGGCGGAGGGAGAGGTGCACTGCGCCCGGCCTCTTTCTCCCGCGCTACGGGTGGATAGCCTGCTGACCGCCATGTACCAGGACAAGGGGCTCGATTACAACCGGCCGGCCCAGAAATTTCCTTTCTGGGAGTTCCTTTATATGGATAAGGGCGGCATGGAATGTATCGCGGAGGGGAAGGCCGTCCTTCTCAGCCAGGGAGAATGCCTCTTTTTCCCGCCGGGCAGTCTGCACGCCATGCACGCAGCGGATTCCCGCTCTTTCTCCTTTTTCACCGTCACCTTTTCCATGGATTTTTCGGGGGAAGGGCTGTCCGGACGGGTTTTGCGGGTGGATGACACCTCCCACAAGCTGCTCAAACGGATGATTGAGGAATCACACCGGCAGCAGGCCCACGCGGTGGATTTGCTCTGTGCGTACATGGCCGCTCTGTGCATCCAGCTTCTGCGGGCGCAGGAACAGAAAGGCCCGCCGGTCACGCTGGCCAGCACGCTGACCCGCAATTCCCTGAACGCCACGGTGGAAAAATGTATCGGGCTGATTGATGAAAATATCAGCGGGGATTTGTCGGTGCCCCAGCTTGCCAAATACCTCAACGTCAGCCCTTCCTATCTGTCTAAGGTGTTCCGGGATGAAACCAATGTCAGCTTGTCCGAGTACATTCGGGATTACCGGCTGGAAAAGTCCAAGGAACTGATACGAGAGGGGAACTACTCCCTTTCGCAGATCGCTGATATGCTGGGATATTGTTCGATTCATTATTTCTCCGCACAGTTCAAGGCGCGCTACGGCATCCCCCCGCGGGAGTACAGCCGGGCCGCCATGCAGGATTAAACAAGCGCCCATCCGCCCAAATGGCCGCGGATGGGCGCTTTATTATGGAATATGTACGTTTTCAGATGGAAAAACGCAAGTTTACTGCTTCAAAATGCAAAACACGGCGGTTGACTTCGAGGAGTCCAATGGTACAATGTTAACGAGAGATGGAAACATTCTGCTCTATTTTTGGCGAAAGTTTTTTCGGGCCCGGAGAACGCTCGCCAAAACAGGTAGGATGTGCTCTGAAAAAAGAAAGAAAAGGCGGGATTTTGATGAGGTTCAAAAAAGCAGCTTCCCTGTTGGCCGCGGCGGCGGTCGTCACCAGCGCTTTCTCCTTTTCTGCCAGCGCCGCTAGCTATACCTATACAATGGAGGATTTGGCGAGCGCCCCTATTGTCAAGACGGGAACTCCTGGTAATATCGGAGAGAATGGAGCCTTGGATCCCATTTGGGACAAGGTGGAGCCTGTAGAATTACGGCAAAAGGGTCAAAACGACGTCACGCGTCCCGGTCTGACGGGTGAAGTTAAGACTTTGTGGGATCAGCAGAAATTTTATGTGCTTTTAAAAGTGACTGGTGATCAGAAGGTTGTGGACGGCGATACGGTATACAAAACCGCCAGCTGGGAAGACGAGGTCAACGTCATGCTGATGCAGACGTGGGCGACCGTCGACGAGGAGATCGGAGAAACTCTCGGAGAAGAGTATCTGCGGGATTCTTTCAGCGGCAGCGTCACCGACCTGCTGTTCCAGACCCGTCGGATGGCTAAGAGCGATTTCGAACCGCGTAAACTGGAAACCTTCGATTGGATCAGCGCGGATGTCTATGCAGCGAGTAAAGCACTGCTGGACAAGGGTGGCGTCAATGTCCAAAGCTGCGAAGTGAACGAGGGCGAGACGATGCTGATGCAAATCGCCATTGACTGGATCGATCCGGCTATCGCGCAAGACGGCCGCATCATCGGGCTCGATTTGGACTACGGCGACTGGCTGGGTGCTGCGGAGAGTGTGGAAGGTGCGTTGGAAAAACCCAATGGCACTCCCGGAAAACCGCACCTCTATTTCAGCCAAAACAACTTTGAAAATTGGGGAGACGATGCATCCGCCAATGCCCCTATGGTTCTCTCCGATATTCCAGCCGACATGGATGAAGCGGTAGCGGCTCTCAAAGAGATGCTGGATGCTATTCCGGACGCTGCAGATATCACCCTGGAGGACGAAGAGGGCGTGGCGCTAGTTCGCGCCTTATATGACGAACTGAGCAAAGAGCTGACTGAGGAGCAGAAAGCGCAGCTCGCCGACAGTTATGCCCGCCTGACCGCCGCGGAGGCGAAAATCGCCGAGCTGAAGGCCTCCAGTTCTTCTTCGGAATCCTCCGAGCCTGACAGCAGCAGCTCGGTCTCCGACAGCAGTTCTTCCTCCAACGAAAACTCCACCTCTTCCAACGCCAGCAATCCCGAAACCGGCGTGCCGGCCGCCGCGCTGCCGCTGATCCTGCTGGCGGGCGCTGCCGCCGTCGTGGCGGTCTGCCGCAAAAAGAGCAACGGCTGACGCAAAACCGATCCGTATAAAAAGCCGGACGCGCAGCGCGCCGCATACCATGCTTCTGAAAGGAGACAACTCCTGTGAAAAAGACAATTGCCTGGCTCTCCGCCGCTCTGGTGGCGGCCGCCGTCTGTCCGTTCGGCGTGTCCGCCGCGTCGGTCAAAACCGCGGAGGTTTATAAGGGCACGCCGGTCATCGACAGCGAGATGGACGACATCTGGAAAACCGCCAAGGAATACACGGTGGATACCACCCCGGTCATCCGGGACCAAACCCTTGACCCAGACACCGAGTGGAATCCTCGGAACGTGAAGGGCACCTTCCGCCTTCTGTGGGACGAGAAAAATCTGTACATATACGCCGTCATCGACGACCCGTACGTCAAGGACGCTATGGATCGCTTCAATGTCTTCGTATCGCCCACCAACAACAAGAAGGAGTATCAGGTCACCGATCCCAGCCTCATCGGGCAGTATGACAAAAACGCGCCGGTGGCCTATGCGGCCACGGATGTGTTTGTCAAGCTGGAGCGCAACCGGATTTCCGCCTCCGGCCCGGACGGAACGATCATCCCCAAGGGCTGCTACGACCAAATCAAGAGTGGGATCAAGCAGAAACGAAAAACCAAGGCGGGCGATAAGCAGGGCTGGATCGTGGAGGCCTGCATCCCCTGGGCGCCCGGCGTTTCTGTCAAGCAGGGCCAGACCATCGGCTTCGACTGCGAAATCGACGATCAGGACACCATGGAGAACGGCCGCGGCATCGCCGTGTGGAATCAGCCCAACGAAGAAGCCTGGTGCAACCCGTCCCAGACGGGGCTGGCGGTTCTTAAGGGCGCGGGCGATGAGCAGAAGCCGGTTGTGACCACCACCAAGGCCGGCACGACCACGACATCAAGCAAGAAAGCAACCACCCAGAAGCCGGTGAACGGCGGTACCACTGCGAAACCGGATACCGGTAAAACCGATCCGACGGCCTCAGGCGCGACGGATCCATCCGCCAATGAAAATTCCGGGATCCCGGACGGCACGACCACCGCGCAATCGGCGGAAAGCAACGGGGCGACCGCCCCGGCGAGCAGCGACATCTCCACCCAAGGGGAGACGGGCGGCGTCAGCCCCTGGCTCTGGGGCGGGATTGTCGCGGCGGTCGTCGTCCTCGCGGGCGGCGGCACGGGCCTTTACTTCTACCTGAAGAAAAAGAAATCCATGTAAGCATCTGAACTGGAGGCCCGCCGGACGGTGAAAGCCGTCCGGCGGGGGCTCGTTCCGGCATCACGAGAGAAACGAGGCTGTCTATGAAACTGGGAATTCGGAGCCTGACCGGCACAGGGGCGCTGGCTTTGGCAATTCTTTTGTGCGTTTCCGGCCCGGCGGCGCTGGCCGCGAAGGATCCGTCCGAGCAGACGCTGAAGGAAACCTACCAGCAGCAGGCGGCCGCTCCGGCGGATACCACCAACAAGGACAACGCGGCTCTGTACGCCGAGGTTCAGCGTGCGAACGCGGAAAATCACTATGAGAACTATACCGGCGAAGACATCGTCAAGCAAGCGACGGATGTCTCCGCGGTTTCAGCGGATATAAAAAAGGAGACGGTCGGCGCCTCGGCGCGGCCGGTACTCGTCTGGGAGAGCGGCACGGAGTGGATCCGCTGGGAGATCGACGTGCCGCGGGATGCCCTGTATACCCTGTCTCTCGACGCCTACTGTACTGAGGACTGGGGAGCCGACGCCTCTAGGGAGCTGACCGTCGACGGAAAGCTGCCGTTTCAGGAATGCGCCGTACTGGCCTTTCGCTGGGACTGGGAGAACAAGGGGAGCATCCAGAAAAACAGCCTGGGGGATGAAATTGCCCCTTCCCAGCAGCTGAGGCGCGGGTGGAAGCGCTTCACCCTTACCGACGGCGACGGGATGTATACGCGGCCCTTCGCGTTTTACCTGACGAAGGGGACGCATACCCTGCAGCTGCGGTATGTGGATCGGGACATGGCGCTGGACTCCATCATCCTGGGCGCGCCGGAATCCGCGCCCGCCTACAGCGAGGTGAAGGCCGCCTATGACAAGGCTGGATACCAGGCGGCGACCAAGCCCCTGGTTTTCCAGGCGGAGGACAAGGTTACAGGTAAAAACAGCTCCACGCTGCGCCCGGTCAGTAACGACGATCCCTCTACCGTGCCATACGCGCCGGGTTATCGGCGGATGAACGCCATGGGAGACACCACCTGGCAGGACGGGGAGCAGAGCCTGACCTGGACGTTTGAGGTGGAGGAGACCGGGCTGTACAAGCTGGGCTTCCGCGTGGCCCAGTGGTACAGCAACGGCCAGGCCTCCTACCGGCAGATCGCCGTGGACGGAGTGGTGCCCTTCCGGGAACTGGAGGCCTATAAATTCGTATACGACAGCGATTGGCGGGCGGAATATCTCGGCACCGGAGAGGGCAGCCCGTACCTGCTGTATCTCGAAGCCGGGAAGCCCCACACCCTGACCATGACGGTGAAAATGGGGGAGTACGCGCCAATCGTCCAGGAGCTCAAACGCAGCGCGGAGGAACTGTCCGCTCTGCTGCTGAAAATCACCATGATCACCGGGCCGAATCCCGACCCCAATTATGAGTACGATCTGGAAAAGCAAATCCCCGATCTGCTGCTGGATCTGACCAATATCGAAAAGCGCCTATCCAACAATGTGGATCAGCTCTTCGCCATATCCGGGCGCAACACCCCGGCGGTCAGCAGCCTCAAGCAGGCGGCAGCTCAGCTTCGTTCCGTCATTGCCAAGCCAGACACCATCGCCCGGCGCATCGACGCGCTGAACACCTGCCAGACCAATATCGTCACCTGGTACACCTCCATCATGCAGCAGCCGCTGCTGCTCGATTATATCCTGCTCTCCCCGCCAGACGAGCCCGCGCCGGATGTGCGCAGCAGCGGCTGGCAGAAATTTCTCGCCACCTGCCGCAGCTTCGGCATTTCCTTTATCAAGGATTATGACAGCATCGGCGGGGCGATGGAGGGCGCGGCGGAGCAGACCGCCATCAAGGTGTTCACCACCCTGTCCAACGAACGGGGCGAAGTGATGAAAATGCTGGCGGACGAAACCTTTACCAAACGCACCGGCATCCAGGTCAACCTGAAAATCGTTCCGGCAGGACAGGTCAATGCCGGGCAGGTCAACGCCCTGATGCTCAGTCTGGTTTCCGGCCGGGCGCCCGACGTGGCTATCGGCGTGGAGCCGGCGTCCGCCGCCGAATTCGCTTTCCGGGACGCGGCCCTGGACATCAGCGGCATGGAGGGATTCGACGCCCTGCGGAAGGATTTCATTTCCGCCGGCTTCGATGGCATGACCTTCCAAAACAAGGTATACGGCATCCCGGAAACCATGGATTTCAAGGTGCTGCTCGTGCGCACGGATCTCGCGGAGAAAATCGGCTTCGGCGTGCCCGATACCTGGGAGGAGCTGTACGACAGCGTCCTGCCGGTGCTCAACCAGAACAAGCTGAATTTCTACATGCCTCACGCGGCCCAGGATTACGGGATATTCCTGTATCAGAATGGCGGCCGGTATTATACGGAGGACGGCCTGCGCTCCGCCCTGGACACCAAGGAGGCCTATGCAGGCTTCAAGGAGCTGTCGGAGCTGTTTACCTCCTACGGCCTGCCGTATTCCGCCAGCTTTTTCAACCGCTTTCGCAGCGGGGAAATGCCCATGGGCGTCGCCACCTTCGGCGACTATATGCAGGTGGCGGTTGCCGCGCCCGAGCTGGCGGGCAAATGGGCCATCGCGCCCCTGCCGGGCCATCGGCAGGCGGACGGTACGGTGGATCGCTCCTATACCGCTTCCATCAAGACCGCCGGCATGCTTTTCAGCGGTTCCGCCCACGCGGCGGAGGGATGGGAATTCTTGAAATGGTGGATGAGCACCGAGACCCAGACGGAGTTCGGCACCCGCATCGAGTCGTATCTCGGGCCGTCGGCCAAGTGGAACACCGCCAATATCCGGGCGTATCCCAATCTGCCCTGGAACCAGGCGGATCTGCAGGTGCTCGCCTCGATGTGGCCCTATGCCGTGGAGGTGCCGCCGGTACTGGGCGGGTACTTCACTGACCGGCATTTCAACAACGCCTGGAACCGGGTGGTAGTGGCGGCCGACGCCACCGTGACCATGCGGGATTCCCTGGAACAGGCGGTGGAGGATATCAATAAGGAGCTCGACAAGAAACAGAGGGAGTACGCTCACCTGCTGAAATCACCGGAGGAATGACGGATGCCAAGAATCAAACTGAAAAAAATCCGGGGTTCCCGGGTCCTGCTGTACCTGTTCGTCATCGCCCTGGTGAGCTTCACGGCCCTGCCGCTAATCTATGTGATATGCACTGCCTTCAAGCCAATTGACGAGCTGTACATTTGGCCGCCCCGTTTCTTTGTCAGGCAGCCGACGCTGCACAACTTTTCGGATTTGCTCACCGCCCTGGGGAATTCGTCGGTGCCCTTCACCCGATACATATTCAACAGCCTGTTCGTCACCATGGCAGTGGTCCTGGGCACAGTTCTGGTCTCCGCCATGGGGGCGTACGGCCTGGCTAAGCACCGGCCCGCCGGGTCCGGTGTGATTATGGCGGTGGTGATGGCGGCGCTGATGTTCTCGCCCTACACCACCCAAATCCCCAACTATCTCATCGTCAAGGAGATGGGGCTGCTCAATACCTACGCCGCCCTAATTATTCCCAAACTGGCGGTGGCGTACAATTTCTTCCTCATGGAGCGGTTCGCGGGGCAGATCCCCAACGCCCTGCTGGAGGCCTGCCGGATCGACGGGGCGGGGGAGGCGCGGATTTTCTGGAAAATCGCCATGCCCATGCTCCGTCCCGCCTGGGCGACGCTGATTGTGTTCGCCTTTGTGGCCAACTGGAACGACTATTTCTCCGCCCTGGTGTTTATCGACGGGCAGGCGATGAAAACCCTGCCGCTGGCCATGCAGACCGTGGCGGGCACCGCCACCGCCGATGTAGCGCGGGCGGGCGCGGCGGCGGCGGTCAGCTTCCTGATGATTCTGCCGACGATTGTCATCTATATCCTGATGCAAAAGCAGATCATGAAGACCATGGCCCAGTCCGGTATCAAATAATTGTCAGGCAGGGGGAAAAATGATGAGAAAACAAATAGGCGCGGCTCTGTCCGCCGTTCTCCTGCTGACCGCCTTGACGATGCCGGCTGCGGCGG
>ERZ856578.4494-NODE-4494-length-18639-cov-48.027098_pt1 | contig 18639 bp, 14 predicted proteins | sample MGYA00514384_ERZ856578 | MGnify/ENA primary metagenome ERZ856578 (study PRJEB29103, sample SAMN06111958) | human gut metagenome | biome: human gut; feature: ankylosing spondylitis patient; material: healthy_person | host: Homo sapiens | place: China:Hangzhou... | reverse complement strand
TTGGCAACGCAGATGCCGTGCCGCAGCCGCCGGAGCGGTGCTTAAGCCGTCAGGCGGGAATTGTGCGGTGTTGCCCTTGGTTTTCAGATACGCCTTAGCCCGCCAAAAAGGCCGCAAACTTTTTGTGCAGTTCTTCCTCGCTCAGGGTTGGGCTGTCCACCGTCAGTTCGCGCGCCAGGTTCAGGGCAAAAATACCCATGATGGATTTTGCATCCACGCAGTAGCGCCCGGAATGCAGGTCCACATCTCCGGGCACAGTGGCCGCAATGCGGTTAAACTCTTTCACTTCACCAATGCTGTTCAGCCGGATGGTAACACTTGCCATTGCCAGTTTGCTCTCCTTTTTGCCGCGGGCATCTGCGGTGTTCTGCCGCCAAAAGCCCGGTTAAAATGTAATGTTCAGCTGCTTGATGCAGGCAACATCCCCTTTGGTGCCGCCGCGGGCGTACAGGGCCAGGCGCGCGCCAGTCCAGGTTGCCTTGGCAACGGGTTGGGCTCCCCCCAGCGGCACTGCGGTGCCATCTGCTGCCAGCAGGGCATACTGCACCTGCTTGGCAGCCGTTATTTTCATTGTAACGGTTATTTCATCCGTGTCAACCATTTTTTCGGCAAGGATCGTTTCTTCTGCATCGCCGGTGGGGGCAAGGTCTTTCACCATGCCCTGTACCAACTGCACGGTGCAGCCCTGCGCGGTGCGGCAGAGCTCAATGGCGGAATATTTCTGCCCCATCACGCTAAGCCCTACTTTAGCTCCGGTGCCGCACCCGGCCAGGCCAAGGGTAACGTTTGCGGTAAAATCCGTTGCAGGCAGCATCTGACTGAGCACATTGGGCTGCCGCCACAAACTTCCGCTGGCCCCGCAGACCAGATGCAGTGCATCCCCCGCCACCGGGCGCAGCCAGGCTTCGGGCTGGGGGTTGGCCTGCCATTGCCATTGCAGGCCGGGCTTGCCGTTTGTAAAGCTGTCCCCTATTTGCAGGCCGGGACCAGCTTCGCCTTTGGGGCAGTCCCACTCGGTCACCGGCTCGCCGATGCCATCGCCGTTTTGTTCCAGGCCGATGAACGGCCAATCGCTGTGCCAGCACATAGGCTGCAGGTGTACCACGCGGCCCAGTTCAAACCGGTCCTGGAAATGCAGGAACCAATCGCTGCCGTCCGGCGCTGTGACCCACGCGCCCTGGTGGGGGCCGTTGATGTAGCTGGCCCCCTGGTGCATGACGATTTTTTCCTCATACGGGCCGTACACATTGCGGGCGCGTAGCACGGTCTGCCAGCCGTATTCCACACCGCCTGCCGGGATAAAGATGTAATACCAGCCGTTGCGCTTGTACATTTTGGGGCCTTCGGCGGTGGGCTGGCTCAGGGTGCCATCAAACACGATGGGGCCATCCTCCACCACTTCCAGCGTTTCGGGATCCAGGCGGGAAAGCTGGATCTTGTGCTTAATGCCGCAGCGGCTTTTGGCAAAGGCGTGGGCCATATACACGCTGCCGTCATCGTCCCACAGGGGGCAGGGATCGATCCACCCGCTGGCGGATTTTACGCAGTGCAGCGCACTCCAGGAACCGGCGGGGTCGGTGGCTTCGGTGTAAAAAATGCCCTCGTCCGGCAGGGGAATGAATGCATAGAACCTGCCCGCATGGTAGCGCAGCGCCGGGGCCCAGGTGCCGCAGCCATGGGCTGGCTGGGCATAGCGGTCAAACGGCAGACGCTCCACGCAGTTGCCGATGCGCTCCCAGTGGACAAGATCCTTGCTGTGCAGCACCGGCACGCCGGGCAGGTAGGTAAAGCTGGAAGAGATCAGGTAATAGTCCTCCCCCACGCGGATGGCGTCGGGGTCACTGAAATCCATGGGCAGCACCGGGTTCTGGTAGCAGCCATTTTTGATATCGGTCACATAACGGTCCATTGCTTTTATCCTTTCTTGTGTTCGATTTCCAGCAGCAGCTCACATGCAGCTTCCAGCACGCAGGCGGAAGCCCACAGATTGTGGCTGAACCAGCTGCTGAACGGTCTGCCATCACTGAAGCGCTCCACATCCAGCCCATCGCTGGGGCACCAGCGTTCCGACAAAATGCCGTAACGGCCATAGCCGGTGGCTGCGGGGTACAGTTCCAGGCATTGCAGCATCCAGGCGGCAGAATCCGCCGCGCGGCTGGCGTAATAGCCGTCACCCGTCACCCGTGCCAGATAGCGCAGGTCAGTGTCAATAATAACCCCCATGGGGTGGATATGCGGGTTGGAAACCGAGGTAACGGCGCCGCCGCAGGCGGACCATCCCTGGTTCAGCGGGGTGTGCTCCGGGTAGGTCTTGTAGCCATAGCGCCACAGGAACTCGTACCCGGCGCTGTCTTTCATATATTGCAGGAATTCGGCCTTGCCGGTCTGCTCATACAGCAGGCGGCTGCCGCGCATGAAGGCCAGGTTGCCCTCCTCATCCACGGCTTTCCAGGTGTCCATGGGGGTACCGTAACAGTTCAGGTCCTTGACAAAGGTATGGTAGTAATCCAGCGCTTTTTCGGCGGAGTGCAGGCAGCGTTCTTCGCCGGTCAGGCGGTAGAGGTAAACCAGCGCCGGGGCAAACCAGCAGCCCGCAAAGCCGCTCCAATCCAGCACTTTGCGTTCCTGGGTGGAGTAAGTATAGCCGAAAGCGCCGTCTGCGCGCTGCAGATCCATGACGGTATGCAGCACCTTTTGGGCTGCATCCATCCATTTGGCCGGGCAGGGTTTGCCGTTTTGGTGCAGATAATCCATCGTTTTGGTCAGGTAGTGGACGGCGCTGCCCACTGTATAGGCACAGTGGCAGTCTTTGACCAGGCCATACCCGGTCCACCAGCCGTTCACCTGGCTGCCCGCGGCATTGGGGGCCATCAGGTCGTTCAGCAGGCCGGAATTTTCGTTATACGCATCGGCAATGCGGTCAAACAGCTGTTCGCCACTCATGGCCGCGGCCAACGGCGCTTCGGCATCCGCGCCAAGGGCATCGCGGCAGAGCACCAGCGGATAGGCCAGCACGCCGCCACCCGTCCAGCCGATCTCCGTCACCAGCCGCCAGGGGCGCATCTCGGTCTCCCTGGGCGGGCGGCAGCAGCGGTTGGTATACTCCCCCGCCGCCGCGTCAAAGTTCTGGTAGGCAAAGGTGTCCAGCATACCCTGCACGGCCTGGCGCAGGGTATTGCGGGGGACGGCGCGGTCCTGGTGGCGGGCGTATTCCTGCCGGATGATCTCATGCAGCTCGGTTCGCGGGCCGCTGTGCAGGTAGATCCTGCCGCTGGTCTGCGCCTTGCAGGCCATGCTGCGGGTGGACGGCGCCGGGGTGGAGCGGTTTTTGAAGGTGGTGGGGTCGTTGGTGTACCCCAGGCTGATGCCGAACGCATCCGGCAAAGCGGCAAACACACCGTTGCGGATGATCCCGGCCTCGCTTTCGCTGTAGGGTTCCACCGCAGCGGCGGCCACTCCGCCGTCCCAGCAGAGGGCGGCGAGCGGCATGGCGGCGCGGTCCGCACGGAATTCCCACAGCGGCGCACAGAACGCCACCTCGTGGTGGTCCTTCGTCAGCAATGGAAATTCGCCGGGTTTGGCTTCCGCGGCGTGGTTATCGCCGTAAATATTGCAGGGGATCACATGGAAATAATCGCTCTGCCCCGGCACAGCCAGCCACATGCGCAGCTGGGTGGGGTTGGGCGCATCCATTTGCAGGGTGTAGCACAGCGTATCGCCAGCGGGGGTGAACTGCGCACTGTAATGCGCACCGTTCAGCGTCCAGTCAAAGCCGGACTGTGTGCAGGCCGTTTCCGGCACCGGCACCCAGGCATCCTCGATCCGGCAGGCAAAGCTGACGTTTAATGTTTGGGAATTCAGATCCAGTTTCATTATGATACCTCAATAAAAAATGCGGGCCGGGCAGTGCCGGCCCGCAACGGGTCAATGATTTTTAGGAGGGACAAACATTTTTAGGTGCAGGAACAAACAAGAAAGAGGAAAACGAAAATCAGCCTTTCAGGCCGGAGGTTGCAATGCCTTCCACAAAATATTTCTGTGCGGCAAAAAAGAGGAGAACCAGCGGCAGAACCGCCACGCAGGCCATGGCCATAACGCGGCCCCACACCACAACACTTTCCGCGTCAACGGAAAGGCGCAGCGCCAGCGAGATGGTGTATTTTTTGACCGAGTTGATGAAGATCAAGGAATTGAAGTAATCGTTATAGGTCCACAGGAACTGGAACAGGCCAGCGGAGAAGAGGGCCGGCTTCATCAGCGGCAGCAGGATCTGCCAGAAGATGCGGAAGCTGCCACAGCCATCAATGCAGGCGGATTCGTCCAGATCGCGGGGGATGCCGCGCATGAACTGGATGAGCTGATAGATGAAGAATGGGTAGCAGGCCAGCAGGGCGGGCACCCAGAATGGCATGTAGGAATCGACCCAGCCGAACTTGTTGAACAGAACGTAACGCGGGATGATGATGACCGAGTTGGGAAGCATCAGGGTGGAGAACAGGATGGCAAACAGCTGCTTTTTGAACGGGAAGTTGAACCGTGCAAAGCCATAGGCAACCAGCGCACTGGAAGCGATGGTCAGCAGCGTGGTGGGGATGACCATGATAAAGGAGTTGATGAAATAGGTTGCATAGGTATAAATACCGGCGCTTTTCCAGCCGTCAATAAAGTTCTGGAATCTGAAGCTTTTGGGCAGCAGTGCAATGGAGCCAAAAATTTCATCGTTGGTTTTGAACGCGGCCGAAATCATCCATGCAATGGGGAACAGCAGCACGCAGCCAATCAGGATGATGACCAGATAGGTCAGCACCAGGTTCAGGGTCTTTTTTTGTTGTTTTGTCATAATGCTCACGCGCCCTTTCTCAGCTTTCATCGCCATAGAAGACCCACCGCTTGGAGGTTGCGAACAGCACCAGAGTGATCAGCATGATCACAATAAAGATGATCCAGGAAATGGCGCTGGCGTAACCCATCTTGAAGTAGGAGAAGCCTTCCTTATACAGTTTCATGCCCAGCACATAGGTAGCCTTCATGGGGCCGCCATCGGTGATGACAAAGGCAGAGGTGAAGTTCTGCAAAGCCTGAATGGTCTGCATGATAAGGTTGAAGAAGATGATGGGGGTGATTTGCGGAACGGTGATGCTGAAGAACATCTTGACCTTGCTTGCGCCGTCAATCTCGGCAGCTTCGTACAAATCTGCCGGAACGTTTTTCAGCGCGGCCAGGAACATGACCATGGAAGAACCAAACTGCCAGATCTCCATCATGCAGATGGTGCGCAGGGCTTGATTGGGGTCGCCCAGCCACTGTACGTTGGGCAGGTGCAGGGTGGTCAGGATGGCGTTGATAACGCCGTTATCCATGAACATGATCTTCCACAGCAGAGCAACAGCAACGCTGCCGCCGAACAGGGACGGAATGTAGTACAAAGTACGGATGAGGTTGATGCCCTTGATGTTGCGGTTCAGGAACACTGCCACAGCCAAAGCCATGACCAGTTTGCCGGGCACGGTGTACAGCGTGTAGACCAGCGTAACTTTCAAAGAGTTCCAGAACTCATTGTCCATGGTGAACAACTGGATGTAGTTGTTCAGGCCGGTGAACGAGGGGGTGCCGGTGATTTTGTAGTTGCAGAACGAGTAAACCAGCGAGCTTAAAAACGGGTACAGCTGCAGGATCAGCATACCGATGATCCACGGGGCCAGATAAGCAAACGCCGCGTAATCGCGCTTGGTATAGTGCTTGATTTTGGTTTGTTTTGTCATAGGATCACACCTCTTTGGAAAAAATCCGCCTTTTCACTAATAAAACGGATGCCTCGGTGGGAGACACCCGTTTTTGATGTTCGCTGAGGTTTACTGGGCGCTGATGTAGTTGGAGAGCTGATTGTACATATCGGATGCAGCGCTTGCGGGGTCGGTGGTGCCGTAACCGACAGCCTCGATGGTATCAGCAATGATCTGCTTGGATTCCGGTGCGGAAGAGTACTTGTCGTTGGTCAGGCCGCTGTAGCCGCTGGCAATGTTGGCGGCGGTCATCATGTTCGGGTCCAGGGTACCGTCTTTTTCGCAGATTTCACGGGCCTTTTCCGTCGGGGGAACACTGCGCACGCAGGCCAGGGTGCTTTCGGCGTCATCGCTGTTAAAGAAGTAATCCAGGAACTTCATGGCTGCTTCCGGAGCCTTGCAGGTGGAGGTAACTGCCAGGACCTGCGGGCAGTTGCAAGCCCAGCCGTTGTCCTTAGCGCCGTCCAGCAGGGGCAGGTAGCCGGTGCCATAGGTTGCGCCCTCATTGGCGGCGGTCATAACATTGATGGTGGAGATGTAAGCGAAGGTGCAGACGTACTTGCCAGCGATCCAGTTGGGGTCAGACTGCAGGTCGTCGTTGCTGTAAGCGGAAGAGTAGGAAGCCGGTGCGCAGACATTGTTGTCGTACAGGCTCTTGACGAGATCCAGGCAGTTCTGGATATCTTCCTCGGTATAATTGAACGCTTTGGAGTCAGCGTCAAAGATGGTCTTGCCGGTCAGCTGCTTCATGTAGGTAAAGAACACCAGGTTGGTCACATACTCTTTGTTGGTGCACAGCAGGTAGGTATCGGGGTCTGCTTCATGGACCTGTTTGCCCCATTCAATGAACTGATCCCAGGTGTACTGGGTGTTGAAGTCGATGCCATACTTTTCAGCCAGCTCTTCGTTCACAACCAGTGCCGGGCCGGCAATGCCGGTGGGCAGGCCCAGCTGCTTGCCGTCAAAGTTACCATTCACGCGCAGGCCAATGTAGTTGGGGTCAAAGTTGGAAAGATCAAAGTCGTAATCCTTGTAATCCAGGAAGTAATCGCCGGTGGAAACAAAAGTGGGCATCGTTTCGGGGTCAATCTGCACGATGTCGGCTGCCGTGCCGGAGGCCAGCTGGGTTGCCAGCTTATCATGGTAGCCGTCAGAAGAGCCATACTCGGCTTCGATCTTGATGTTGGGGTTTTCTTCCATGAACTTGTTGATGACTTCCATGGTGGCGTTGGCGCGCTCATCGCCGCCCCACCAGGCAAAGCGCAAAGTCACCTGTTCATTGCTGGAAGTGGAAGCTGCGGTGCTGGTAGAGGCAGCGCCGCTGGTGCTGTCGGCTGCCGAGGCTGCGCTGCTGGCAGCACTGCCGCCGCATGCGGCCAGAGACAATGCCATGCTGGCGGCCATCATACCGGCCATAAGTTGCTTTTTCATATTGTTTTCCTCCTTCTAAATCGGCCCTTTTCGTCGAGCCTTATCATGGTTTTATTATAATTTGTTTGGCAGATTTATAAAAGGACTCACGCTTGCTAAAAGGATTCATCATTTGACACAAAACGCCGGGCAGGTATCATCTCTTGCGTTTTGGCGCAATTTAAGATACCTGCCCGGCATTTTATTATTCTGTTTTACCCGTTTGCGGGGCATCCGGGGTATATTTTTTGTACGGGATACAAAACGACACGCTGGTTCCAAGGTTTTTTATGGAACAGATGCGTAGCCCCCTTTCCTCCGGGTAGCGCAGGCGCAGGCGGCGGTCCAGGTTGGTCAGCCCAATACTGCGGCTGTTGCGGTCCGCAATGCGTTTGCGCAGCGCTTCCAGCTCTTCCCTTGTCATGCCGTCGCCGTTATCGATCACACGCAGGTTCACCTTATCGCCAATGCGGCGGGCGCGCACCTTCATGTAACCGCGCTCGTTGCCGCGCAGGGCGTGCAGCAGGCTGTTTTCTACCACGGGCTGCAGCATCAGGCGGAATACCTCGACGTCCATCACATCGTCGTCCACTTCATAATAAATAATAAAGCGGTCCCCAAAGCGGTAGTGCTGCACTTCCACATATTTTTTAAGGTAGTCCAGCTCTTCCCGCAGGCTGACGCTCTTTTGCGGGTTGGTCAGCGAATACTTTAGGATATCCGATACATACCCCACCACCGCGCTGATGCGCCCATCATCGTTCAGCTTGCGGGCTTCCATATCCAGCGTTTGCAGGGTGTTGTACAAAAAGTGGGGGTTGATCTGCAACTGCAGGGCGGTCAGCTCGGCGTTCTGCTGGCGGTACTGTTTTTCTTTCAGCTGGATGTTCAGGTAGGTGTTGTTCAAAAACATCATCAGGATGTTGTTCATGATAACGTCATATTCATCATTTACCTTGCGCTGGGGGCGCTGGATGGTGCGGCCCGCCTCGGCATCCTCAAACATCTGCAGCATCAGGTTGATCTCGTCAAAGCTGCGCTTGGTGTTGACGTATGCCAAAAACACAATGGCGCACAGCGCCACAACCGCCATCAGCAGCAGCGGCATCAACCGTTCGCCCAGGTTTTCCAGGATCATGGCCCGGTCAATGGTAGATACGATGTAGAAATCCGGGTTCTGGTAGCTTTGCCAGTTCAACAGGCAGTCCCGGTCATCCAGCTTGATCCAGAACTCGTGCTCCTGTTCCGCCGTGTTCCCTGCCCCGCTCAGCGTTTTGCCCATCAGGTTTTGCAGCTCTTCCGTCGCGCCTGCGTCCCCTGCCTTTGCCAGCAGGCGGCCGCTGCCGTCAACCAGGTACAAGTGCTGGTTATCGGACGGGCGCAGCACGGCAATTATTTCCTGCAAGTGGCTGATGTTCAGGGTAACGGCCACACAGCCTTCCATCGTCAGCATCCGGGCGCACACTACCAGCTGCCTTCTCTCGCTGGCTTTGCCTGCGTTCACCACCACCGGGGCAATGCAGGTGCGCTCGGTATCCGACATAGAGGAATACACGCTGTACCAGCCGCTGTAATCATCCGCCGAAAGGTTGACCAGCCCGCTGGACGTCAGCGCACGGTCGTACCCATCCATATAGATCAGAACCGAATCCACGTAATCATACGCGTTGGTCATGCTGTTCAGTGAGGATACCAGGCTGCGCAGGTAGATGGCATCGGTGTAAGAAAGGCTTTCCCTTTTCAGAGCTTTGTTCAGCACCATGTTGGTGCGGGTCATGCCGGTCATGTAGCTGTTCTGCGCCAGGACCGAATCCAGCACCAGCGAGATGTTGGAGCGCACAGCCTCAATACCGCGCTCATTGTCCTGCGTCATACGGTGCATCTGGGTCACAAGGGTCATGTAGGTGGTAACGGCCACCAGCAGCAGCGCCGGGATCAGCATGACCACCACAAAGTTCCACATGCGCTTCAAAAAGAACTTCCGCTTCATTCCCTTCATAGCGCGGCACCATCCAGGCGGGATTTGCGGTATTCCGATGGGCTCTGCCCATAATACGCTTTGAACGCACGGGAGAAGTTTTTGGGGTTATCGTACCCGACATAATAGGCAATATCATAGCTTTTATAGTGGATATCCGCCAGCATCTCACATGCTTTTTCCATCCGCGTCTTGAGCAGCAGCTCCGAAAAGCTGGTTCCGCTTTTTTCCTTGAACACGCGGGAAAGATAAGCCGGACTCAAGGAAACCTTGGCCGCGGCTTCTTCCAGCGTGGCAGTGCGGTAATTATCTTTTAAGTATTGCTGCACATCGTACACGATCTGGTCGTAATAGGCCTTGGGGGCGGTTTCCTGCACGGCGCTGCGGGCATCCAGCCGGGCTTTGACCTTTTCAAAGCATTCCAGCAGGGCGCTGTAGGCCACCGGTTTCATCAGGTAATCCGCCACGCCGTTTTGCAGCGCCGCGCGGAAGTATTCGTAATTGCTGTAGCTGCTAAAAAATATTTTCTGGATGTTGGGGTATTCCATCAGCCGATGGCTCAGCTCCAGGCCGTTCATATCCGGCATTTCAATATCGGTCAGCACCACATCCACCGGGTTTTCGGCAATATATTGCAGGGCTTTGCGTGCGCCGGTGAACACCTGCACCACCTCGAACCCAATGTTCTGCCAGGGGAACAGCTGGGCCATTCCGCTGGCAATCTTCTCTTCATCATCAATAATAATCAGTTTATACATCTTGCAGCCCCCATCCGTGTTCAGGGCAAAACCGTTCTTTCTGCCTGCCCTTACACTGGGGCAGACTACCACTCGTATACTAGTATAAAGCCCTTTTGCCCCAAGGGCAAGACAAAAATCACAGAATGATGGTTAGGGCAATACCGCATAATTCTAAGTGCCGATACGGCGAGCGAGGTGCGGCAGATGCCAAGCCAAAAGCGCAGATAATACTGGATGCTGCAAAGGTGAGCGCCGCCAGTGGCGGAAACAGCGAACCGAAGCAGGGGCAGCGGTCGCAGAGTGCGAGGGGCTTTTGCCCCCGAAGCACGATGCGGGTACCGCAACCCGACACTATCGAGCATTTTGGCAACGCAGATGCCGTGCTGCAGCCGCCGGAGCGGTGCTTAAGCCGCAAGGCGGGAATTATGCGGTGCTGCCTTAGCTTTTTGCGTATTTTGGGGATACTGTTTGGCGGTTTTGGGGCAGCTTGTGCATCATATTCTGGGGGATTGAGCGTTTCATTAGGATCGGCGGGTAGCTTTTATTTTGCGAGTGGGTGGTTCGGACGGGGGAACATTCTGGATTTTTGGTGGGTTGGAATGATGGCCTGGGATGGATTTTTGTGCAGGGTGGTAGGACGGAATTTTCCCCTGCGGATTATTATATCCCACACATCCACCCCATAAACAACCTGTGGGGCGGGATTTCCCCTTCCCGCCGCGGAGAACCTTGTTGGTTTGTGTTGTGCCCGCTAAAATATTTGCAGGAGACGATGCTTCTCTTGAGGGCAGTTCCCCGCGGGGTGGAAAGATGCCGCGGAGCGGCGGAGAGGACCGGGCGCTGTTTACACCTGTCACCACCAATGCTTGAAGGGTGAATTCCACAGGCTGCCTCTAGGGTGTATCTGAAAAATTCATGTTTTTATGCTGCCCGATTTCCGCGGCGTCCGGCAGTCATTTTCTCCTTGCTACTAACCATTCCGCATTTATTTTGACTGTCTTTCGCCGATGCAAAGGTAATAGGCAATACCGCATAATTCTAAGTGCCGCAGCCGCCGGAGCGGTGCTTAAGCCGTAAGGCGGGAATTATGCGGTGTTGCCAATACTTTCTCAAGTTGCAGGCCATCTACTATTGCTTAAATCGTCAAATTATTCCCGCTTGGTTTCCAAAGAGATTCTCTGTACAGAAATACAAATTGTATTATTTAATAAGTTTAATACAGAAATAGCGTTGTATTCCCGCCATTTCACATCACGTTTCCACGTTTTTGTCTATCAAGCAGCATGCCAACCTCTGCCCTCGCTCTCTCCCTATCAACTTTCGCCTTTCTCCCTATCCCGCCAAATCCCATCGTTTGGTCGGCTGTTTTAATTCCAAATCGTATAATACGGCTCATATATGCCATTTTGTTTTTAGGCAATACCGCATAATTCTAAGTGCCGATACGGCGAGCGAGGTGCTGCAGATGCTAAGCCAAAAGCGCAGATAATACTGGATGCTGCAAAGGCGAGCGCCGCCAGTGGCGGATACAGCGAACCGAAGCACGATGCGGGTACCGCAACCCGACATTATCGAGCATTTTGGCAACGCAGATGCCGTGCCGCAGCCGCCGGAGCGGTGCTTGAGCCGTTAGGCGGGAATTGTGCGGTATTACCTTTAGTGTTTTCCTTCTACTCCGCCTGACAGAATAACCAATACCCTGTGTAAAATTGCAACTCTTCCCTTTCGCAGCGTACAGTGTTGCATCTTTACACAGGGTATTACTATCCCTGTCGTATTATAAAAAGGTAATTTACCCTGCCGATTGTTGCCATTTACACAGGTTTCCCCTCTTTTTTGGTTCCCCGCACCTGATTCACCCAAAATCCGCTTTATTTTGCAAACGCTGCATCGCGCTTTTCCTCATGTTTTGCTCTGTAAACCTGTGTAAAATTCCAACATATTTCTCCTTTTTTCCTATTCTCACCTTCTATCCGTTTTGTTGTAATTTCGCACAGGTTTATGTTTTGTAGTATTTTCAAGCTGCTTTGCATACAAAACGGCACCGCGTCTTTCAAAAAACGCGGTGCCGCCTTTGATTTATTCAAGGGCAACACCGCACAATTCCCGCCTTGCGGCTTAAGCACCGCTCCGGCAGCTGCGGCACGGCATCTGCGTTGCCAAAATGCTCGATAAGACATCCAGTATTATCTGCGCTTTTGGCTTAGCATCTGCCGCACCTCGCTCGCCGTATCGGCACTTAAAATTATGCGGTATTGCCCAAGATTTTGAAGTGCTTACCCTGCCGTGCTGTTCTGCTCTGTCAGCCCCGTAAACACCGGGTCGTTCAGCAGCATTCCGGGAACAACATATCGGTAGGTGATTGCCTGCCTGCCGTTGATCACACGCACACTATCGTTGGCCAGTGCCAGCTCTTTCAGGGTTTGCATATCCTCATCGTTCAGATAGATGGAGATCTGCTCCAGGCCAGATGTCTGCTTATATTTTGTCCCGTTTGTAACGGGAACATAGCGGCTGCTGACGGGGTTCAACTCGTAATTCTGCACCCCGCACAGGCGCGCTTTCGCAGCCTGTTCATGGATCAGCTCCGATGTCAGGGTGCCCAGCCGCGTGCCGCGCCAGTCCGCTTCGCTTTGCAGCACTGCCCGCACAGCCAGGTGCAGCCGGATGACAATTCGCTGTTTCATATCGTGGATTCCTGTATTCCTATTTGCATGGATTTTTGTTGTTTGCTGCTTTCGTGGATCTGGATTATTCCACAGCATCAATCAGTGCTTTCAGCTCCTGCGCTGCCGCAATCAGCTCCTGCATCTGGTCCGACATTGCTTTGCGGTCCTCTGCCGTATAACTGCGGATCTTAGCTTCAATATTTTTTGCCGCTGCAATTTTACGCAGTTTGCGGGCCGTGGTGGGCAGCTTGGCCGAAATAAAGTTGTGGTCCTTATCTACTGCCGCCGCCTTGTTTTCCTGCGTCTTGGCCTGACCGATTGCATCCTGTGCATTTTGCAACGCTGCTGCAAATACGCTCTCGCGCTCCTGCATGCTGCGGCGTTCCACTGCTACATCCAACATGGCGGTGGTCAATGCGTCCTTAATGGCGCGGCGCTCATGGCTGCGTGGGTCAAGGGCTGCGATTTTCAAAAACACTGCGGCTGCACGGGCCTGTTCTTCCAGGGTCAGGCGGAGATAGGTTTCGCACTCGGCTCGGTTCAGGAATTCCTCATCCAGCAAGCGGCGCAGGTCAGGGTTGAGATCATTCTGAATCGAAAGCGCCTTATCAATCGTGCGGGAATTCAGCGGGCTGACCTCTTTCAGCGCTTTTTTCGCTTCCGCTGCGCTCAGGTTATACGGTGCTTTTTGCAGGTTTTCCACAAAACGCGCCGCCGCCTGGCGCATCACACGTTCATTGCTGATGCCGCCGCGCACTTGCAGGTTTGCGCTGTCAATATACACAACTTTTTCGTTTTCCGTCAAGTTGCGCACCACTTTGCACTGCACTTTCTGCCATTCACTCATGCGGTTGGGCAGCTGCTTTTCTTCCTGCTCGCGTTTATCCTGCTCCACCAACAGGCGCAGCGCACGCAGGCGGCGCTCGCCGGAAAGCAGCACATATTTTCCGCCAACACCGGTCTTAGGGAACACAACCAGGTTGTGCAGCAGCCCCGCGCGGCGGATGTCATCGGCCAGCAGCGCAATATCTTCCTCGGTATCCAGCTCACGGTAAAGGGCATTATCCGGGTTTTCTTCAATATCATTGATATTGATCTCGCTGTATTCACCGCCCGGCTCCTGGTCGCCGCGCGCGATCTTACTTAACGCTGCTTCGTTTACTTTAAAGCCTTTCTTCTGCAGTCGGTCCAGTTTGCTTGCCATCACTCTGCCTCCTGTTCAACGCGCGTTTTCAGCTCGGCATACACCTTTGCATAATCCTTTGCCGGGTTGCTGCTGCGTGCACATAGCACAACCGGCGCACCAAGGCGGGTGCTATCCTTTACAGCCTGTCCCTTACGGATTTCGGCAGCAAACAGCTTGCTGCCCAGCTGGCTTTCCCGCAGTTCATTGCGGATCACTTCGGTCAGGGCAGTTTTTTCCACCATAGTCAGGATAATGCCCAAAACATCAATTTTTTCGCCCTCATCGTGCTCCAACTGCTGGCACATGGCCACAGTGCGGTACACACTGTCACGGCTGTAGTCATCGCACACGCAGGGGATCAGCACAAAGTCACTGGCCATCAGGGCGTTGGTCACCATTACATCGCGGGACGGCGGGGTATCGATCAAAATAAAGTCGTATTCGCCGGCAACCTGTGCCAGGCACATGGCCAAAAACATATTGATACTGGTGCTTTCGGACTGTTCCAGGATTTGCAGCTGCTTGGCCGCCATTGGGGTGTTGCCATTTGCCGGAATTATATCAATATTATCAAACTGCGTGCGGGAAATATAGTTCTGCGTGCCGCTGATGCCATAGGCACGGAACATATCATACACGCCAGCGCGGTCAAAAGTATTATCGGTTACACGGGCGCCCGTCAGGGTATAGGTACAGTTGCCCTGGGCATCCATATCCACAACAAGCACCCGCTTGCCGTCCTGCGCCATCAGCGCCGCCAGGTTGCAGACGGTAACGGTTTTTCCCACGCCGCCTTTTTCAATGCAGACTGAGATACAATATCCCATTGTTTTCCTCCTTGCGAGCGCCTTTGTGTAGGCATCTCTTCGTTGCTGTCGGTTAATCTTTGGCTTTTGTTCGGTTCTTTTTGCGGTACCGCACGCCGGTATCTTAATCTAACTGCGGGTTGCAAAAACGGGCACCCCATGCCGTGCGGCATCTCTTCGTTGCTGTTATAGCTTCTATTATATCATATGCTTCGCGCGTGTCAACGGATATTTTGACGAATATTATGCAGGCATCTCTTCGTTGCTGTTCACGCATTTTTTCTGCCGTTTTTTTCTTCCCATCCTTCTTCACTTCATCCAGGCATTCCCGCTCACGCACCTTCATTCTCACCTATTATCCCAAGGTCTATCTGAAACAAAAAAGCAGCGGCTGGCAATCTGCCAGCCGCTGCTTACCTTATTATAATAGCGCTCCCGGATGTTCCACTCCGCTTCATCTCAATTACTCTTCGCTGTCATCCGGGATATCTTCCTCAAAAGCATCCATCCAGCTTTCGTTGTGCCACTTATCTTTTTCACCTTTTTCCTTGGCGGCAGCCTTCTGCCGTTGTGCCTGGTCGTTCATTATGGTGCCGATTGGGTTCAGCGCGCGTTCTTCAATAATGTGGTAGAACAGCCCCATCGGGTTATTCACGTTGGGGTCCTTGGCGGCCTTTGCCCAAAACACATCAAAGTCCAGTTCATGCGCCATAGCTTCCATCAATGGGGTCAGGCTGCCATACTTTTCAATCACTTCATTCATGCAGGCCAGGTAATGCAGCCGCATTTCGTCTTTCAGCCCATTGCGCAGGCTGGAAGGCGATGGCACGCACCGCGCTGCCAGGTGGCGGTAAATTTCATGGTAAGCGCCGCGCTGGCCGCTCGTCAACGTCTTTTCCAGGTATCCATCATCTACAAACTTTGCAAACTCTTTTCGCATATCCTGCCGTTTTACAATCGTTTCGGGAATCAGCTCTACCTTGGGCGGCTCAGGCTCCGGCATCGTTTGCTGCACCGGCTCGTCCATCACATGGTACTCCGCTTCCAACAGCTCCTCTTTGGGTTCTGCTGCCGGCTTTGCCTTGCGGAAAATATAAATGCGATAGTTATCCATATCCTCGCGTAGCACCTTGTTCAGGTACCGCGCCGGGCTGCGCATCGTCTGCGACCGGGGAATGATCTCCTGTGCATAGCGGGGTGCCACACCGGCCAGCCAACTGGTCAGCCCGCCGCAATCCAGGATGATGGCATTCATCTTTCCAAATACCGTTTTGTTGCCGCCGTCCTGCTCGCCATCGCCTGCCTGGATGGTGCAGCAGGCATCTGCCAACACATCAATGATCACTTCCACCGCGTGCAGCTCTTCGGGCGTAATCTCCGCGCGCAGCTGATCCATGCGCGCTTTCACAACAATTTCCTCCCGCAGCTCGGTGCGGTGGCGTCCAAAGGAATAGGGGATCGTTGTTTCCGGTGCCGAAACATAATCAAAGGTGATCACGCTGGGGTCATCCAGCAGCGAATCCTCAATCGCCACGGTGGGGCGGCCCTTCTTTTTGCTCTTTTTGCGCACTGTGCTGTTGATGCTGTCCAGGTTGGCCTGTGCGGCGGCATCATCCACCGGGTCAATCGTTACCACCAGCGAAAGAACCTTCTGCCCTTTTTTTTCGTACACTTCGTAATTAAAAATAATATCCGTCTTTTCGTTAATTTCCGCCTTTGCCTTTTCCAGTGCCAGGCGGCGGAAATCCGACCATCGGTTGGCCGTATACGAAAGCTGTTCATACAGCATGCTCAGGTTCCATACCAGCGGTTCCCCGGCCGCTTTCTTTTTCAGGTACAGGCTCTGGTAGCTCTTGCACAGCTCGTAAATGCGGATGGAATAGGTGGACCGCATCAGCATGGTGTAGGTCACATCCATGGTGGTATACAGGGTTTTCAGCTGCACCAGGTGCGGTTTCAGCACCGGATCCAGCGTGATGGTCATGCGCGCGCGGCCCTCATCAATGCGCACTTTATCGATCCAGCGGAACGTTTCCACCGTGGAAGTTCCGTTATTCTTGATCCACTGGATGGGCGCGTTGGCCAGCTCCTCAATATTTTTGCGCACCTGCTTGTACAGCGCCCCGCTGTGCGGGTCCATGCCGGTCATCTTGATAAAATCATAAATGCTCAGCTCATAAGAGGGCAGGTCCGTATCCTCCGGCTTAATCATCGAAAAAATATGCAGCATCAGGCGCTGCTGGCTCAGCGTCAGGTTGTTGCGCGTCATCTGTACAAGGTCATTGGATTTGCGAACGATGGTCTGGTCCCCGCGTTCTTCAAACGTAACGACAAACGGATCATCTTTTTTCTGTTTACTTGCCGCCATAAGCAGGGGCCTCCTATATCGGTTGCTGTATCCCGGGTGGTCACGCACATCATGCTAAACATTATAGCACATCCTGTTGTCCAGCGCAAGAATTGCAAATTTACACAGGGTTTCACCGCCATTACCCTGTGCAAAATGCAACACCCGCGTTGTGGTTTGCCATATATCCTGTGGGGGTTGCAGCCCGGGTGCAGGTTACACAGGGTTTTATTGTGCTTTTCTGTCCTGCTGTTTCAGGGTTCTGTAACCTGATGGAATGGCAACACCAATTTTTTCCCGTTCTTCCCCATCTCCCGGCTTACCTCTGGTTGTTATTATGGCTTAGTTGTTTAGTTCTATATTAGTAATAGGTAGAGCCTGTGTAATTTAACAACGCAAACCTGTGTGTTCAACCAACTGCAACCTGTGCATTCCACCACCATTTTCCTGTGCGGAAAGCAACCTGCGTAAAGTTGCAAATAAGTCAAAAACAGCCAAACCTGTGTAAATTGCAACACGGGGAACGGGCCTATCCTGTGTGGTTTTCCAACAGGTACGCGGGTCACGGTGGGGCAGGGGAGCGGGAATACCCTGTGTAAAATTGCAACTGTTCCGGGGGTAATCTGTGCGTTTTTCCAACGGTAAGCGGCATAGGGAAACAAGGCAATCCTGTGCGTTTTTCCAACACGTTTCGGGAATGTTCGGCACAGAATGCGGGCAATACCCTGTGCAAAATTGCAACAGCTCACAGCTGCTTCAAATAGATCAGTTGCAAATTTACACAGGGTAGCACCCCTATATTATAAGGTGAGTGCCGCACAGAATGGCGCGTGAGGGGTTGCAGTTTACACAGGATAGATTGAAAGCTGGGAGCTGGGATCTATCTGAAACGTCAAAAAGCTCGTCTGTTTCAGTAAACGCAGCCGGATTTTGTGCTTGCGAAAGATCCGCTATTTTCGTTGCTCTCAGATGCACCTCAGGAGCTGGCGCAGATAGAAATCGGCAATGGGGAACCGGGAATCAGGGGCGGGGCAGGGGGGACAAAAAAGCGAATGGCATATCTGCAGCAAACCCGCACCCCGTTGTAAAGGGAGAACGGCATCCCGTTGGCGGGCGTGCAATCCACCAAACACACACCCGCCGCCGCAAACACCGCAAACCGTTTGCAGGGGCGCGGTGTACCCATCGCGCCGCAAAAAAACGGGAACCGTGCGCCGCAAACCTGCCATCCCTCCCACAAGGCGCCCACCCAGCCGCCAGGCCCCGCCGTAAACAGGCGCGTGCGAAACAAATAATTGCGCAAAAACAGGGAAACGCAACAAAAAAGGCGAATTTTGCTGCAAAGTTGCGCTCTGTGTGCGCAGAGGATCATAAACGCGCGGTCAAAGTATATAAAAGGGACCGCTGCCAAAAAGAAAATTAGGAATAAATTATACAAAGGCTTTGAACATATTGTATAATCGGAGGAAAGCGCAATCAGTAAAAATGCTGAAAAACAGGAATTTGCGTGGATTGTATTGTCTTTCTGGTGTAAAGGTGCTATATTTTAATAATAAAAAGTAAATGCGCAATGAGAAGACTCGATGCGTAATTTTTTTGAAAATAACAGGGCAACGGTTGCGCAAGTAAAAGAAGCTGGCTTCTTTTAGGCAATACCGCATAATTCTAAGTGCCGATACGGCGAGCGAGGTGCGGCAGATGCTAAGCCAAAAGCGCAGAT
>ERZ856578.4484-NODE-4484-length-18679-cov-3.538329_pt1 | contig 18679 bp, 19 predicted proteins | sample MGYA00514384_ERZ856578 | MGnify/ENA primary metagenome ERZ856578 (study PRJEB29103, sample SAMN06111958) | human gut metagenome | biome: human gut; feature: ankylosing spondylitis patient; material: healthy_person | host: Homo sapiens | place: China:Hangzhou... | reverse complement strand
GCGCTGATGCTCGTCTTCGGCACGCTGGCCCTGCTGTCGGGCTACACCTCTTTCGACGCGATCTTCTCGGGCGACGCAGCGCTGTTTGTTATGCGGCGACGGCCGCGGCGATACGCCTGGGCGAGCCTTCTCATCCTCGAAAAATAGCCGTTTGGATGACAGACTTTTGGGGGGAAAATATTAAAATTCCCGTGGTGAACCGTGAGATCACGGTCAGCGCATAGGCTTGCGCCACGGATATTTTATCGTTTCAATTTTGCGAGGAGGTGTTTCGAAGATGAAAAGAAACACGTCATGCTGGGCGGCGCTGGCGGTGGATGGAGACTTTGAGAACCTGGACGCGAGCGGTGCCACGACGCTGGGCGGGACATTGGACGTGAATGGCGACACCACTTCGCTGGTTCTGGGAATCAACCGTTACTTCAGCGAAGACGTGCTGCTGAGCCTTGGCAGCACGATCGGCAGGCAGCCCATGGTGAATCTGGGCGTCTCGTTCCGTCTCGGGCGCGACGCCAAAAAAGTTTCCAGCCGTCGCCAGCTCCGTCAGGAGCTGAACGAACAGGACGCTCTGCTTCTTTCGCTGCTGCGCCGCGTCGAAAAGCTGGAGCAGGAACGCCGCTAAGTCCGCGGAAGCGACTCTTTGACGTAATCTCTCAGGCGGAATGATCTTCTGTCCGATCAGACGCAATGAAGCTTGCCCATCTATGGGGACAAACAGCCGCGCCGGAGGGGGGCATTGAAAATCTCCCGGCCGTATGAGTCGACATACGACATCATCAGATCGACGTCCCGCTGAGTCAACCCAGCCAATGAAAAATGAAGATTGGGATCGCTCCGCTTAAAAAATTGCGTTAGACTTAAAGCAGCCTTACCCGTTTCAGATTAAATGCAACTCCGGTTCCTGTTTTACATCACGATCACTCTGACGGGGTACGAGCAAGGTTTTATGTCATAATCTTCGTGCATCATATTGATCTTTTCGTGCAAATGCCATATAATCGAGCTGTTGGTGGAAAAGGAGATGATCGTATGGCTGGAACAACTACCAATATCAGCATCCGTATGGACAGTGACTTGAAAGCACAGGCAGACGCCTTATTCGGTGAGCTTGGCATGAATCTTACGACGGCTTTCAACATCTTTGTGCGTCAGTCTCTCCGTGAGGGGGGGATTCCCTTTGATATCTGCCTCCATCAGCCACGCCAGGAGACGATTGCCGCGATGCTGGAAGCGGAGAGGATTGCGAAAGACCCGTCAGTAAAGGGTTATACCGACCTTGACGAGCTGTTCGCGGACCTTAAAAAGTGAGACAGACAAAGCTGACCGTCAAACTGACCACGGCATTTAAGAAGGACTACAAGCTCGCAATGAAGCGGGGATTAAAACTCGAACTTCTGGATGCCGTGATCGAACAGCTTGCCATGGGAAAGGTTCTGCCGAAGATCTACAGGGATCATGAGCTGGCCGGAAGCTGGAAAGGACACAGGGAATGCCATATCCTCTCCGATTGGCTTTTGATCTATCGGATTGAAGAAAGCGTGCTGGTGCTGACTATCTCCCGAACGGGAACGCACGGCGACCTGTTTGATAAATGAGGATGGTGCTGTATGGGGAAAAACCGTACGGTACTGTCCCTTTGTTGTTTATACTGTTTCAGAAGATTCAGCGCGAGAGCGCGGCGAGGGAGATTCAGCGTTTCAGTCAAGAAAGAGCATCAGACGGCTGATATTTTGTTCTCATAAAGAGAGAGCGGCGGCGCTTCCGGAGCGCGAGCGCTAAATGACCGAGCTAGCCGCCTGGCTGCTGCGTCGGGAAAACTGACGAGCGTCGGCCGAAAGACGCGAAGTCGGCGCTTGCGCAATTCGCCGGCGAGTGTTATACTCTCACAAGCGATAGAGAAGCAGAGGGATCCCCTCTCGCCTTGGCGGCGTCTTTCGGCAGCTGCGAGGTCATGCGCGAACGTCACAATTTATGTGAATGTGCATGAGGAGAGGCGGGGCCTTTCCTCATTTTTTTGTCGCCGCAAAATTTTGTGGAGGTGACTCACATAGCTAAGAAAATGCCCGACGAGCCGCGAGTGAACGAAGAGATCAACGCCGAGCAAATCCTTGTGATCGACAACGAGGGCAAGAAACTGGGCGTTATGACTCCGGCTGAAGGAATCGCCGCAGCGGAAGAGCGTGAGCTGGATCTTGTGGAAGTCGCGCCGGACGGCAATCCGCCCGTGTGCCGCATCCTTGATTTCGGCAAGTACCGTTATCAGCAGCAGAAGCGCGACAAAGACGCCCGCAAGAAGCAGAAGGTGCAGGCGCTCAAGGAAATCAAGATGCGTCCCAAGATCGACGAACACGATTACGATTTCAAGACGAAGGCCGTGGTCAAGTTCCTTGAAAGCGGGCATCGCGTGAAAGTGTCCATATTCTTCCGCGGCAGAGAGATGGCGTTTTTGGACAAAGGCCGTGAGGTCATCAACCGCGTCGCGGCTGACTGCGCTGCCGTCGGCAGGATGGACGAAGAGCCGCGCATGGAAGGCCGCTATATGAGAGCGTTGTTTGTGCCGCTTTTTGGTTCCGCCAGGAGCGACGGCAAAGAATAGAAAGCGAATTTTACGGAGGTTGTCAGTATGGTCTGGAAAGCAAAGACTCATTCCGGCGCGAAAAAGCGCTTTTCGTACACGGGCAGCGGCAAGATCAAGTATCAGAAGAACGGCCGCCGCCACCTTCTGAGCACCAAAAACGCCAAGAGACACCGCCGCCTGCGTCAGGCGGGGCTTCTTGCCAACGGGCAGGAAGAGATGCTGCGTCTGATGATGCCCGGCAAGTAAGTTCAAAATTTTCAGAGGTGAAGATCGATGCGCGTTAAAGCAGCCAGTTCCAGCGATAGAAAGTACAAAAAGCTTTTTTCCATCACCAAGGGATTTTTCGGCCATAAGAAGAACAATTACCGCCGCGCCCGCGAAGCCTATCTGCACGCCCTGAGCAGCATGTTCAAGGACCGCCGCCGCAAGAAGAGGGATTTCCGCCGTCTGTGGATCTCCCGCATCAACGCGGCCGCGCGCATGGAGGGCATGTCGTACAGTTTCTTCATGAACGGCCTGAAGAAGGCCGGCATCGAAGTGAACCGCAAGATGCTTGCCGATCTTGCCGTCAACGACATGGCGGCTTTCCGCGGTATTGCCGAGCAGGCTCGCCAGGCTTTGGCCAAGTAAGGTTGGACGAAGAGCTCTTCAACCTGTTCAATGAAGAGAGCGAAGGGCTCCTGTCACAGAATGACAGGAGCCCTTCTGTTTTATGAGGCCTGTCTGAAGACGGGGGTCTCAACGGGAACGGACAAGGAGGAAAGGATCATGAGCAGCGAAATCGCTCTTGAAATAGAAAAAATCCGCGGGACGATCGAAAGCGCGTTGAAAGACGGCGCCACGCTCGAATCGCTGAACGACTGCCGCATCGCGGTCTTCGGCAAGAAGGGCGCGATGACGGGCCTGCAGAAGATGCTGGGCAAACTGTCGCCGCAGGAGCGCCCCGAGGCGGGCAAGATTATCAACGGCGCCAAAGACGAATTTCAGTCGAAGCTCGACGAGGCGATCGAAAAGCTCGAGCGTCAGAGACTGACCGAGATGGAACTGCGCGACCGCGTCGACGTCACGCAGCCTGCCCGCGGCCGGGCTTGCGGCGGCGCGCATCCCGTCGTGCAGGTGACGATGGACGTGCTGGAAGTTCTTGAAGGGCTGGGGTTCGTGACCGTAACCGGGCCGGAGATCGAGACGGATTTCTTCAACTTCGAAGCGTTGAACATCCCGCCGCACCACCCGGCCCGCGACATGCAGGACACGTTTTACTTCGGCGACGGGCGGCTGCTGCGCACGCATACTTCCGGCATGGAGATCCACGCCATGCTCGACATGGGCGCGCCGCTGCGCGTGGCCTGCCCCGGACGAGTGTACCGCCGCGACAACGACCCTACGCACTCGCCGATGTTCCATCAGGTCGAAGGTTTGGTCGTCGATAAAAACATCTCCGTCGGCGACCTCAAGGGCTGCCTGGAAGCGATGACCCACGGCGTCTTCGGCAGGAAATTGAAAGCCCGCTACCGCGCCAGCTATTTCCCGTTCACCGAGCCGTCGATGGAAGTCGACATCGAATGCTTCAAGTGCGGCGGTTCCGATTGCCGCTGCCAGATCTGCAAGGGCACCGGCTGGCTCGAGATCGGCGGCATGGGCATGTGCCACCCCAACGTGCTCCGTTACGGCGGCATCGACCCCGACGTGTACAACGGCTTCGCCTGGGGCATGGGGCTCGACCGCATCGCCATGCTCAAATACGGTCTGACGGACCTCCGCGCGCTGTTCGACGGCGACGTTTCCTATCTTCTTTCCGGGAGGCATGAATAATGTTGCTCTCCATCAACTGGCTGAAAGATTTCATCGCGCTTGACGCGCCTCTTGAAGAGATCGCCGAGAAGCTGACGGTGACGGGCACCGAGATCGAGTCGATCGCGTGTCCCTGCGCGGCCGTCAGGGGCGTGCGCATCGCCAAAATCGTCGAATGCTCGCAGCACCCGACCAAATCCGGTCTAAAAGTGACTCGCCTCGACGTGGGGGAAAAAGAGTATCCGCTCTGCGTCACCGCGGCGCCGAACGTGAAGCTGGGCGACGTGATTCCCTGGTTCGCGCCCGGCTCGTCCACCGTCGGCGGCGTGGAGCTGGAGTATCGCGATTTCGACGGCTTCAACAGCGCCGGCATGATGGCGTCGGCCAAAGAACTGGGCGTGCCCGATCTGACCGACGTGTACGGCATCCTCGTCCTGCCGCAGGACGCGCCGCTCGGCGCCGATGCCGGCGCGTGGCTGGGGCTGGACGACACGGTCTTCGACATGTCGGTGACGCCGAACCGCGGCGACCTGCTCAGCGTTCTCGGCGCGGCTCTGGAGATTCACGCGCTGTTCCCGCAGTGCGGGCTGCATGTGCCGGAGATTCCCAAGCCCGGCTATGACGGCGAGTGGACGCTGCCGTTCGAAGGGATCTCGCTCGAAAGCGAAGGCTGCCGCGCCTACCGACTCGGCATGGCCGATTCGGTCAGGTTCGCGCCGGCGCCGCTTCAGGCCGGCGTGAGGCTGTGCATGGCGGGCATGCGCCCCATCAACAACATTGTCGACGCGACCAACTACGCGATGCTGGCCCTCGGCCAGCCGCTGCACGCTTTCGACGCGGCCAGCCTGCCGGGGCGCAACATCGGCGTGCGCGCCGCCCGCGACGGCGAAGAGATCGTCACGCTCGACGGCAAAAAACATCGGCTGCTGCCGTCCGACCTCGTCATCTCCAGCAGCGGCACCGGCGTGGCGCTGGCGGGCGTGATGGGCGGGCTTAACTCCGAAATCACGGAGAAAACCGAGCACGTGCTGTTGGAGAGCGCCAACTTCGCGGCCCCCTTCGTCAGCAAGACGTCGCGCCGCCTCGGCATTCCCAGCGAAGCTTCGTTCCGCTATTCCCGCGGCGTCGATCCGCTGCTGACGGAGCGCGCCATGAATTACGCGCTGCATCTGATGGAGCGGTGGGGCGGCGTGCGCGCCTTCTCGCGCAGCCTTTACGCCCAGAACGGCGAGATCCGGCCGGTCCGCGTGCCTCTGACGGCGGAAAAGATGAAGAAGATCCTCGTTTGGGACGACATGGACGGCGCCGAGGCGATCCTGAAGCGTCTCGGCATCGAAAAAGCGGCCGGCGGTCGGGACAAAGCCGAATACGAAGTGCCGACGCGCCGCTGCGACATCGCCATCGAGGAGGATCTGATCGAGGAAGTCGGCCGCATCCGCGGCTACGATGCGATCGAACCGACGATCCCCGTGCTGCACCGCGCCGGAGCGCTCAGTCCGGCCATGCGGCTGCAGCGTCTGCTCCGTTCCGTGGCGATCGGGCGCGGCTACACGGAGGCGGTGACGCTGAGCTTCATCAGTCCCGACAGCCTGACGCGGCTCCGTTATCCCGAGGCAGCCCAATGCAAGGTCGTGGCCAATCCGATCAGCGCCGACATGTCGGTGATGCGCCCTTCGCTGCTTCCGGGGCTGCTGAACGGCGTCGGCAAAACGGTGCGCGGCGGCTGGCGCGATCCCGTCCGCGTTTTCGAGTTCGGCCGCGTCTTCGTGCCGGAAAACGGCGCTGTCAGGGAAGTGGAGCGAATCGGCGGCGTCGCCTTCAGCGGCAAGGAAAAACGCGCGCTCTACGCCTCCTCGAAAGAGGATTTCATGCTGGTCAAGGGCGACGTGGAAGCTTTGGCCCAAAGCTGCAACGTCGCGCTGACGTTCCGCCGCGCGCAGCGTGCTGACGGACATGCCGGCCAGACGGCCGAGATCCTGTTCGACGGCAAAGTCGTGGGCTATTTGATGTGCCTGAAACCCGACATCGCCGCTCAGCTCGATCTCGACACGCCGCTGTACGCTTTCGAGCTGGACGTGGAACCCTTCATGGAGGCGCGGCTGCCCCGTTATGCCAAAAACAACGCCTATCCGCCGGTCTATCGCGACATTTCCATGCTTGTCGCCGGGGACGTTCCCGCCGACAGGGTGATCGCCGATATCCGCGCGGTCGCCGGCCCGCTGCTGAGCGCGGTGCGCCTTTTCGACGTCTACGAAGGGCAGGGCGTGCCCGAAGGCTTCCGCAGCATGGCCTTTTCGATGGCGTACCGTTTGAGCGACCGCACGCTGAAAGACGCCGAGGTCGAAGAAGAACATAGCGGCGTTCGTTCGGGGCTTGAACAAAAGGGCTACAAACTGAGATAATAAGAAGCAGGTTCTTGCAGAAATACAGAAAACTAAGGAGGAAGAAACGATGACCAATTTATCCGAACTCGATCAGCTCTTGGAGCGCGTTTCCGGCCGCATCGGCGAGTTCGCCGCGTCCAACGCCTCTTTGCAGGACGAACTGGCGAAGGTGAAGAAGCAGCTGGATGAAAAGGAGCTCGACAAGATCCGCGCGCTCAAGGAGAAAGACCGCGCCATCGAGGAGCTCGAGCGGGAGAAGATGAACCTTCAGAAGGAGAAGGAAGCTCTCGAAAGCAAGCTTGACGATATCGTCAAGAGCTTGAAAAACATCCTGCCCGACGCCGGCTTCGAAAGGCGGTAAGAACATGGAGGATAACACCCGGGAGGCAAGAGTCACTCTCGGCACTAAGACCTACCTCCTTCGTACGGCTCTTGAGCCCGAGCAGTTTGACGAAATTGTCGAATTCAGCCGGAAACTGTTTTCGTCCCTCGACCCCAAAGTCGATCAGGAGCGGCGGCTGGTCCTCGGCTGGATGTACATGGCGTACAAGCTGAAGCAGATCGAGGGAAAACTCGATCTGCTCCTGACGAAATATTATTCTGCCGGCGACAGCGCGCCGGAGAAGAACGAGCGGGGAGAGGGCGCGGAATGACCCTCGTTGACGGATTCGACCTTTGCATGCTGTTGATCGTGGTCTTTTTTGCCGTGAAGGGGATTTTCCGCGGTTTTTCCGGCGAGATTTTTTCCCTGGCCGGCGTCATCGGCGGCGTTTATTTCGGCTTCAAATATGCCGATCCGGTGGACGCCGCGCTCAGGAATTTTTTCGGCTCGCTCAACGCTTCCGTGAGCCGGATGATCGCGATCGCGCTTGTTTTCTTTGCCGTCTGTATCGTCTGCGCGCTGATCGGCAAGCTTTTCCGCGCGCTGCTGTCGATGGTGTCGCTGTCGGCGCTGGACCGTCTGTGCGGTTTTCTGGTCGGCGGCGTCAAGGGCGCGGCGATCGTGATCCTCGTCGTCGTGGCGCTGCAGCATGCCGAGCGCTTTTTGCCCGGCGTGGAATTGAAAGACAGCCGCACGGTGCTGCTTGTCAACACGATCCTTCCCGACATCAAAAACTCTCTCGACGCTTTTTTCCCCAAACAAATCGTATAGTTGGTGATCCAAGTTGAAAATCGACAAAGAGGCGCGGCAGTCGCTCGAAATCGACGACGTCCTCGAGCGCCTTGCCGCGGGCGCGAGAAGCGAACTGGGAAAAAGGGCTCTCGTGCAGCTGGAACCTGCCGCCGACATGCCAAGCCTGATAAGCCGCCAGAATCTGCTGGCGGCTTATTTGAGCTTTACGGAAAGCGGCGGCAATTTCCCGTGGAACGACGCGGTGCAGATCGTCTCCGCAGCGCTGGACGAAGCGCGCCATACGGGGCTGCTGCTGGGGGAGGAACTGCTGAAGGTGCGCGTCCTGCTGACGCTGGCCATGGCCGTCAGGGAATGCGCGCAGGCGGCGAAAGAGAGGTTTCCGCCGCTGGTCTGGTTTTATAACCGCATCCGCGAGTTTTCGGATGAGCTCAAACAGCTTTCGGTTTTGAACAGCGACGGCTCGCTGGCCGACGGCGCCTCGCCAAAACTGCGCGAGATCCGCGCCGAACTGGAACAGAAACGGCGCGAAGCGCGCGCCGTGGGCAACGGCTTCCTGAACGGCCCTTCCAGCGGCATGCTCCAGGAGCGCGTGCTTTCGATGCGCGGCGGCCGCTTCGCCGTATTGGTGAAGCAGGCTTTCATCAACTGCTTCCCCGGCATCGTCACCGACAAATCGGCGTCGGGCAACTCCGTCTACATGGAGCCGCACGCCCTCGTCGTCTTCAATAACCGCATCGCGGCGCTGCTGGAGCAGCAGCGTCAGGAAGAGCGCCGCATCTTCGGCGAACTGACGAAAATGTTCCTCGACCGCCGGAACGCCGTCGACGAAGCGGAAACGGCGCTGGCGCAGCTCGACCTGTTCTATTGCATGGACGACCTGATCCATTTCAAGCGCTGGCGCGTGCCCGAGCTGACGAAACGCTCCGAGTTCTGCTTTTACGGCGTGTTCCACCCGCTGCTGGGCGAGCGCGCCGTTCCCATCGACGTCTCCTGCGGCAGAGATTTCCGGGCGCTCGTCGTCACGGGCCCCAATACCGGCGGCAAGACCGTGGCGCTGAAAACGTGCGCGCTGGCCGTGTATCTGGCCTGGTGCGGCCTGCCTGTGCCCGCCGGCGACGGTTCCAGCGTCGGCGACATCTCCGCGATTTACGCCGATATCGGCGACGAGCAGAGCATCGAACAGAGCCTTTCGACCTTCAGCTCCCATTTAAAGCGCATCGTTTCGATGCTCGAAAACGCCGACGCCGATTCGCTGGCGCTGCTCGACGAACTGGGTGCCGGCACCGACCCGCAGGAAGGCGCGGCCCTGGGCATCGCCGTGCTGGAAGAGTTTTTGCGCCGCAAGACTCTCGTGCTGGCGACGACCCATCATAATCCGATCAAGCGCTTCGCGACCACCACCCCCGGCGTGGAAGCGGCCTGCGTCGATTTCGACATGAAGACTCTCAGCCCAACGTATCATCTGCTCGTCGGCATCCCCGGCCAGAGCAACGCCCTGGCGATCGCCCGACGCTACGGCATGCCGCCCGGCATCGTCAAGCGGGCCGAAGAATGTCTGAGTTCCGACGAACTGAACGTCGAGCGCCTGATCGGCCAGCTGCAGGAAAAACGCCTGGCCGTCGAGAAGCTCTCGCGCGAACTGGCGCAGGAAAAACAGCGGCTCGACGCCGAAAGGAAAAAACTTCAGCAGAGCCGTTCCGAGACCGAACGGAAACGGGACGAAATGATCCTGAAAGCGGAGCGCGAATCGCAAAAAGTCCTCGACGACGCCGAGGCGAAAGCCCGAACGCTGCTCAAATCGCTGGAGGGCGCGGCCCGCTCGGCCGGGCACCGCGAGATGGCCCGGCAGAAAACGCAGATCGACAAGACCCGCGACACGTCGTCCGTGCGCCAGAACGCCATCGAAGTGCGCCGCGCGCCCCCTGCGCCCCGACTGGCGGTCGGCTCGTCCGTGAAGCTCAGCGACAGCAGCGTCAAAGGCGAGATTGTGGCCATCGACGGCAAGAACGCCGAAGTGCAGGCCGGCGCCATGCGCATCACCGTGCCGCTGGCGAAGTTGACGCCGACATCCGCGCCCCAGGCGCGGCAGAGCGCGGACGAGATCGCCATCGTGCGGCGTTCGGAAGGCGTGCCCAGCTCCATCATGGTGCGCGGCATGCTGGCCGACGAAGCGATCCCGATGGTGGAGCGCTACCTCGATCAGGCCATGCGCGCCGGGTACGGCGAAGTCGCCGTTATCCACGGCCGCGGCGAAGGCATCCTGCGCAAGCTCGTGCACCAGCTCTGCGCCCGTTTGCCCTACGTCTCCGAGTACCGCCTCGGCGACCACTCCGAAGGCGGCTGGGGCGTGACCATCGTGAAGTTCCGCTGATACGCCGGAATTGTTCCCTGCCCGTTCCGCAAAAAAACAGCACAAAAAAACAGGAGTCTCGTCTTGTGGAAAGACTGGGCTCCTGTTTTTCTATCCGTCGAAAGGAAACGACATGCCTCTCCCCGCGGGGGAGTTATTGAACAAAACTGGCTACCCCGCCTGGATTCGAACCAGGATCAAGGGAACCAAAATCCCTTGTGCTCCCGTTGCACCACGGGGTATTTTTTTCGGAAAAAAATGGCGCGCTCGGCGGGACTTGAACCCACAACCTTTGCCTCCGGAGGGCAACACTCTATCCAATTGAGCTACGAGCGCGCGTCATGGAACAGTAGGTAGAATACACCGATTTGCATTATCCGTCAAGAAGAGTCGGCGCGGGAAAAAATGAAGCGCGCGGCGAACTTTGTCGCGTCGGGGGAGGGCGCGCTCTCTTGCGTAACAGTGCACATTTCGTTTTTATATTTCTGATGATTTTATAGTTGACAAAACGAATGCGCTAGATTATATTCGATTTACCTTTGAAGGAAGGCGTCGCAATTGAAGTTGTGTTGCGTCCCGCGGTGTGAAGGCGGCCTCTGTAAAAAGTCGCGGTCTTTTGTTTTTTGCGTCGATTGACGTTCTATGTTTTGAGGGAGGCGTTCTGGTTGGTTGACAGAGAGTCGTTGAAGGAAAGAGTTTTTGCCGCGGTCGACGCGGCGGAGCCGATGGTCCGCGCCTATGCGGAAGACATCGCGGCCAACGCCGAGCTGGGATTTTTCGAAACGCGCACCAGCGCCAAACTGGCCGGGAATCTCGAATCGCTGGGATTGAAACTGAAGAAGGGCATCGCGCTGACCGGGCTTCGCGCCGACATCGGCGAAAACAAGGGGCCAAAAGTGGCGCTGATCGGCGAACTCGACGGCATCGTTTGCCGCAACCACCCGCAGGCCAATCCGCTCGACGGCGCTTCGCACAGCTGCGGGCACAATCTTCAGACGTCGATCGTGCTGACCGCGGCGGCGGCGCTGGTCAGAAGCGGCGTCATGAAGGAGCTCGACGGTTCCGTGGCGCTGATGGCCGTTCCCGCGGAAGAGTTCATCGAGATCGACCGCCGCAAGAAGATGCGCGACGAGGGCACGATCGCCTATCTGTGCGGCAAGCCGGAGTTCGTCCGTCTGGGCGAGTTCGACGACGTCGATATGGCGATGATGATCCACGCGGGCGAGTTCTCCGCGGGGCCGGCGTTTTCCGTCCCCGACCACGGCAACGGCTTCCGCGTGTTCATGGTGCGCTACGAGGGCAAGCAGGCTCACGCCGCCGCCGCGCCCGATCAAGGGATCAACGCGCTTTACGCCGCGGTCGCCGGCATCAACGCCGTTAACGCGCTGCGCGAGACGTTCCGCGACTCCGACCATGTGCGCGTCCACTTCATCATCACCAAGGGCGGCGATTCGGTCAACAGCGTGCCCGACGACGTGCGCCTCGAAGGCTACGTGCGCGCCGGCGACGCGGCGGTGATCGACTCGGTGTTCGCCAAGGTGGAGCGTGCCTTCAAGAGCGGCGCCGAGGCTCTGGGCTGCAAGTTCCACTTTACCAGCATTCCCGGCGACATGCCGCTGGCGGTTTCCGATTCGCTGAACCGGCTTTTTGTCGAAAACGCCGCGGCTCTGATCGGGCGCGACAAGGTGCTGACCGGCTCCTACTTTGCCGCCTCGACGGACATGGGCGATATCTGTCATTTGATGCCCGGCATCCATCCGTCGGCGGGCGGTTCCGTCGGCGCGCTCCATTCCGCGCAGTTCAAGGTGACGGACTTCCATGCGGCGGTGATGGATTCGGCCAAGGCTCTGCTGGCGACGGTCATCGAACTGCTGGCCGACGACGCGGCGAAAGCTCGCGAGATCATCGGCGGCTTCAAGCCCATTTACACGAAAGAACAGTATCTCGCGGCCATGGACGCCCGCTTCTCCGAATATTAGGTCGTGCCCGAGGGGCATGTGCCCTTCGGTTGAGCTTCGGCTTTATCTCTCCACGTTCTCTATTTCAGAAGGAGGCTTTTTGGTATGGAAACTGTCGGCAAAGCATTGAGAAACTGGAAGATCCACGCACTGGCGCTGGCCCTGTCGGTCGTCGCCGAGCTTATCGGCGGCAAGACGTTCGACGTCGGCCCGGCCAAGCTGGTTCTGGTGCCCATGTTCTACTCGTTCATTCTGGGCGCGGTCATCAGCCTGCCCAAGATGAAGCTCCTTTCCATGGACGACATGATGCAGGTCTCGTCGCTGGTCGGCGTGACGTTCTTCCTGCTCATGGCCCGCTACGGCACGCTGGTCGGACCCAGCTTCTGGAAGGTCGTCCACTCGGCTCCCGCGCTTTTGCTGCAAGAGTTCGGCAACCTTGGCACCGCCCTGCTGGGCGTTCCCTTCGCCGTGCTGCTGGGGCTGCGCCGCGAAGCCGTCGGCGCCGCCTTTTCCAACGCGCGCGAGTCGAGCGTCGCTCTCGTCGGCGAAAAATACGGCATCGACTCTCCCGAAGGACTGGGCGTCATGGGCGTGTACATCACCGGCACCGTCTTCGGCGCCCTGTTCTGCAGCTTCATGAGCTCCATCATCGCCTCGACGATCTCCTGGTTCAGTCCCCAGGCCCTGGCGATGGCCTGCGGCACCGGCAGCGCCAGCATGATGACGACCTCTTTGGCGCCGCTTGTGGCGATGTTCCCCGACCTGAAAGAAGAGCTTACGGCCTTGGCTGCCTCCAGCAACATGCTCTCCGGTTTGGACGGCCTGTACATGTCGGTCTTCATCGGTCTGCCCATGACCGAATTCCTCGTCCGCCTGTGCGGCGTGAAGGACGCTCCGAGCAAGCCCGGCGCGCAGAAGTAGTCCAGAAGAAGGGAGTATACGACCATGACTAATGTACAGCTTGTCCTTTTCATGCTCATCGATACGTTCCTGAGCGTCGTCGTCAATATGATGCAGGGAGTCGCCCTTGCCGACACGCTGCTGGGGATGGCGGTGCTGCTCGGCATCGTCGCGGTCGGCGTGATCATCCATAAGCTGATCCCTTGGAAAGGTCTGCCCGCGGTCGCTTACATTACGACGCTGGGTTGCATCGTGACGATCCCCGATCTGCTGCCCGGAGCGGCGTTCATCAGCAAGGCCGCCGGCAAGATCGGCTTTGTCGGTCTCTGCACGCCCATCCTGGCCTATGCCGGGCTGGCGCTCGGCAAGGACATCGACCTTCTGAAAAGACAGGGACTGAGGATCATCCTCGTCGGGCTGATGGTCTTCGTGGGAACGTTCCTCGGTTCCGCGATTATCGCCGAAGCGGTCCTCCGTTTCATGAAGTAAAAGAAGCGGGGCAAAAAAGCCGCCTCGTTGTCGCGCACGGCACGGCAACGGGACGGCTTTTTGTATGGAACGGCCATGAAAGAAGTCTTGGGAAGCGATCGTGTGACATTTATCAGGAAAACGCCGCCTTTTCGGCGTGACTTCGTGCAGATTTCATGATTGCGGCGACTCGATGTTTTTTGTATAATCATAAATAAAGGTTGCAAAGCTTTGCTTCTATATGATGGGGTGATGATCATGTACAATCCGCTTCATCCGGCGAAGAACATGGATCTTCGTCAGATCGTTTACGAAAAGATCAAGCAGGCTATTGTGAGCGGTATCATCAAGCCGGGGGAAAAGCTTTCCGAAGTCGAGCTGGCGGAAAAGATGGCCGTGTCGCGGACGCCGGTGCGCGAAGCGATCCGCCAGCTGGCGAAAACTTCGCTGGTGACGCTGACGCCGCGCAAGGGGGCTTACGTTTCTTTGCCGTCGATCAGCGACGCGGGGGCGCTTTACGAGCTGCGCGAGGACTTGGAAATGTTTGCGGCGGCGCTGGTGTCGGTGAATCCTCCGGAAAAAGAGCTGAAAGAGTTTCTCGAAATTTTCAAACACATGGGCAACGATACGGACCCGCAAAAGTATTTGGAAGAGGATCGCCGTTTCCACGCCTTCCTGTATCAGTCGTCGGGCAACCGCTTCCTGATGAATTCTCTGCAGGAACTGGTGGATGTGATCAATCTGTATCGTCCGTATTCGCTGGGCGACACCGAATACATCAGGCATCTTGCCGAAGGGCACGTGGAAATCATCGAAGCGCTTCTGGACCGCGACGAGAAAAGGGTGCGCGAGGCCATGAGGGCCCACATACGCATGAGCCGGGCGCGCCTCGAGGCTTACTTGAACACGCATACTTCCGAACGTCTTCCGCTCCGCCCATGAGCCAGTGGTCTTTCTTTCAGTCGACGCTGATCATCGCCCTCCTGTCGCCGCTGGGGCTTTTCCTGGCGGCGTCGTTCTTTTTGCTTGTGATCCCGGCGGGGAAGTGGCCCCCTAAGCGGCGCCTCCTGTTGGGGCTGCTGACGCTGCTTTTCGCTTTTTCGTGCACCGATTTCTGCGGCAAAAAAATGCTTGCCTTTTTGGAAGCGCTGACGCCCGAAGCAAGGGGGGAACGTCGCGGCCGCCCGGCCGTCGTGCTTGTGCTCGGCGGCGGCGCGGTCGCCGAAGGGCAGACGTATCAGCCTTCCGTTTCTTCGCAGCGGCGTCTGCGGAAAGCAAGAGAAATCTTATCGTGTTGCGGAGACGGGAAGCTCCTGCTTTCGGGCATCGAGTCGCCGTTGATGGCCCGTTGGCTGCGGGCGTCGCTGCCTCGGGAAAAGGTGCTTCTGGAAACTCGCTCTTTGAATACCGAGGGCAATCTGCGCGAAAGCGCCGTTCTTTTGAGAAGGCTGTATTCCGACGAGCGTTCACGCCCGCAGGTCTTTCTCGTGACGGACCGTTTTCATATGGCGCGGGCTTGGCGCTGGGCGAAAAAATTTATGCCTGATTTCGAGGTCGTCCCTTCGCCTGCGCCCAGCCTCGTGCGGGACGCGCCCTGGCATCCGGTGAACTTCGTGCCGACCTGCCGGGGGCTGGAGCTGACCTCGATGGCCTGGCGCGAAACGCTGGCGCTCCTGAGGGACTGGTGCCGTTCACACGATGAGAAGCAGGATCAATAAAAGCGGGAAGTTTGCGGCCGCGCACGGAACGTGCCGAAACTTCCCGCTTTTTGCGTTTTTTCGTTCCGGCGGCGCGAAGCGCGCGAGAAGGCACCGTTCGGGCGGAAAACGGTCATGTCTACTCTTGAGGGGAAATTTCCTCTGCAAAATCTTCGACGCTGCCGATGGAGGAGAGCGGGCGCCCAGCTTCGCCTCTGTCGATATGCAGCAGCGGATAGCGGGCGGCGAATACGGACCTCAATACCCGCGCCGCGGGCATTTCCAGCCAGGAAGGGGAAAACAAAACCTGCTCCCGCAGCTCTTGCGCCCCCAATTTGCGCGCGGCGCCCGCCGACAATCGGCCGAGCCCCGAGGCGGCCAATTCGCCGAGCTTGCCGAGGGTTTGAAACGACAGCGGCGTATCGACATTGACGGTCTGTTCGTGCATCCTTTCCAGTTTTTGCCGGCCGCAGCGCCGCGCAAAGTCGTGATACTCCCAGGGGACGAGCGTCCCTCCGTCAAGGAAACTGCCGGCAAGGCCGCGCATCGTGGGGAAAACGGCGTCGGCCAGCGCGGCGCATTCACGGTCGGAACAGTTGTTCACGAGAACGCAGCGCATCCCGGCGCGCCGCGCGCCGAGCAGTTCGTAAAGGTAATCGCCGACGACGAGGCACTGAGAAGCCGGCACGCCGATGGACTGAGCCGCATCGGTCAGCGCTCGCGGGTCCGGCTTGACGTAGCGGGCTTCGCGCCCGAAAGTCTGCGGCGGCAGCGTGAAACCGATGCTTTGAGCGGCACGTTCGATGGATTCGCGGCAGTTTCGCGACAATACGCACCATGGGATGCGGCGTCCGTCGAGCAGGCTGATGAAATCGAAAGCGCCGGCGACCGCGGCGGAACGCGCGGCGCCTCGCATCTCTTCGTCTCTGATGGCGTTCATGAGCTCCGTTTTGAGAGGTTCTTGCATCTCCGCCGCCGCCTCCAGCAGAGGCACGCGCCGTCCGCCGAAATATTTTTCCCGGATCGGGGTAAAATCGAGCCTGCTCTCGGCAATGACGCCGTCCCAGTCGAGAATGACCCCGCGGATCTGATCGAGATGGATATAGGGAGAACCCATTGTCTCACTTCCTGTTTGTATCGAAATTTTTCATACGCCGTTGGCGCTGAATATAAAAAAAGAGGGAACCCCCTGAGAGTTCTCTCTTTTCGATAAACTGGGCCCACAGTGCCGTGTCGCGGCAGTCTTGACCCGTTCCGCTAGAAATGGAAGATTGCCCGACCGCCACGACGGCCGCGGCTTCTCTTCACCGGACGACAGGTGTTGGCTCAAGACGAAAGCCAAGATCACGAACACCGCAGGTAGACTTTATCATTACGAAAAGTATAGCACAGCTTGTGAACAAAGCAAGCTGTTTTTAGCGGTTTGGGGCGCCGTCTTTCGCATTTTTTTCGCCGTTGAAAGCAAAACGGCGCCCCAAACGTTCATGCGTCCTCTTTGGAGGCGACGATCCCGTCGACGTGATGCAGCTGGTATTCGGTGAGGATTTTCTGTTCGATGATCCGTCCCGTGCCGTGGCAGTCCTCGCATTCGCGCTCTTCGACGCCGTAATCGATGCTGCCCAGGCCGCCGCAGGATTTGCAGACGCGGACTTTCATCGTTTCCTTGTCGAAGGAAAGATTTTCGCTCAGGCTGTCGAGCGTGAACTCCTCCTTGAGCGTCTTGACGAGAATGCGCCCCGTGCCGTTGCACTCGGAGCAGTTGAAACGGTTGCCTTTCAGGTCGATGCCGAAGCCCAACCCCTTGCACTTTTTGCAAATGTGAATTTTCATAGTTTCCGGATCGAATTCCATGGAAAAAAACTCCTTCCCGAAAGATATACGCTCCCGTCGGCGGAAATGCGACGATCGCGCAGCTTCTTCTTGATAATTCCCGTCCATTATACTCGCTTGGGACGCTGAAAATCAAAACGGAAGAAACAAACGGGAGCCGTTTTCGCTCTAAAAAGCAAAACGGCTCCCGTGCTTTTGTTCAGGCGTCGCGCCCGTATCGAGGACGGCGCTCCGAAGTGCGCTCGAAATTCCTTTTGCCGAGACGTTCGCCGGAACGATCGAAGCGCCGCTCGCGGCGCGCTCCGCCCAGCCTGGGCTCGCCGGAAGCTCCGGAGATCAGGCCGCGGTCGATCAGCCGCCGCCGTCCGCCGTCGTCGAGGCTGGCGATCGCCGCGGGACTCAGCTCCACCTCGGTGTGCGAATCGCGCATTTTGATGTTGCCGATCTCGTCACGGCTGACGCCGAGCGCCGCGCACAGAGCGCCGAGAATGCGGCCGACGGACCATTCCTGATCGTTCCGCCCCTTGGCGATGCGAATGGAAAGTCCCTGGCCGCGGAACCGTGCCCGTTCCGCGCCGATGCCGCGCCGCTCGCCGTCGAAGCGTGGACCGGCGCGCCCTTCACGGCGGATCGCGGCGCGCTCGCGGCGCTGGTCAAGCTCGCGCTGGAGCGAGTCTCTCAGGGCGTAGCCCGTGGGGATGTCCTTGACTGCGGCCGAGAGCAGCTTGGCCGCGAGGTCCGCCGCGTCGTCGCTGCGTTCGAGGAGCGACTCGGCCCAGGCGCGGACCTCCGGCGCGGGAACGATCTCCAGCAGCGATTCTTCGCGGCGTTCGCGCTGAATGACGCTGATCTCCTGAATGTCGGGGACTTTCAGCCATTCGACCTTCATCTCGGAGCTGCGGAGCATGAACTTGAAGCGCCCCGATTCCTGCGGCGTCAGCAGCAGCAGGTTGCTGCCTTCGTGTCCGGCGCGCCCGGTGCGCCCGGAGCGGTGCACGAAGGTCTCCATGTTGTCGGGGAGCCCCAGCTGGATCACGTGGCTGACGCCCTGCACGTCCAGCCCGCGGGCGGCCACGTTGGTGGCGACCAGAATGGGAATGCGCCCGGTGCGGAAAGATTCCAGGGCGTTGCTGCGTTCGCGCTGCGTCATGTCGCCGTTCAGCGCCAGAGCCATCAGCCCTTCCTCCTGAAGACGGCCCGCCACCTCTCCCGTATCGGTCTTGGTGTGGCAGAATATCAGGCAGAGCGCCGGCTTTTCCCACAGCAGGATGTTGACCAGCGCTTCCATGCGCTGGCGCGAAGGCACCAGATACGCGCGGTGCACGATGTCTTCGTGCTGTTCCTCTTCGTGGTTCAGCTCCAGCCGCATCGGTTCTTTGAGATAGCGCCTGCAGAGCGAAAACACCGAGTCGGGCATCGTCGCCGAGAAGAGCCAGGTCTTTTTGCGGTTCACGGCGGCTTCGAGGATCGCTTCCAGCTCGTCGCGGAAGCCCATGTCGAGCATGTTGTCGAAAGCAAGATCCGCCGCCATGGCGCTCAGGCGGCGCTGCTTGGCGTACAGCTGGATGGTGTTGATGATGCGCTGATA